>Ga0307429_1001469_pt1 | contig 11083 bp, 12 predicted proteins | sample SalMarWE160230MG_FD_202151 | JGI IMG/M metagenome (GOLD analysis project Ga0307429, IMG submission 202151) | Salt marsh sediment microbial communities from the Plum Island Ecosystem LTER, Massachusetts, United States - WE1603-230 | ecosystem: Environmental > Aquatic > Marine > Intertidal zone >...
GTATGGCTTGTAAGAGTGCATCCAGCCTTCATCTATCATCGTCTTGGTATCAGCCTCGAAAAAATGTTCTTTTATGACAAAAATTGTCACTGTAGTATGCTGACTTATAGTTGGTTGACCAAAGGTCACCAAAAATCTCCTAATAATAAGATCAAATAGTTTGAATTCACTTGGATTTAATCTGCCTCTTGGTTTTTCTCCTGTTGGGTAAATCGCTGGATGTGCTGGGTCGGTCTTTGGTCCTTCATTTGGAGAAAGATGGTTTGAATTTGACAGCAGATCCAAAGCTATTTTTGTATAAGGTTCACTAATAGGAAGTTTACTGGACCACCTACTACGATTAACTCTGCCTTCAGAAGGAGGAAAAATAGTAATCTTTGAAAGATCTAAAATAATTTTCCTATAATTTATTGAAGGTGGTAACCTTTGACTCGAGGTTCTCGGATATGAAATTAGTGCAGCAATGTATAGCTTCTCAGCAATAGACAACGTGTAGCTAGGAGAGAACCTAAATACTCTATATGCCTCCTTTTGCAGATCGCCCAGATTGAAAGGATGTGGTGCGCGGAGAGTATTTCTTTGGTTCTTAATTTCAGTAACCTTCCCATTTTGACTTGAGCAGGCATAAACTATTGAAGTAGCCTCTGTTAATGTCTCTATTTTCGGCCGGTAATAATGTGCCTTAATTATGCATCCATCTTTTTCAAATTCTGCATTTATGGTCCAGTAGGGTACCGGAACATGATCTGCAATAGCCAATTCTTTATCCACTACAAAAGCAAGAGTGGGACCTTGTACCCTCCCGATTGATAAATTACGGTATTTTTTACGATTGTTACTGTTCTTAAAAGCTTGTGTAAGTGCCCTCGACAAGTTGACACCATAAATAAAATCGATCAGATGCCTAGATCTTCCGGCTTCAGCTAATCTCTTGCTTGGTGGTAGAAGATTGTCAAATGAATTTCTAATTTCTTGATCAGTGAGAGTAGAGTATTTTGCCCTTAATGACCTCTCATACTTGTTACTACATGCATATTCCAAAATATTGTACCCAATGACTTCACCTTCCTGGTCGTAATCACAAGCATGAATATAGCTTGTAGCTTTTTGAGAGAGTGATGATATAGATTTAATTACTTGTACAGATGCCACTGCAGTTTGAGCCCTTCCGCTTCTCTTTCTCATAATTGGCATCCATTTAACATCAAAAACCGGATAGACAGTTCGGTTTCCATTCGGATCTACCAATCCGTACAAATGACCGAGCGCAGAACATACAACAAAGGCCTGCCCTTTTTGAGAGATTGCCAAAAATACGGTTGATCGTAATCCCGTAATTTTTGCGAAACGCGAGGTCCCTAAAGCGTGTGCTATCCTAATTGCAACGGAGGGTTTTTCGCAGATTACAAGTGCATATGGAGGTTCAGGAATCCTATTTAGATTCAAACCTACTGGTTCTTTCACTTTAGCTAATATAACTTCTGATATCGACTCGTTACTATAGTTATCAGGACATCATCTTAGGAGTCACACTAGTGGGGCTAAACAGGAAACAGAACCAAAACAATGTCCACCTGGTACATTCTGGAATGGGAATGAATGTGTGACATCGAAACAGACGAAATGCTTTGCATTCCTCCTGATCAAACATTTGCTGCGCCACCTCAGCCAATTTCATTATGGGTAATTAGAAGTCATTCTTTTAAACAAGTAAACCATATATGGTGATTTTTACGCGCAGCGGATTCCGACTCTATGTTTTGTAGATCAAGAACATCATCTGTATGCTGAAGTGTAATGGTCACAGTAGAGGTTATCCTGTACCTATCTGCAAAGGCATCTTCTGTTGCCACAACGGGTGTTGCGATGAGCATCACAGCTACAGATACGATAGCTAGCCATATGTTAGCTAGCCATATGTTAGCTAGCCATATGTTAGCTAGCCATATGTTAGCTAGCCATATGTTAGCTAGCCATATGTTAGCTAGCCATATGTTAGCTAGCCATATGTTAGCTAGCCATATGTTAGACTCGATCTTCGCAGTATGAATGCTAGTTTAGTTTATCCACGGTTACTAAATTCAGACTCTCAGATATATATGATAATTATTCTATTATATAGATAACTAGCCAGATGCAACTAAAAGATGGTTAGTTCCAGATCCATACTTCGCTCATGCTACCAGTATCATTAACTACACTCTTGTAGACTCCTACTTGGTTATCAAGAAACATAAACTCATATCCTCATCTTCCGGAGATATGTGATTGAATTTATCTAGGTGTTTGAATTAAAGATCATAGCAATTATATACACCAATATACTACTAGTAACGATCTTTTACAATACAGAAGCTGACCGTTCCTATTTCAGTAAATAAAGTATAGTAAGGGCAACTTAACTAGCAGTTTGAAGCGCAAAGGTCCTAGGATCTAGTAGATCAAATTCTTCAAGAAAAGATTCCAGCAGCTTTGGTGATACTGTATGTAAATCTATTTCTCCCTTTCTCATCTTATCTAAATTACTGATAGCTTTTTTAAACCGTTCGCTATCCATTACTAACCCATAGTAATTCCTTACTCTTTCTAATGTAGTTCTATAATGCTCCTTATCTCCTGAGGCGGTTGCATCAGATAGTATCATTACATCATATCCTATGTTAAATCCGTCTCTTAATGAAGTCTCAACGCAGATTGAGGTATCGATCCCAGTAAATACCAACATATTAATGCCTTCGCTCTGAAGCCAGACCCGCAGTTCAGTATCCTGGAAAGCGGAATCTCTCCGTTTGATAACCACTGGATCATTTTCCTTAGGCTTCAGCTCATCTATCGTGACTCCATCCCAAGTACCTCTAACACAAATAGGAATCTTTAGCCGCTCTTGTCTTGATTTTGGTAAAAAGTTATGGATTTTTGTTAGCATATCAATTCCACTGGCCTCCTTAACAGCTTCGGTGTAAAAGACAGGAATCTCCATACTCCTACAGAATTCAATTAGATCCTTAATCTTTGGAATTATTTCCCTGTAATTGGGAGTATTCATACCTAATCTATCATATGATCCACCCTTGCTAACAAAACCGTTCTGCATATCTACGACAATTAAAGCTGGTACAATTTTGCGTCCTGAAGGAAAAGTAGCCTGAAACATTCAAATGTATACTGATGATGAAAATATATAAGCGTTGTGTGATTAAGGACGAAATCCCTGAAATAGAGTCGTACACGGAGCCATCGTGAATACGACACTAACATAGACTCAGACATAGTAAAGGAGGAAACAGAAAAAGTTCGATATAGAAGGAACGTACCGTCGAATCATGAATCTGGTTGGTAACGTTTGAAATGATAAAGTTGTGATGATTAGATTGTGTTAAGAACTTGGAGAACCGAGAGAAGGGGCATATATTCACTTTAAGGCCATTTCCTGCGATATCCTTCTTGGGATATAGGTATTTTACTTCATTTTAATACCAAAGTATTCCTTAAGTGGATTCCAATAGTAATCTATCCATCCTTGTCGATACGAATCCACTTGATGAGATGGAACATTTGAATGCACCATCGTGATCTCTGTACCTTCATTCTTAGCTTTGAATGATAATTCTAGGATCGAAGGCGGATAGCCTTCAGGCCATTCAGTTGTCTTCCACTCTTGGAGTATTCGTTTTGCTCTATTTAATTCCAAGATCCTTCCGGTGATGTAGCCGTCCCAAGCATTGAATTCTCCACCTGCTACAGGATCACACATAGCTTCGGCTCCAGTAAATTCAGAGTGTTTTCTTGGATTCAGGTATGCATCATAAATTTGAATTGGTTTCACACTAGGAAAAAAGACAGTTTGATTGATCGTCGCAGTATTCAACAATATCTGTATATCCTACCAGTATTAATGTTATTCGTGTCAGTACAGTTGAACCTGAGCAACTTTTCATTTCTGGCGTTTTTCTTCTTCGATGAACGGGCATAAGGTCTTTCCATTGCCATCGACGCATCAGACGACATTATGGCCTTAACTGTCTCGTTGTGTCGGTCTCGCCTTAATTTACTCAATTAGATCTTTACCATATTCAGTGAGGCTTCCTTGGGTGTGTATTAGTACAATATGATATGCTTGCGCATAAGGAAATAGTACGTCTGCAATTCCTTCCTTTCTTAATTCGTACATGTGGTTGAGAACCATTGCATATTCATTTACAAATGCAACTCTTGGATTTTGGCAATTAACTTTGGATGATCACAGTTTACTTCGGTTGTTATGTATAGAAGGTGGTCTCTATCCAGTGGAAGGGTAAGCCGTTTCACTTTTTCATATTCTGCTAGTACGTATTTACACTTTCCAATCTTTGATGCGAGCGCGTTCCTAGTCTTCCACCCTTTGACCGCTAATTCTAGTGATTCCGAGCTCTCTTCAGATGTGAGCAAATTCTTTACTCCATCACGATAATCAGAGTACATTATTTCACCATTTCTATCACAAATGGTTGTTACTCGTACTGTAGGATCAAAGTTCATAATAGTTCCATAGATATGCTTATAATCTGTCCACTTATAATGAACAATTTCTTTACTATGACCTACAAGATTGCAGTGTTCGGAACAAAAATATTTTCCACAACATGAGCATTCAACATCATAATCTTGAGATTTTTTACCACACACCAGACAGCTTTCACTCATGTCCATAATATACTTAGCACGTAACTTGAATAAAAGATTACCATCCCATATAATCCAGATGAATGTCATGTATAGTTGGGTTCAAAAGAGGTGGAGAAGTTATTAGAATCAGCCAAGTTTTGGACCTATCCTCTGACTCCACCTCCTCCACTCTGTCTTCTCCTACCGCGTCTTACTTGTACTCCATCTCATCAGTTGTTCTCCTCAAGGTCTTTGTCCTTGGAACCTCAGAAAAGTTTCAGGTTAATTAGGATGTTCTGACTAGGACCAATAAGTCTGCGGTCTCTCCTCGCAGCTGCTTCTTCTCCCCCTTTGTTATATTAGCCCTCAGCAATCTTATGCCTGCGTATTATGCCATACACAGCTTTAACTGTTAATCAGAATAATGCACTGTAATGCGGAAAGATAGGTAAGATCTTTGTGCTAGGGCGACACTTATATAATCGCCATTTTCGTATTACCTCATTCGGGATATGCGAATTAGTACAGAAACTACAATCAGCGATATCATGGTTAGCAGACTAGAAATCGTTGAATCTTCCTCTACCGCACAAGATGCAGCTATAAAGATGAGAGATAAACAAGTAAGTTCTGTACTTGTGAGAGATGAGAAAGACGGTACCCCTATAGGAATTATTACTGAACGTGATCTTTCAAGAAAAGTGTGTGTCGGTGATAAGAGTAGCAAAGAAATGTTAGCTAGCCAAATAATGTCATCTCCTCTTATTACCATTAACGCTGATTCATCGCCATCCTATGCAGCAGATCTAATGTTAAAGAATAAGGTAAGGCACTTGCTTGTCGTTATGCCTAGGTCAAGCCAAGACAAAGATAAAAAAGTATCAAGGGATGATGAATACATCCTAAAGCCAATAGGAATAGTTACTCCTATGGACTTCACAAGGTTTGAAGTAACCAATACTCTATCAGATCAAAATGATACAGATAATTATGAAGACAATGCTGTTGAGGGAATATTACAACATTATAGAAATGACTTTAATTTTGCTTAGGACAGATAGCCACCTGGACCCACTATGATGACAACCTGAAGCATGTCATCATGCTTGCCAGGAAAGTATATAGTTTTTCTTTGCGCTGCCACTAAATGATCGATAAATGTAACAGGCTTGCAATGGAATGCACTGGAATATATTCTGATTGCTTTAATGGTTATCACTCTGGTTAATGCGGATTGATCTACGAGATATAGTATCCTTCAATTTACCCTTACATTTTTAGATCGATTCAAATGTGACGCGTATGTACACTGCAGTAGTCGTTGTCGCCTGATTCGTATACACTGTTAGCACCGTACTTGAGTATAATAGGTTGATGTCTGTACAACTACGGTTGTACTTTTAGTGTCGAATGTAGTAAAATCTAGGAATAACTTCTTTATTCTTTCTATGATTGTTATCGGAGATATTGTAATTGTTACCCGTAACAAAAACAATATCTGTACCCCTAAGATTATCGTCCTTTCGACAGTTTCGTCCTCAACTTTTCTTGGTAGTCATAAAGAGGCTTTCTTACTCCGAGAGTTTTCTCTGCACCTCTGATTCCGAGAGTTTCCGCTGCCCGTATTTGTCCAGTCATTTCCAAGGATTTATTATACGTCTATCAGTCATAGTTCCATCATTTTTTTATTTAAATGTTGAATTCTGGGGTCGAATATTTTGACTTTGCAGTGTGATGTTAATAACATTAATTCGCTATCTCACATCACTAGATATTTGGCTATGTCTAATTTGATCAATCATCTCCATTGGTCCTTTCAGCCAATAATTTTTCAGCATCATTCAAATTGTTTTTTATACTATCTATCTGTTGTTGTATTTCTTCTAAAGGAACCCTATCCTGAATTTGCTGTCTCAATTCTTCTCTGAGCATTACCTCAGTAGTTTCCATTAGAGATTTATCTAAATCCGCTAAAGGAGCTTCGATGTATTCGTAGTTTTCTAAATAAGCTTCTGTAGCAAGAGATTCTGCTTGGCTGTAATTTTGGTTACTGTATGCTGTAATCACTTGGTCCAATATGCTACGAATGTTGGAAATCAAGAGATCTGGGCTTTTATCTTCAATACTTGTTTCTCTTATGCCAGCAATCTTAGATAATTCACCCACTATTCCTTGGATAGTGGAACCTACAGACTCCGGACTAGATATAGACAAGATCTGATTGTCAAGATCGGAGAACATAACCTTCGCTCCTTGAACCGTTTCCGACATATTCTGGGGAATTACATTTGATTCTTGTTCAAATATAGATTTCGCCCGTTCTATTCCACGGGAAATGAATGCCTGTGCATCTTGATATTCGACTGGTTGAGCAATAGAAATATTCGAAATACCTTCATTGTATTCGCCCACTGCGGTGTTGAGAAGGTCGATTACCACCTTCATATTAAAAGTTAGATTATCCTTTAATGGAGAAGGAATAACTTGATCAGAGGTCTGATTCAACAGCTTCTTTGCATCCTGGACGGCATCAGAGAACTGTGCAGCTGATACAAATCTGACCATGTCTGTTATGTTAGTAAGTTCCGTAGAAAGGGTCTGATTAAGAGTACTATTTGTGTTGGCAATCGTAGGTTCTATGAGGTCATATATTTCAGCAATAGGATGAAATGCATGAGCAAGAGCTAAAGTGTCGTTTCCATTCTCCTTGTTTAGTAGAGCAGCATTCAGATGTCCCAAAATTTGCTCTAAATTCGATTTAAAAATGACATTTGAGTCATCCATTGAATCAGAAGACGCACTAGTATTGTTTGTATTCCCTTCTATCTGTACTTCTTCCTGTCCATAAATAACATTTACAGCAAATGGATCAGACATCGTAATAGATATTGATGCCAATGTCATCCCTACAACTACAAGCATCATACCCATTACAGCGTATTGAATACAAGCGTTATAGACTGATAGCATATTAGTTCAGATTAACGTCATGAACTGTAATATTTAACTTATTTGTTGATTCTCCATTCTGAGAACACTTGACATACACATGGCTATACCTCGGAAGATCAAAGTATGGATGTCAGATAATAACATCTGAAGTCCTAGCATAGAATGGCTTTTCTTAATTCGTACAGGTGGTCGTAACATATCAAAGCTGAAACCCGCAATTAGTATTCTGCCTGATAACATGAATTACTGCATATTCTACTTTTTCAGTAACTTGAATGCATGATCTCCGTTACCTGTTCTGAAGTAATGAGTAATCCATAGCATTGCAAGAGGTTCTAGAAGGCGGGCTCCTTCTAGTCCTCCGATGTCTATTGTTTCCCATCCAAAAGGAGTTAGGATGCTTTCAGTAACTACTTTCTTAGCTTCTTCATCGTTTCCACATATGAACATGGTAGGAGGGCCACCCCGAAAATCTGGATGAATCATATGTGGATTACCGACAATGTTAAATGCCTTAACGACCTTGGCTCCAGAAAGTAAGCGCTGAACTATTTCGGCCGCAGAGTCTGTATAACCAACTGCCATTCTTGGCGGAAGGCCTTGTGAAAAATCCAGGGGATTAGTGGTATCGATAACAACTTTACCTATCATGTGACCCGGATTAGCCATCTTTATCGCGTTGGTAGTTCCGGTCCATGAAGTGCAGAGCACTATTAGATCGTCACCAAATGAAGTAGCCTCTGCGAAGCTTCCAATTGATCCGTTCCCTGATTCCTTTCCTCCTTTCTTCCTTTGTTTATCAATCCATTCGACAACTTCCTTCTTGGATGTATCTCGGGTTCCGAGCTTCACATGATGTCCGAGCTCTAGTAATCCATCAGCGAGTCTACGCCCCACGTCTCCGGACCCGATTATTCCTATCTTCATGATTCTTATTGAATGAAATGGTTTATATCCATTGATGCCATGGTTCGCCCTGACCTAATGAGAAAGGGCGTACTGCTGGATTGAATGAAAATATATTAGAATTAGAAGTAAGCTCGCACCCATATCAATGTAGTCCCTTGTCACAATATTGTATAAAAAAGTTTGGTAGCATGGTACGTCAGTTGTGAAACCACAGATACAGCTCCTGAACTACTTTGAGTGATTGAAAAAGTACGCTCAAACCTTTATTCTCCCAGCATACAATTATAGTATTATGATGGTACGGGTTAAAAACGATCCCCTCCAGCCCATTATCATATATTTTTATATTATGTTATATAATGCAGCGTTGTCGGCAGCGGTTCCTCTCATAATTATTGCTGCCGACATTATGCTCAACCCTCGCATATTTAAGCTCCTGTCATCTTCAATGCAATGAAACACCATGACACTTCAGGCTTGTGTTGAGTCGCATGAGACGTAAGGTACCCATGGTTGTCTTAAATTCTTAAATTGGTTCACATCAATTACATAGCGATATAGACTCACCAGTAATAATATATCGTGAAGAAGTAGCTGGCTCTATAGATGAATAGGGGCGTATCTCTGGGACTGGTCATTGGTGCTCTGGCTATTTCGCTGCTAGCATCAGCAGTTTTGATCAGTGATGCATTTGCATCTAAGAATGATATGTTAGACAGAGCAAAGCGTTAAACAAGCATATAGTAGCAGGTGTTGCTCATGGTGAAGCAGCAGAGAATTAAGGACAAAGTTGAATGACAGTGACTGTGGTTCCTGAGAGTGAAACAGGCATAGTGAAACAGACCTATAACTTAATGTGCTACATAGCCTTTTGATTTTATTAATCTAAAAAACGTATTATACTCTTCTAGTTTAATATTGCATATACTGTTGAAGTTCAGACACGCAAAACAATCCGATAAAAATAATGTTTTAAGATTTTGTACTAATACATTTGAGTGGGGTGACTACATAGAAGGAGCATGGGATGTATGGTATTCTGATTCAAATGGATATTTGATGATAGTAGAAGAAGAAGACAGTGGAGTAATAGCAGCAGTTTCTCATGCTTATGTATGTCCTAATAGGAATAGAGTATGGTTGGAAGGTTTAAGAGTTAATCCCTATTTCAGACGCAGATCTATTGGAACAGAGTTGATAAAGAGATTAATAGAATACGGCAAAGAACAAGGAGCTCAAGAAGCCGCTGCAGTAGTATCAGTAAATAATATTGCATCACAGGCGATGATGGAAAAGAATGGATTTGTTGTGATATCGAGATGGAGTTATTGTTATAGTACTGGCAAAGTGTATCAAAATCCTGAGACTGGCCAAGCCAGAATTGCTACATTAAAGGATAAGGAAATGATATGTAGCTATCTTAAGCGGTCTCAGATATTTAGCGCTGCAGCAGAAAATTATGTAGATTTTTGGAGGTGGTATTATCTTGATCTGGGTTCTAGAGTCTTACAAAATTTGATTGACGATAAGAAAGTAGTAGTCATCATGGGCACTCATAATTCTATAAACGATGGAGTCATGATTATTAATAATTATAATAATAATTATCAAATAGGCTATCTTGATGCTTCTGATGCGTTAACTCTAAGGCGCTTAGTCACCTTTGCCAGTAATTTGGCATACCATGGATCGACAGAAAAAACATGTGAGAAACTGCAAATGTTCATTCCTCATGTACCATTTCTCAAACCGGTTTTGGCAGATTTAGGAATAAATCAAGATGGGCAGTTTCTATTATACAGAATGGAATATTAGCTCATGCATTATTGCTATTAACAACCACTTTGTCTCGACAGAAATGGTCAACATTGGGGGATCATTCGAAACCAGCTTGGAGGCAATACTTGGAGAATGCATGTCGTTATTTCATCCGTTTTGGCGTCACATGACGAAGAAGGGAAATGAATAGGTGTTAAGGTTTGACCAACTAAGAGTGTTCTGCTAACCTCAATAAAAAATTCAATAACTAATCCAGCTAGTTAGTACTTTGAGGTGAATCGTTCAAATAATTGAAATTCTCTGCTTCCTTGTGGATACTTGTTTTTAAACTCCTCTATTGTAGAAGGAATTTCATTTTGATGTAATTTGCTCCAGAACCATTGTGACGCCTCGAAATCATAGCTTGTATTATATTGTTCTGCTAACCTCAATAAGATATTTACATGTTCTAATGGCATTGCCTTTCTGCGCTTTCCTGATAAAGTCTTTTTCCTTGACCTTTACTTTTAGATCTGGCCATTCTGTATTATGATTGGAATAATTGAAGATAAATGTATCAGTTCATTAATTTATGGAATGCTCCCAGTTTAGCTGCTAATATGATAATATAAGCAATCATGCCTCGTATAAATTCAATATAATGCTCAATTTATGGATATCTGGTACTTCAGATATGGCTGTTTCATTAAGAAGCCCATTGGTGCTCAAGCTCTCGCAGAACGTATCAAAGCGGAGTTATATTAACCAGAAGCGCGAAATGTTCGAAGTATTACAGAAGGATCTGGGAATTTCTAAGAGT
>Ga0307429_1001476_pt1 | contig 11065 bp, 4 predicted proteins | sample SalMarWE160230MG_FD_202151 | JGI IMG/M metagenome (GOLD analysis project Ga0307429, IMG submission 202151) | Salt marsh sediment microbial communities from the Plum Island Ecosystem LTER, Massachusetts, United States - WE1603-230 | ecosystem: Environmental > Aquatic > Marine > Intertidal zone >...
ACCCAGCATTCTCTTCCTTAGCCGTGACCAACGCCGGACCGATCTCCGGGTTGTCAAGGCCGTATACCTCCTCGAAGAAGGAGACGTCAAGGCACTCCGATGGACCACGAGTAGGAGGAGTGCCCCAACCGTAGCGGGAGTTTCCAACCCACGCGACCGTGCCGCCGTGCTCGGCCCACTGGAAGGCTTCAACCAGACACCCGCCGAACCCATCGTAGTCAAACGCACCAACAAGACAGGATATCGCAACGTACACGGGCATCCTGTCTGCGTTGGTAAGTGCCCTGGCCTGCCAGTTGTAGAAGGACGGCTCACCATTCAAGTGCCCGCAGCAGATGGCGATCTCGTTGCCGTGAGCGCAGTGATGAACAAGTCCTACCCCTGCGTTGAGCGAATCCTCTAACCCGTTGCGGGTGAGCGTACCCTGGGTCTCATACATCTTGGCGATGCTCGTTCCCGGATGCGCCAGGGCGGCGATCGCATCGTTGGTTCCGTCTCCTGAATAAGGAGGATTACGATCGGGCCAGAGGATTTCCGAAGGCAGAAGCAGCTTGGAGGCAAAACCCTGCGGCGGATTATCCTGATACACCACCACCTTGCCCACAAAAAGGCCAGCTTCCTGTATATCATTCACGCACGCCCGGCCCACTGCAACCTCGGCTGAAAGATCAACCCCGTCGTTCATCTCACCGAAGACATCGTTACCGTTGGCATCCCAGTCACCGTCAAGGCAGCCGAAGTACATATCCGTGGGGATGGTATCCTTAGAGCTTCCCGCATAGCTTGCGACAAAGCAATCCCTCGTGGGTACAAGCCCTTCGTCGCCGCCGAGCAGAAGATACTCAAGCCCCCACTGCTCGTGGGCAAAGATAACGAAGTTGCGAATCTGCTCTGCAAGATCCCTGCCGGAAAAGCTTGAGGCGATGACCTCCAGAGCAACCACTGTATCGCGAACACCCCTCGCCGTGTTCCAATCGGCAAGCTTCTGAAACTCCCCTCGAAGCAAGGAAGGTGTAACTATCGCATGCCGATAGTTTTTTTCAGCCGCAGGCTGGAACGTAACCCGTGAGGCCAGGGCTTCGGGATTCTCGACCAGAGCCTTAATCCTCACGTTGAGTCTGCGTTGCTGATTTGGGGTAATACCCACGGGCGGTGTGTAGCCTGGGTCGGGCTCATACCATACGGTAAGCACCATCCGTTCCGCAAGTTCCAACTTGCCCTCGGCAGGCGTGTAGCGCAGCGGACGAACCGCTATCAAGGCAACCCTTTCGCCCTCAAGCAATCCCTGGTATAGAACCTGGGCTTCGAAATCTGAAACCGGAGTGCTGGAAGCGTAGATTTCCTCACGCGGCCCCACAAACTCGACCCCAGCGGTACTTAACGGTCGGGCGGGCTGAGCAGGATAAACAGAGGCCTCTACGTAGGCTGTCTTCACGCTCAAAGCCTCAAGCCTAACATCTGCGACCTTCATCCCTCCGGGAATAAGATAGCGCTTAGTCATAAAAGGCACGAGAGGATAGCCCGGTGGAGCATCGTAGGAGGCTTCCTCGAAAGAAACCAACGTGTACTCTCCGAGCTTCTCTATACTGAGTTCGGTCAAAGGCAACTCAAGAACACAGCGAAGCTCCCCGGCCTCAAGCACCCCGTATGAGAAAACCGTCAACACCAAGCACGCTCCCAAAAGGATTCCGAGGCCGTAAGGCCTTGTCTTCATCCTAAACCTCCTTATTCTTCCTTTGTCTCGATCTCGGCAAGCAGCTGCTCGGCTGAGATGGGTTGATTAAGTGAGACGATATAAGTGCGGGGTCGACCGTCGCCCCGGTTGGACTGGAACAGGAGCCAGTTACCGTCGTTCGAAAGATCGGGGGCAGTATCCGTCCTCTCATTGTAGGTGACAGGTATAACCTCGCCAGTCCGCCGGTCGCAAACAAATACGTCAAACTGTCCGCCCCCGTTACGATCCGAGACGAATGCTATCTTGCGGTTGTGATCACCGAAGTCGGGGTAGATATCTTTCCCGGGCCAATCCGTGACCCTCTCTACTAGCTTCCCTCTGGAGTTCATGATGTATATATCGGGCTGTAGTCTGCGATAATCTGCGTAGACTATCAGTTTGCCGTTGCTTGAGTAACGGGGGAACCGATCCATGTAGGCGTTGTGCGTAAGCTCGATAAGCTCACCTGCCTTGCGATCGTAGAGACCTATCTCCATCGACTTGGTGTCCAAGGACATGTAGCCGAAGAGCACGGGCAATTCATCGCTAACCCAATCCGGCGTTTCACAGAGTGATGAGAGGCCGCTGAGTAGCACTTCGGGCTCACCACCTTCAGCGTTATAATATACAAGCTCCATACCCGACTCATCGGCTGTGCTGCGGATGTAGAAAAACTGATCCCCCGAACCTGCAAAGCAGGGAGTCGCGTTGTATCGGTCGTCAGCGGTAATCCAACGGAAGTTCTCTCCTGAAAAATCCATACTGCCTATCTGACCGTTTTTCATGGAATGGAAGACGATCTTCCTGCCGTCAGGTGAAAAGCGCGGCGTCATAGCGATAGAGTCGGAGACGGGCTGCGGGAAGAAAGGTTCAAGCCCAAGGTATACGGCGACCTTCGTGCGAAGGAAAACATCCGAGGCGAGTTTCAAGTCGAGGTCCGCAAGACGCTTCCAGGTTTCAATCGCCTGGACGGCTGAATCATCTTCACAGTAGCGCCTTGCAAGTTTGTATACTGCACGGGCGTTATCCGGACTCCGGGCAACCTTCTCCTCAAGCGAGGCAAGGCTTAGCTTAGCTTGCAGACCCCCTGCAACAAGCAAAACCCCCATCAAAAGAAAAGCAATTCTCTTCACTCAAACTCCTTGGTTCAGTTTAAGGCTTTTGACTACTATTTTAACCTCCGTATCATGATTGTCAAGCTCGCAGAATCGGCCAAGCAGATCAAAACAGCCGTCCTTTATCTAATTGACAACTACTACCTTGCAGACGTTGCTGAACTCATCTGCTTCCATGCGGACGAGATAGATACCTGCCGCCACCTTGCGGCCGCAGGCGTCGCAGCGGTCCCATGAACAAGAGTGGCGGCCCGGTTCGAAGACGTTATTTTCCAAGGACTTAACCCAGCGCCCATCAACGTCGAACACGTCCAGCTTCACCCAGCTTGAGTGCGGAACGGCAAACCTAACCTGGCACCCGGCTGAGATCGTGCTTCCGGGTATCTCAAGGGCAAAACAGTCAGGAAGAGCCACGCCCTCTTCAACTATTCCAGGTAGATACCTTACCTCGTAATCGTTGTCAGGACACTCGTCGCCCTCAAGCTCGGTGCGGCACTCGAGGGCCTGGCTATGACGATCGGTGAGCACGTCGTAGGTCGGGAAGGTAACGTCAATGGTATATGGGTTGCCAGACTCGTTGCCGCGCCAGTCCAGGAACTTGATATTTTTGAGTGCGTGCCAGAGCTCGACGTTGTTGGAGTCGAGGTCGCGAACTACAAGGCGCACCTCGACGTCGTGCTCGGCATGAAACCCGAAGTTCTCGATAGTGGCGGTGATCGTGATCTTGCTGCCCTCATCGTAACGGTCGGGCTCCTCGTCCGGAGGCTCAGGCCAGACCATGTCGATCACGCCGACGTCGTGGGAGAACAGGCAGGTTACGTTGTGACTGATGGTGTCGTTAGTCAAGTCTTCGTCTGTGTCCAAACCCACGATGCCAACAAGTTCGTAGTCAACGACAAAGGAGTATATCTCATCGCACTTGCCCTCAGGTAACCATTCCTCAAACTCGACCTCTATGGAATCAGGATAAGGCCCTATGTAGTCAACTATCGCAGTATCTGCAAAGACGGTGTCGTCATCCCACTCATCAATCACGACGAACTGCACCGGGAGGTTTACCTCGGCCTCCTCCCCCAGGTTGGCTATACCAAGGGTGGGTGTTATGGGAACGCCCGCCTCGATCCACTCGGTGCCGGTGTCAGGCTCTATCATCTCGTAGCAGGTCAGGTCGTGTGCCCCGTAACTTACGGATACACAAAGGGTTACCAGTATGATAACACAAAGAAAGGTTTTCATACTCACCTCCTTTTTACTCTAGTTGATTATCACTACCTTGCAGACGTCTTTGAACTCATCGGCTTCCATCCTTATAAGATAGACACCTGCCGCGACCTTGCGGCCTGCGGCGTCGCAGCGGTCCCATGAACAAGAGTGGCGGCCCGGTTCAAAGACGTCGTTTTCTATGGACTTCACCCAGCGCCCGCCCGCGTCAAAAACATCCAGCTTAACCCAGCTTCGGTGCGGCACGGCAAACCTAACCTGGCACCCGGCTGAGATTGTCTTTCCAGGTAACTCCAACGCAAAGCAGGAAGGAAGGTCTTTTGTTTCCAAAACACCATGACGATTCATATGTATCACATACCAATCGTTGTCAGGACAATCATCGCCATCCATCTCGGTGCAACAGCATGGAATCTGCCAGTGATGATCGGTGAGCACGTCGTAGGTCGGGAAGGTGACATCTAGGGTGTGTGGGTTGCCAGGGGCGTTGCCGCGCCAGTCCAGGAACTTGATATTCTTGAGTGCATGCCAGAGGACCACGTCGTTGGAGTCGGCGTCGCGAACCTCCAGACGTACATGGACGTCGTGTTCCGCGTGGAAGCCGAAGTTCTCGATAGTAGCGGTGACCGTGATCTGGCTGCCCTCATCGTAACGGTCGGGCTCCTCGTCCGGAGGCTCAGGCCAGGTCATATGGATCACGCCCACGTCGTGGGAGAACAGGCAGGTCACGTTGTTACGAACGGTGTCGTTGTACGGGCAGTGGTCGGAGAGGTCAGGACCGATCTCACCCAGACGCACCAGACCGATCAGCTCGTAGTAGACGAAGGGAAGAGTATCGTCGCAGAGGCCTTCAGGCACCCACGGCAGGGTGGTCCCGTAAGTGGTGTCCCCCTGATTAAAGGGGCCGCTCATCAGGGAGGTCTCGTTAAAGACGGTGTCAGAGGTCTGCTCGTCAACGACGATGAACTTGACATCGAAGAACTCTGCATCGGGCTCGGCCTGAAGTCCGATGTTGGCGATCGCGAGCTCCGGAGTAATGGGAACGTCGGCCTCGACGTACTCGCCTGATGGCTCCATGCGGTAACAGGTCAGGTCATGCGGATCATCGTAGTAGCAGGGAGGCTCAGGCAGAGGCGAGAAGTCAAGGTGGGTGTAGAGCTCGATCGGCCACGTGTAGTAGTCGCCATAGTAGGCACCCCACTTGAAGTCGGAGGAGGGGCCGTGATCAGGGCCCAGCCATGTCCCGCTGCGACCCGGTCCTGGGCCGAAGTAGCACGCCATCGGATCGGTCCAAACATACAAGCCGAGCTCCTGTAGAAGGCCTGCCCAGTTGCCGTAATCGGCGCTGGTATGGGCTGCCCAAAGGTTGCCTGGGGTGCCGGTGCTGACCCAGACGGGCCGATCGAAGATGACCTCGTTCCAATCGTGCTCAATCCTGGTATCGCAGTTCTTCCATGCCACAGGGTAGGAGCCATCGGCTACGCCGCCGCAGCCCTTATCCGCTTCCCAGACCTCGAGCCGCGAGTAGGTGTAGTTCGCCTCAGGGCACGCGTAGAGCCATATACGTCCGCCGGTCACAAGCGCGCCGCCTTCCATGGGATAGGTCGTACCAAGACGGCACTGGTAAGCACCTATCCAGCCGTAGGCGTCGGCGAAGTTCCAGTAGTAGCTCAGGACGCCGTCGCAGCCCACTGTGCTCCTCACTATGAGGGTGTCGTTGTGCTTGCACTCGTCGCTAGCGAGCATGGAGTACGCAACCTTGCGGTAGGAATGGGTATCAGGCGACGGATAGAGCTCGCCAGGCGTCCAGCACGGACCTACGATGGTGTCGTACTCGCCGGGCATAAGACTGAAGCCGGAAACGGTATGCGCGTAGACCAGCGAGTCGTCCTCGTCGTAGATATCCACACTGACCGGGAAGTGCTCGACTTCCTCACCGATGTTGCGGACTACCACTATCGGCTGGATCTCGGTCCAGCGAAGCACCGTCCCACCCGGTGAAAGGAAGACGTACACCTGAACGTCGTGCTTGAAGACCCGCTTGTAGCCGGCGCGAATAACCCGGCCGTTGGCAAGTGAACCTCCATAGGTTATACCCATTGTACCTGTAGGATTCTCGATGCCGGTCTTGCCACCGTCCGCAGTCCAGCCGTTACTCGAGGATTGGTAGAAGAAGTGGATAAAGTGGTAGGAAAAGACCACGCCGCACGCACCCTCGGAGATAAGCTTGATCTGCCCACCAAGGGTAAGGGTAAGCTCGAAGTTGTAGGTGTGGGTGTTGGCGTTACCCTGTGTATTGTACCACTGGACGTACAGCTGCTTCTGCAGCGCATCGTGCATGTAGTAGACACGGTTGTCGTCGCTGGGCACAGGGGTCTGGGTCGGATCCATATCCTGCCAGAGCGCTGCCATAATCGCGTTGGGAGCATCGGGAACCGGGAAGGGCGGGATGACCGACGGAGGAGTGGGGAAGCCGGCCGACGCGGCCGGATCGAAGCTGACCCAGCCGTCAGGGGACACGTAGAGTTTATCGCCCGGTTTATACCAGCTGCCGTAGTACCAGAAGGAGTCGGGCAGGGTGTACTTGAATGGCTGGTCGTTGTAAGGGGCAAGCTTGCTGCCGTCGGCAGTAATGTCCCTAAATGAAGGTAACCCTGAAACAGGGGGGTCGGAAAACGGAGGGCCTGGCTCGGCGTCGTCATACATCCAGTACCAGCCGTTTGGTTCTGCTCTGGGCGGGGAGAACCAGCTGACGCTGCCGGACGCTGCAAGAGAGTCTCCCACAAACGCCAAGCTCCCCAGAACCGCCACCAGAAGCAACCTTGGAACACAAAGAAAGGTTTTCATAACCTCCTCCTTTTTGGTTATTAGCCCTACATAAGACAGTATAGCAATTTCCATGCCAGGCTGTATGGATATAAAGCGTTACCCCTCAACGCTTCGCTGAGCCGTTTCTATCGGGGCAGGATCGGAATTATACAAAAAGTTAATTGCAGTGAACTTGGGGACAATAACCAGCCGGGATCCCAAACAGAAGCGTGCTTCTGTTTAAGCTAATAAAAAGAGGGGAGCCGGCGGCTCCCCTCAAGGGTTAATCTTTTGTGCGAGTTAGTAAAGCACCACCTTCTTGGTAGCACTGAAGCTCGCGGCATCCATACGAATGAGGTAGATGCCCTGTGCAACGCTGCGTCCGAGATCATCGGTGCCGCTCCACACAACACTGTGGCGACCAGGGGCCTGGTTGCCGCTGACAAGCGTGGTAACGAGCTTACCGGTGATGTCGTAGACCTTCAGGCTGACGTTGACAGTCGCAGGTACCGCAAACGAGATCGTAGTGGAGCCGACGAACGGATTCGGGGTGATCGCCTCTAAAGCGAACGGCCGACCGGCAGGCGTCTCGGCGATTCCGGTGTTGATGTGGCGGACCTTCGCATCGTCCTTCGGGCACTCGTCGTCAACCAGCTCGGTGCGGCAGGTAAGGGTCTGGTGGTGACGATTGGTGAGCACGTCGTAGGTCGGGAAGGTGACGTCTATGGTGTAAGGGTTGCCCGGGATGTTGCCGCGCCAGTCCAGGAAGTCGATGCTCTTGAGGGCATGCCAGAGCTCCACGCTGTTGGAGTCAAGGTCGAGAACCTCAAGGCGCACCTCGACGTCGTGCTCCGCGTTGAACCCGAAGTTCTCAACCGTGGCCGTTACCGTGATCTTGCTGCCCTCGTCGTAGTTGTTGGGCTCTTCGTCCGGAGGCTCAGGCCACTCCATATGGATCACGCCCACGTCGTGCGACAAGAGGCAGGTCACGTTGCTACGAGTGCTGTCGTTATACGGGCAGTGGTCGGAGAGGTCAGGACCGACCTCACCCAGAAGCACGTAGCCGATCAGCTCGTAGGAGACGAAGGGAAGAGTATCGTCGCAGAGGCCCTCGGGCGTCCACGGCGATGTGGTCCCGAAAATGGTGTCCCCCAGATCAAGGGGTCCGCTCATCAGCGAGGTCTCGTTGAAGACGGTGTCAGAGGTCGTCTCGTCAACGGCGATGAACCCTACCGTGAAGAAGCCTGCATCGGGTTCGGCCTGAAGGCCCCTGTTGGCGATCGCGAGCTCAGGGGTGATGGGAACGTCGGCCTCGACGTACTCGCTTGATGGCTCTTCCATGCTGTAAACGGTCAGGTCATGCGCCTTGTCGTAGTAGCAGGGAGGCTCAGGCATAGGCGAAAAGCCAAGGTGCGTGCAGAGCTCGATCGGATACGTGAAGTAATCGTAGTTGGGGTAGCCGTAGTACATACCCCAGTGGAAATCATAGGAGGCGCCGTGATCAGGGGCACTCCAAGTCCCGCTGCGGCCCGGACCGGGGCCGAGGTAGCACGACAGTGGATCGGGCCAGGGATCAAGGCCAAGGCCTATCAGTCGGCCGGCCCAGGTGCCGAAGTTGGCGCTGGTATGGGCTGCCCAAATGTTGCCCGGGGTGGCGGCTGAGACCCAGACGGGTGCGTCGAAGACGACCTCGTTCCACTCATACGCAATCCTGGTATCTAAGTTCTTCCATGCCGTATGGTAGGCGCCGTTGGCCACGGCGCCGCAGCCGCCCTGCGCTTCCCAGAGCTCGAGCCGCGAGTAGGTGTAGCTCGCCTCAGGACACTCGTAGAGCCATATACGTCCGCCAATCACAGACACGCCGCCATTTGCGGGGTAGGTAGTAGAAAGACGCCACTGATAGGCACCTATCCAGCCGTAGGCGTCGGCGAAGTTCCAGTGGTAGCCCGACATCCCGTCGCAGAGCACTTTGCTGATCACTTCCAGGGTGTCGTTGTCCTTGCACTCGTCGAGATCGAGCATGGAGTACGCAACCTTGCGGTAGGAATGGGTATCAGGCGACGGATAGAGCTCGCCAGGAGTCCAGCACGGACCTACGATGGTGTCGATGGCACCGGGCAGAAGGTCGTTGATGGAGATGCTGAAGTGGTAAACCCGTGAGTCGTCGTCCTCGTCGAAGATATCGATGATGACCGGGAAGTGCTCGACTTCCTCACCGATATTGTGGACTGTGACTATCGGCTGAATCTCGGTCCAGCGAAGTACCGTCTCAGCCGGTGAAAGGAAGACGTACGCCTGAACGTCGTGCTTGAAGATCCGCTTGTAGCCGGCACGGATCCTGCGGCCGTTGGTAATGGTGCCCTGGTAGTATACGCCGTGCTCACCGGATTGGTTCTCGATACCGGTCTCGCCGTTGTCCGCAGTCCAGCCGTTACTCGAGGATTGGTAGAAGAAGTGGATAAAGTGGTAGGAAAAGACCACGCCGCACGCACCCTCGGAGATAAGCTTGATCTGCCCACCAAGGGTAATTGCGAGCTCGAAGTTGTAGGTGTGGGTGTTGGCGTGACCCTGTGTATCGTACCACTGGAACCACACCTGCTCCTGCATCGCATCGTACGCGTGGTAAACACGGTTGGTGTCGCTGGGATCCGGGCTTTGGGTCGGATCCATGTTCTGCCAGAGCGGTGCAATAACCGCGTTGGGAGCACCGGTGAACGGGAAGGGCGGGATGGCCGTCGGAGGAGTTGCGAAGCCGTCCTCCGCGGCCGGATCGAAGCTGGCCCAGCCGTCAGGGGACACGTAGAGTATATCGCCCGGCTTATACCAGCTGCCGTAGTACCAGAAGGAGTCAGGCAGTTGATACTCGTAGGGCTTGTCGTTGTAGGGAGCCCACGGGGTGCCGGAAGTAATGTCCACGAATCCAGGCAACCCAGCCACAGGGGGATCGGAAAACGGAGGGGAGCTGAGGTTGTCATACATCCAGTACCAACCGCTTGCCGCGTTAGGTGGGTAGGCCCAGCTTACGCTGCCGCCCTCTACGGGCGTTGTTCCCAAGCCATCAGTAGCGGGAAGCGCCTCACCTCCATCAATGGCTTGCGGAGCCGCAAAGGCCAGCACCGCAAAGCTGAGGATTAGCGCTACCGCGAAAAGCTTTTTACTCATTGTTTGTTCCTCCTTGAAAAGGTTGTTTTATGCATAAGGGGTTTTCTCTTAATTGTCGCCCTTTGCTTGGTCTATTTACGTTTCACCTCCTTTTCACAGTTTATCGTTTCCTTGTTTTGAAAGTATAGGGTTTTTCTCGTGCTTGTCAAGACCCCCAGCGGGAATCGGAAACAACTACACGAGTACCCTTATCGAAGTTGTCCAAAGAACCTGTTATCCTTAACGAGAAATACAGCAAGTTGCGTGCCACCTGCCCTTTCTTCTGTGCGGCGCGTATTTGCGCGACTTATGAAAACAAAGGCCACCAAGCCCACTGCCCGAATGTCCATTTAGTGAATCTTGGTTGCAGAAAAGCTTAACTCCCGCATAAAGCCTGAGAGTCTCGCATCCCACTCAATTATGAGATTGCGCCGGGTTGCGATCCTTTTGCCGAAGGCGAAAAGGAGGATAGACGGCTTGACTTTCCCACTCTGTAAAGTAAACTTTATCTGTTATGAAGGTCTCAGTGTCAATCATAGTGCCTGCCTTTAACGAAGAAGAAAACATTCCGTTCCTGGTGGAGGAGTTCGCGACGCTTGCCAAAAAGGAACCGAGGTTTGATTTCGAGGTTCTTTTGATAGACGACGGCAGCAGTGACGGAACATATACCGCAGCAAAGAAGCTTGCTCGAAAGCATCCGTTCTTGCGGGTAATAAAACACCGGACGAACTTCGGCGTCACCAGGGCGCTCGAGACTGGATTTGAAAATGCAAAGGGCGAGGTGTTCGTTTTCTTCCCGGCTGATCTTCAGTTCCTCGCTGCCGATATTCCCAGACTGGTTGAGCCGATTTTGAAAGAAGAGGCCGATCTGGTAACCGGACGCAAGATTGGACGTTATAAGAAGCGTTTCATCTCAGGGGTCTACAACATCCTCTCAAGGATGCTTTTCCGGATCAAGGTGCGCGACCTCAACTCCATCAAGGCCTTCCGGCGCGAGGTTGTTGAGGATATATCCCTGCGCAAGGACTGGCATCGGTATATCGTGGTGCTTGCCGCCAAGGACGGC
>Ga0307429_1001479_pt1 | contig 11057 bp, 12 predicted proteins | sample SalMarWE160230MG_FD_202151 | JGI IMG/M metagenome (GOLD analysis project Ga0307429, IMG submission 202151) | Salt marsh sediment microbial communities from the Plum Island Ecosystem LTER, Massachusetts, United States - WE1603-230 | ecosystem: Environmental > Aquatic > Marine > Intertidal zone >...
TGCCCTGCGGTGGAAAGACCTCGACCAGGGCTTCGCTGTAGCACAGGCCCATGCACCCGGTTCGCCTCAGTTCTACATTCTTTAAACCGTGGTCATTAAGGCTGGCATGCAGAGTATCATAGACTTTCTTGCCTCCAGCGGCTATTCCGCAAGAGGCGAGCCCTACCTTTACGACCCAGCTTCCATTCTTTTTATCTCTTTCCCAGGACATCATATACCTCACTCCGCCGGAGTAAGTTCCTCCGCTTCATGGACCTGGTTCACTGTCTTATTGACGGATTCAGGAGTGAGCCGTCCATGGACCTCATTATTGACCATTATGCAAGGGGCCAGGCTACAGCAGCCAAGGCAGGCTACCCGCTCCACAGTGAACTTACCATCCTTGCTGGTTTCTCCTTCCTCGGTGCCTGTCGCCTGGGCTATTGCCTGTGCTATTCTCTCCGCTCCACTCAGATGGCACGCAGTCCCATGACAGACCTTGATTAAATTCTCACCTACGGGCTCCAGTCGAAACTGAGAATAGAAGGTGACTATGCCGTATATCTCACTGGCGGGGACACCTATGTTCTCTGCTATGCGCTCGATTGCTACCAGAGGAATATAGCCGTAAGCATCTTGGATCTCCTGAAGGGCTGGTATTACAGCCCCGGGCTGTACATTATGCTTATGGGCTATAGCGTCGATTACAGTAAAACTGAGTTTTTCTCTGTCTTTTGCTTTAATAGCCATCCGACCTCCTTCCGCTACAGTTTGCTTCCTCTAAGGCTTCCATAGATTTAAGTAATAAGCGGAAAATCACGTGCCACTATGGGTTAAAGCCTTGAGGAGCTCCTTTTTAGAAGCGCGGTGGCGTTCGAACATGCTGACGATTCTCAGGATTTCCATGTCCTTGACCCAGCTCTTTTCCCGGATCTTGCTGGCTAGAGCCTCAACCGTCACCGGAGCGTCCACCATCATAATCATATCGTGGGAGCCGATGACCGGGTCGACGAAATCTACGCCGGGCATTCCCTCAAGTTGTCTCAGCACTTTGATAAACTCTTGCTGTTCCATCTCATCCACCACATTCACCAGTAAATATGCTCTTAATCCCATTTCAGTTCCTCCTTTTTTAAATCTACTTCTATCTGCTCTTTTTATCGACTCTAAAGTAAATATGCTCTCAGGCCAATTTTGCCTTCTCCTTTTTCTGTTAGCTGTGTTAAGTAAACCACAGCCATATAGCCGATACATCCGTGTGATGCCTGTTTTTTTGCCAGAGGTTTTTCCACAGAAAGAAACTGGTCTTATCAGGGATTTCCACAACTCACTACTGTGGTTTTCCCGTAAAGCCGGGGTTATTCTCCAGAGTTTATTCGGTTGAAGAAAGCGGAGAGGTAGGCTAAGATTAGGCAGGGCAGAGTGGAAAGCTGTTCGTTATATAATGGCAGAAAGGATGTCAGGTGAAAAAGATTACTATTCTTCTGGTTGAAAACCATGCGTTAGTGAGGGAGAGCATCCATCAGTCTCTGGAACGCGAGGCAAACTTCGCCGTGGTCGGGGAAGCCGGTGACGGCGAAGAGGCGGTGCGGATGGCGCGAGAACTCAAGCCCGATGTCATTGTCATGGATATATCTCTGCCCAAAATCAACGGCATCGAAGCCACGAAGCAAATTAAGGAATTTCAGCCCTCTGTCATTGTATTGGGACTTACTGCCTATGATTACGAGCAGTACATTTTCCCGCTGCTGGATGCCGGGGCTGCCGGCTACCTGCTGAAGGATATAAGTAGTCGCGAACTTATCAATGCCATCCAGGCTGTGTACAGGGGAGAAGCGGTGCTCCATCCGGCAATAGCCCGTAAGGTACTGGAACGATATCGGCGGACTAAGGAGGGGGGTGAGAAGGAACACGAACCGGATTCACTCACCGAGCGGGAGACCGCTGTACTTAAGATGGCGGCTAAAGGGATGAGCAACAGCGAAATTGCCGAGGAGTTATGTCTGAGTGTGCGCACTATTGAGAGTCATCTGGGGAGCATCTTTAATAAACTGGGAGTAGGTTCCCGTACCGAAGCAGTGATAGAGGCTATGCGAAGAGGCCGGTTCACCCTGGAAGAATTGTCCTGACCGTATCCCTGCCGCTTTGAGATATGGGAGATGCCGTGCATATATCTTCAGGTTTACTGAGTTCAGTCCGAAAGGTTATTCGCAGTCCTCATTTTTGGGCGGTGCTTGTGCTATTTGCCATTGGCGTTATCCTTCATTATCCGGAACAACTAACCCCCTGGAGTGCAACAACTATTTCCTCGCTTTTAGGGACAACCCGGCACACAGCGGAGCGGGTCTTCTTTCTCATACCTATAACCTATGCCAGTTTTATATTTGGCCTGAAGGGAGGGATAGCCAGCCTGGTGGCGGCGGGTTTCATTATGCTGCCGCGGGCTATTTTTATCTCCCTGGTTCCGGCTGATGCCATACTTGAGAGCATCGGCGTTATCATCGTCGGCGGCGTAGTAAATCTGTGGTTCTACATGCACCGTAAAAATATCGCCCAGCGCCGGAGTATAGAGGAGGCACTGGTAAGGATTATCGATGGTTCCTCTATTCCATCATTTGTAATTAATAAACAGCATAAAGTAACTCACTGGAACACGGCTATCGAGGCGCTTACCGGTATAAAGAGAGAGGAGATAATCGGGACGGATGAGCAGTGGCGGGCATTTTACGCTGAGAAACGTCCGGCTATGGCTGATTTAATAGTAGATGGGGCATCGGAAAATGAAATAGCGTCGTATTACAAAGACGGATACAAGAAAAGTCGGCTGATCGATGGTGCTTATGAAGCCGAAGACTGGTTTTCAACTCCTGGCAAGAGCAGACAATGTCACCATTTTACGGCCAGTCCTATCCGCAATAACGACGGGGAAATAACGGGCGCAATAGAAACACTGCAAAACATCACCGAGCGAAAGAAAGCCGAAGAGAATCTGCGCTACTATTTAAAGGAGATTACCAAGGCTCAAGAAGAGGAGAGGAAACGTATTGCGCGTGAACTTCATGACAGCAGTGCTCAAAATCTTATCGCTCTGCTTCACCAGTTGGACAACTTGCTGACCGACAAGACAAAGCTGCCGGTGAGCGAGGCTAAGGCGCTATGGGGTTTCTATGAGCAAATAAGGGATACACTCCAGGAGGTGCGTCGGTTCAGCCGTGACCTGAGACCGTCCATACTCGACGATTTAGGTCTGCTCCCGGCATTGGAATGGGTAACCGAGGACCTGAAAAGCACATATTGGATAGAGGTCGATTTGAAAGTGCTCGGGGATGAGCGGAGGTTGTTCCCGGAAACAGAGCTATTGCTCTTCCGCATTGTCCAAGAGGCGCTCAGGAATATTGCCAAGCATGCTGAAGCCACCAAAGCTGAAGTCGAAGTCGAGTTCGACGAGGACAAAGTAACGGTTACTATAAGCGACAACGGTAAAGGCTTCAAGCCCCCGGAAAGCCTGGGAGCGCTGACGCCCACAGGTAAACTGGGCCTGGCTGGAATGCAGGAGCGGGTGCAGTTGCTCGGCGGCAGGTTAAAGCTGGAGTCTAAGCCGGGTAAAGGCACCAAAATATTTGTCGAAGCCCCGGTTTAGCCGGGGAATTCAACCTTAGCCCTTAGCGCTTAAAAGCGACTGGAAAACTGCACAATGTGTCACTTTGTTGGTCGCCTATTCTTTATTGGTTGACTGAATCTAGGAACAAAGAATTTAAACACCTATGCCAGTAAGAGCGATTAGCTCTAATCGACAACAGTGTCTTGAGTTGGCGAAATAATTGGACTATAATGACATAGGAAGGAATCTTGGCTTAGGCGAAAAGACGCAGTTGATAGAGTTTCGCCCGTGGACATAGAATAAAAGGAGTTCTTTTATCAGGATGGAGCCGCAAAGACAAGGTTTGAGTATCGTATTTCGAGGAAACTTTAATCCTGCCATATTCCACCCTTCATGGTTTGCATCACATGATTTAATCCGTAGTCAAGAAGTTGACGCGGCACAAATACAGATAGTACACCCCGACGCAGCAGTTTTTAAGGCAGAGTGGTTGGAGATAAATGTAGTGAGAGATCGATTCCAAGCCTCTACCGTACAGGAGTCATACTATGAGGTACTACGTGATCTCGTTATTAGTGTAATTGATCTTCTCAGCCACACGCCACTGAGAGTCATGGGGGTCAACCGTGCGTTCCATTATCAACTCAGGTCCGAAGAAGCTTGGCACAGCGTTGGACATCGGCTTGTTCCCAAAGCGGACTGGGAAAAGTTGCTGAAAAAACCTGGAATGAAAAGCCTCATTGTGGAAGGGGCGAGGCCTGATGTTTTAGAGGGATATATACAAGTCAAGGTGGAACCGTCAACTGAAGTCCCTTATGGAGTGTTTGTCGAAGTAAACGACCATTACAAATTGAAGCAATCCGACGCCGCAATATCAGAAACTAGTGTGGCAATGCAAATCCTTTCTAAGCGGTGGAGTGAATCTATGAAAAGGAGCTTATCTATCGCCCAAAAAATAGCTAGTTTGGGGAGTGAGACCCTTGGATAATCTGTCGGCTGTAGCTGAGGATATACGTCCTGACGCAACTGTTCGTTTTTATTCAGATCCGGGAACCGTCGAGCGGAAATTCTCAACTGATGAGATTGTGTATGCGCCTAATTATGGCGATGCAGATCGGACCGAGGTACGTCGTGGAAACGGCGCCTCCGATGGTCTTCACATCGATTTAGGTCAATTTCTACCCTTAGTACCGCCGTCGCCAGATGGTCGGGAATACTTTCGAGCCATGCAAAAATGGGAAGGTTACGTTATTCAGGTAGGCAAGGATACATTCACTGCCAGACTCGTATCTATTGTGGGCGAAGGTCCAGATCAAGAAAGCGAAATCTATGTGGAAGAAGTAGCACCAGATGATCGTTTGTTAATAGAGCCTGGTGCAGTATTCTATTGGAGTATTGGGTACCTTGATAGGCCATCAGGTAGGTTGCGTGCCTCTATCCTTCGGTTCCGTCGACTCCCAGTTTGGACTAAGCGCGAACTGGAGGACGCTGCCGCAAAAGCAGATGAAATGAGAGGCCTCTTGGATGTCGAGTAGTCGGCTACAACCTCCTGATCAAGAAGAGTCAGAGATCTCTATTTTCGGTCCGGGCTATGGAGAAGCGATAGCACTTCATATCGGCCAGGGCCAGTGGATTTTAATAGACTCATGTTTGGATCCGCGTTCAGGCAAACCTGCGTCTCTCGATTATCTGCATCAGCTTGATATTGACGTATCACAAGCTGTTAGGCTTATTGTGGCAACTCATTGGCACGATGACCATGTTCGCGGAATGAGCACTCTGGTAGACGAGTGTAGGAATGCGAATTTTGCTATCTCCGGTGCCCTTATGTCTAAAGAATTCCTCAGTCTAATCAATCTTTACAGTAAACATGCCGTTTTTGTTAGTTCCGGTTTGAATGAGTTTGTTTCAATCTTCCAACTTCTTGATGCACGCAAGCAGCATGGCACTCTTCTTAATTCACCCAGTCTAGCTTGCCCTGATAGAGTACTATATAATGAGCCAATATCGCTGTCTACAGGGAAGGTTCAGGTTAGGTTGTATTCGCTTTCTCCATCCGACTCAGCTATGATTCGAGCTGTCATTGACTTCGCTCAGAGATCGCCGACCACTGGCGAACACAAGAGGAGAATTACATCTCCAACCCCAAATCATGCCTCTGTTGTTTTATGGCTCGAAATTGATGGTCAGACCACCCTCCTTGGAGCAGACCTAGAAAGAACCGCTGACCCAAAAGCCGGTTGGACTGTTATTCTAGACGACTCGGTTGTCATATCAGGAAAGGCAGCCGTTTTCAAAGTTCCTCATCACGGTGCTGAGAGCGCTCACGAGCCTCGAGTATGGTCAGAGCTTTTGTCAGAATATCCGATCGCAATCTTAAGCCCCTTTACTCTTGGGGACACGTTTCTTCCTACAAGAGAGGATGTGCGACGGCTTATCTCATTAACACCTAGAGCCTATATTACAGCGACTCCAGTTGAGAGACGATATAGATGGACCAATAAAGTAGTTAGGGAATTCGTACAAGATGTTACCCTGGATATGCGCAATGTTCATTCGGGTTGGGGGCACATTAGGTTGCGCCGCAGCATGAGCCCAAAGGATGCATCCTACCGAGTCGAGCTATTTGGGGACGCCACTCAGTTGAAAGCTGAAATGTGGTCGAATTAGTATTGATTCGACAAACCAGCGAAACATATAATTGTCTTATTAAGTTGAACTCTGCCTTCATTTTTGAGCGTCTCCTGAAGTAAACCTGTTGCTTGCTATCTTTTCTTATTCCCAGCCAAAGAGGATAGGAAGATTTATTATTAAGTGACTGTTTTCCATCTTGATCACGCTTTTAGTTCTTTCATCTCAGTGTTAGGTAACAAATAGCCAAATTGTTTGTTTAACTTCCTCGAACCCTGTGGATGGTCAGGCAATTGCCAAGCCGTTTCAGGAATGCTTTGAATCTTAGCCTTCGCCCTTCGGCGTCTTCTGAGCCGGATTGTATGCCCTTCACAAAAGGTGCTTTACATAAAGTAAGAACAGCACTGAAAAATGGACCTTTGTTCAGGAGAAGGCACAAAGGTTAGCCGCTACCTGGGTGGTGATACGTCTTTGAGTTTTTCTGAAGCCGGCTCACCACCAATACCCCAGTGCGTTTTGGGGATTTCATAAACGATTACCTCTACAGCTTGTTCCGGGACGCCCAAATCCACGATAACGTTTGTTATACCCCGTATCATCTTTTTAACTTTTTCCTCTCCAACGCCCTCCCAGAAATCTACATGAACGATAGGCATTTTTCACCTCCTCATTAGATTTTCCATTTGAGCTTAATGTTAAGTATAGCCATATCAAATGGGAAAATCATCCTAAGGTATTCCGGGGACATAATACCTGATGTGTAGTAGGCCTAGTCCTTCACAAGGTGAAGGATGATGTCCCTGGAACTCGGACTTCTTAAGCCTTAAAGAGGAAAAATTTCGCTAATGGAAGAAAGCAGGGCGAGACTAATAAATTACTGGCTAAAGACAGCTTTGAAGGTCGTATTCGAGTAGAGAAAGCCCACCATAAGGTAATTACTATGGCTGGCTATCGGTCTCTATCTTCCTTTCGTTCCCCACATCACGATGGCTGCACCTTTAAGCAGGGGTTTCGTTTCTACCAGCGGGATTCCATTGTCACGCCATATTGTGGCGATGCGCTCAACAGGATACCGGTGACAAAAGCCCGAGATACTCGGACCCAAGAAACAGCCCATACGATGCCAACCTCGTGAAACGGGGATGGTCATTACTGGCATGACGACCCTATTGTAGATTTCCCATAGAGCTCTTACCCAAAGGGCTTCTGGAATGCCGAACTCAAGCGAGAGCAATTCCCCGCCTGGTTTCAGTACCCGAGATAGCTCCCGTATTGTTGCATCGGCGTCTTGGACATAACGCAACAGGTAGGTAAAGACAACTGCATCGAATGTCTCATCAGGAAAGGGTAAATGCTCAGCGCGGCCCTGGGTAAGTTGGATTTTGCCGTCCAGATTTCTCTTCTCGATGGCGCTAAGGCCAGCTTGCAACATTGAGTGGCTAACATCTAGCCCTATGATTCGGCCATCATGGTGGTCGGCAATCTCCAGGGCGACACCGGCTGTACCGGTACATACGTCAAGCACAAGGTTTCCCGGCCGAAGAGCCAGTCGCGAGACTAAGAACTCGCGCCAATGAAGGTACTGAAAGAAAGTCAGCACTTGCGCCCAGGTGTCGTACGAGGGGGCAACACCATCGAACAGGTCTTGGGCAAGGGTTCTCCTTACTGGGACCGCAGGTTGGGATTCAACCAGTGAAGCCGAGCAGTCCTCTCCTTTATTTGTATTCATTCTTTATCCTCCATCGAGCTGTCTTTTCTGCACACTATCTCATGAAATTAGCAGCAACGAGATGCTATGGGCTTGGGTCACTCTTGATTGGGGATAACATATGTAATCCCGGTAAACAAATCCTGCGATTTTGGTTCGACCATGCACTAAAGCTGAACAATAGCATAAAGTTCTGTCTGTCGTCCAGTACCGCTTTGCCGATGCCGGGCTGATCGAGGAATACGACTCGGACTTCTCAAGCCTCAAAGAGGGGAAAAGAGCTTAAGCCAGAGCGACATTGGATTTATCCCTTAGCGCTTAAAAGAGACTGGAAAACTGCACAATTAGCCATTTTATTATCCTACGAATTACCAAGCTGACCGCTGGTCATTGTGTGGAACAGGTAAATCAACTTGCAGTTTATCTCGATACATTCACGAGCCCCGCTGGGAGATGTGGTTAGAACGGAAGGTTTCGCTAGCCTGTTATCAAAAATCGCCTGCGGGAATATCTCCCGGAGTCCTAGAACAACGGTACCAAAGTTTGTGAAAGAGGACGCAGCTATTTTTGCTCCTAAGAACGAATAATTCATGTGGTGTTGAAGGATGTCTACACTGGGGTCTGGTGAATTTCGTTCGTAGAACCTGGCGAAACACTCGGCCTGAATAGAGTGAGTTGTGGTTTTCTCATCAACCCTTCGCCAGATTGGGATGCCGCCCATGAGCAACGTCCTGGGCAAACTAAACTTAGTCTTTTGCCTTGTAGTCTCTGCCTCCGCGGAAGTTTCAATCCTCCCCACAAGAACCAGGAAGACATTGTTTTCTATTATCCTTCTCTCACGACCGGCAACATCCCGGAATAGCACTTCTTTCTCTCTGAATTCTAAGGTGTGCGCCTTAAACGTTTGTGGAAACTGGCGAAGTTCAGAATCCCTACATGCAATTGCAACAAGACCAAGGTTCTGTAGATTCCGAATTATGGATTCTGCTGCTTGTATGCTGTCATAGTGAGCAATAACTTTAGGCACCTCACCGGCCAGAAGAAGACGTGCCTGGGAAGGGCTCTTGTTAATAACAGTTGCCACACTTCTTACGAGGTTTGCATCAAGGTTGGCTGGAGGAGCTACCGCAATATGTATTACCTCATAGTCAGTCATAAGCATTTCCAGTATAGGTTAATAGCTTCTCCCGATAACATACACTCTTATTATAAACTTTTCGTGGGCAACAATACATCGGATTGTTAACTCTGTTATCCATGACCAGGAAGGCTGGGAAAAGGACTCTTTGCCCTTCGGCGTCTTCTGAGCCGGATTACCAGAGGGGGAATTGAATTTATCACCCAATGCTTATTTATAAGGAAGGCGAGTCCTTGACAGATAGCTATCGCTATAAAATTCCTGCTAGGGGTTCGCCCCGTTTTCGATTTCGAGGGTGTTGCCCTGGCAGTTTCATGTGATAATATACTACGAAAGGTAAGACGACGGGGTGTAGCGCAGCCTGGTAGCGCATTTGAATGGGGTTCAGATGGTCGGAGGTTCAAATCCTCCCCCCCGATGTCTTATAGGGAGTATCTCTTAGGTGAAGAGAAAGCTAGTTTGCATCCTGCTAGTACTAGCTACTGGTATTATTCTTGGTTATCTCTTCTTTGTGGGTTGGCTTCTAGGTTTTGGGCTAACCAAATATATGGCCGGCAAAATGAGTGGAAAACAGGGTAGAATAAGATCAATTGTCATTCCTTTTGGGAGGCATGGGGTTCACCTTCACCATTGGCTTATCTCTTTAGGGATAATAATTCTTAGTCTGCTAATAGACATCCAATTTTTGGCTTCGGCAATATCCTACGGAGTTTTAAGCGGCTTGGTTTTCCAGGGTATTTATTGTTACGGTGATTGGCATAAAATTCTAATTACCAGGAGGCATCAAAGTATAGAGAGTGCAGCAGTGTATGATTGAGGCAGACGTAGACCTGGAATAAAGCCATAGCGGGACTTGACAATATTAATAATTGGTGTATTATGTATTTAATAGTGTAAGTTTAGGTTATTACAATCTTCTTAGGATTCTGCTAGATTCATATCAAGTATTGGGTGACCCAAACCCCAGCTAAAATTTTGAGAAAGGAGGTCATCCAATGAGTTTTGAGGACAAAACTATCCAGTGTGCCGATTGTGGGACCGAGTTCACCTTCAGCGCTGAGGAACAAGAGTTATTTCAAACCAGGGGCTATACTAATGAGCCCAAGCGCTGTCCCTCATGCCGCCAGGCAAGGAAGGCAGAGCGGTATGGTCGTGATAACAGCTACGGTCTCCCACGCCAAATGTTTCCTGCCATATGCGCCGAGTGCGGCAAAGAAACCGAAGTGCCTTTTGAGCCTACCAATGGCAGGCCGGTCTATTGTAGAGATTGCTACAATAAAGTCAGACTGAGTAGATAATGCCGGTTTGACCACGGACATAGACGGGCCGGGGATACCCGGCCCGTCTATGTTTCTAGAATGTGGCGATGTATCATCTCAATGAGAGTCTCGATACATGAAGGTTATTCTCAGGTTTCCCTGTTGTGTCGCTTTCAAGGGATGGTGCAAATGAATGGAATTCTGCGCAAGGCAAAGTCCCACCGCCATTTTCTCCGCGAGGATTACGAGATTAAATGAAAGGAGCACTAGTATGAAGATTTATGTGGGTAACTTACCCTACGAGATAACTGAGGAGGAATTACGTCAGGAATTTGAGACTTTTGGAGAAGTGAAGTCTGTAAGCATTATAGCAGACAAGTACACCGGGCGCCCCCGGGGATTCGGGTTTGTTGAAATGCCAACAGTGTCTGAAGGTCAAGCTGCAATTGCTGGCCTCAACGGGAAAGCAATGAAGGACCAGACGCTTAATGTTAACGCGGCTCGCCCACCTTCTGAGAGCAGAGGTGGTGGGTTTTACGGCAACAAAAGACCTGGTGGATCTAGTAGAGGATGGAAGAAAAGGTATTAGACTCTTTCTCATTCATTTCCGCCCGAGACGCAAGATATATTCATTATCCTGGAGATGTGTAACGCTTAGCCAGTTTGTTCGCTTAACTTCATCGAACCCCGTGAGGTGGTCGGGAAACTGCTAAACCAATTCAGGCAGGTATTCTGGTGACA
>Ga0307429_1001480_pt1 | contig 11044 bp, 14 predicted proteins | sample SalMarWE160230MG_FD_202151 | JGI IMG/M metagenome (GOLD analysis project Ga0307429, IMG submission 202151) | Salt marsh sediment microbial communities from the Plum Island Ecosystem LTER, Massachusetts, United States - WE1603-230 | ecosystem: Environmental > Aquatic > Marine > Intertidal zone >...
AGAGATTGCAAGGAGCGGGGGTGCCAAGAGTTATTGTCGCAGGCCCCTGTGACGCACAGCACCCGTCAGCATCCACAACTGCCGCAGCTGCCAAGCCCATCTGTTGAATATAACAGCGCTGCAAAATACCATCGATATTTGTGGGGGTCGGCATAGTGCAATCGTAGAAGCTCGCCAAGGCTGCTGCGCCTCCCATAGCTCCAATTATATTGAGCCTTCGGAAGACACTGGTAGCTACATCTTGGCCGTTCAGGTCGATGGTATCCATGGCGCTATACATGCCCTGGCCCGTGAATTCATAACCCACCATGGCACCGGGAACTACGAAAGCAGCGGCCCGCCCATAAACGCTGATTTTTCTCAAACCGTAGGCGACGGCTATAGCTAATGTACTCGCTTCGTCATTGGACGGATTATCGGCAGTCCCGACCGGCCAAGCTACCCCGGCAGCTCCATCCGTATCATTAAAATAAACTATGCCGTCAGGGTAACCGGCTACGGCGACGCCGCCCCCGCCGCCCAGAGTAGCTGCCACGGCCGGATTAAGAATCAGTATTTCATCTCCGACGCCGACGCCGACGGTAAATGCTCCTGTAGTAAAGATACCGGTAGCCGTGGCATACGCTGTTACCGGCAGGAGCTCGCCCTGAGGAGCTCCGCTAATGCCACCAGCACTTCTAAGGACAAAGACAACATAAGGATTGACCGCATCGGCAAACTTGCCCGCGCCAAGCCCGGCGAGAGATCCAATGGTAAACTGGTTGGCTCCCGGAACGTCATCTACCACACCGTAATAGGAAAGCCCTTCAGTAGGAGACGGCCCAGGCCCGCTACTGCCGGCGCTTATTGACAGGATATCAAATAATGTGCCAGCGGTTATCTGGGCCACTGCGCCAGCGGCATTTGTCCAGGGTGTGGCGAAGGTGAGGGTATTACCAGCCTGGACGTATATCGGTTTGACTTGGCCGGCGGCTGCTCCAGACCTCATCTTTAGAAGCAACCCGTCATAAGAAGGTTCATTTACTAGGTCACCGCATACGATGGTCAGACCGGAAGCAGCACCAGCGCCATCAGTTATTCCCTGATAAGATATCAGCGCCTGAAGCAGAGGCCGGGAAGGCGAGTCTTGCCTTAGCCCACTTGTACTAACTTTCATTGGCTAGCTCCTGTCAGCTCGTAGAATCTGGTAACATAAGCCTGGTAGAGGCTTTCGTACGTTTCAAGGTTAATCTGCCCGGTGATGTAGAACTGGCCGATATACATATACCATATCTCCAGCTCCCCTATGGTCCGGGATGCCAGAATGTCATCGACGGTGGGGATTAGACCGGGCGTTTCTGGATCTTCAGGAGCAGCTTTTGCCCGTGTAGCCAGAAGGACACTACCGGCTAGAACTCCCACGCCGGCTAAAATGCCTATAGTTGCCGCCTTCTTCATTTATATTCCTCACTTGCTAGCCCCACTGAATATGGCCTGAACGATCCAGAAGGCGGTAGCCGGTGTGGCTGAGACTGGTGTCTGTATCACCAGTCGAGCCCAGGCAGAGTGTATCGCCCACGGTATCAGAATACTGTGTACCGTACCGGTTACACCCGTGCCCACCTCAACCAGAGGCGCTATCGGTGCTATAGCGCCACCTCCGCCCCCAATGGCTGCCCAGTAAGCAGCCGCTGCCGGCAATGGTGCCGGCCACATGAGATTATTAACTGTTGGAATCGGCGAGAGCTCAACCCAGCATTGGAGACCACCAGGGACTCCAAAGGCCACCACTTCGGTGGCAACGATGTGGATCTCTTTCTCCTGCAGGTACTCTACGGGAAACTCGATGGAAGTATGCTCCACTAGATCAGCAACCACTTCAGTCTCTATGCCAAGCGCTGCTACAATCGGTAATATAATCGAAGGTGCCTGTATCAATACAGCCATCAGTTACCTCCTACGGGTGGCCGAGGTTCACTTGGTTGACCACTCATTATTCCAAGGAGGTAATCGGCTTGCTGTAGCAGCCTCTCGGACTCTTGAGATGTATGTAGGCGCCGTAAGGCATCGCTGATTACTTCCATGTCTTGGGGCGAACTTATTACAAGGTATTCACCATAGGCATCATACCTTTGAGCCAAAGGGCTGATATTGCTTATGGATGCGGTGGATGGCTCTTGGTCGGTAACCAGTACAAAATGCAGATGCGATTCATTCAGAAATCGCTGCGTGAGCACACCACTATAAGTGGTACTGCCATACTGAGTACCGGTAGCAGCAAATACATTGGGTACCATATCAGAACCGAATTGCAGGTTGTAGTCCAGCCATGCATAGACACCATGGAGAGGGCCGCCTACCAGATTCATGGTTTGCCCGGCTGGGAACACCGGAATTATCAATTGGTAGGCACCCATGTAACAAATAGGCTGGAGACGCCTGGGGTCGCTATCGGGGTAGGTTAAGGTTAATAGATAGTTTATTATCTCTGGAATCATAATATTACCTACCTTTTCCTGGCTAGCATCCATCCCCCAAGTGCTGATAGAGCCGTAATTATAATTATAAAGCCCGTGACTTCTTTAGGACCTATCACCTTGGTGGACACTAACTAACCTTCCTTATCTCAACATTCTTGTCCGGCGATCTAAAGTTAGCGTCACCTTTGACCAGCACAACGGTTTTGCCGCCGGAGGGCTGGAGATTACCGAACATCTTCTTTTTAGCATCGGCCAGTGCCTTCGCTAATTCGTCAGCCATGACTCACCTCCTGGATTATCACTTCTCGGCTAATTCTGCGGAGATCTGTACCCCAGCTACTATGACGCCTGCCAGAGTAGCCGTGACAATGAGGTTGCCATTCCAGCCGACTAGGAGCACGGAGTTCAGCATGAATTCCACCCCTGGCAGCTCTTCCTCAATCCTTCCTCCGACAAGATTAGGAATTGCCACCTGCACCGGGAACATCTGCACCATGGCCGGCACTCCGGCATTGGAAAGGGTGCCAAATGTCAGAAGAACATTACCGGCAAGAGCGTGATACCACATGAGCTTGGTGACATAGAAGGAGCGCCCTACAGGGATTTGGTGTATCAGGTCCGCCCCCACTGCGCTTGTGGTGACTATGCCTGGCCCGTCAGCCACGCCGGCTGCGCCGCTACGGTTATTGGCTTTGGCAGTCATGCCGGTGTATCTGCCTTGAGTAATTAGATAACTCATCTACATAACCTCCTTTATCTACCCTCGGCCGGCAACCAGGTTGTCGGACCAATGAATTGCGCTACGGTGGCTTTGTCCCCGGCCGCCAGCTGCCTGATGATATCTTCCTGTTTCATTTTGTCGGGCTGCCCATTCTGATCGACAACCGAACTCAGGTCGGGAGATATCTCTTCAACCACATAGCGGTATCCACGGAACTGGAACCTAGCTTGGGGAAGGGCTATCGGGTTGGGGTTCTGCACTTCCAGGTTCATATCCCTGTTTTTACCCATAATGAAGAAGGTGGTACTCGCCAGGTATGGATCGCGCAGACCACTGGCCATGTCTACCCGGGCATGATTGTTGCGCGAGTTAAACCTGCCGGTGCCGGACTGCTCCCAGACCACCCCTTCGACATCGTCCAAGGGTTCAAACCGAACACAGAGCATTTCTCCATCGGTGACCTGCAGAATGGGAACGAGCCGCTTGGTGATATTGCCATTGGCGGCAATAGCGACTGCACCGGCGAGAGCAACCATGTCAACCCTCAGGGGGCTGGACCGTGGCCAAGGCTCAGCATAGGCGACCTGGTAATGACCCCATTTCTTGGCCGTGTAGACGGAGATGGTATCCTTAATCCTTGCAATTAAGGATAGTGGACCGTTGTCAAAAATGTTTCCAACTTCTGACATAGCATTCTCCTTACTTCGATTTTTCTCAGAGACGCTATGGCTTTTTAAGCCCAGCGTACAATATTCAATTGTATCGAGCAGGGGGAGGAATTAGTTCCCCCTGCTCGAGCCTTTTACGAGTTACGGAATTACGACTACGTTGGATTCTGGGGTCAACGGTATGTACGATAGGTACCAATCAACCCCTCCTGTAGCATCAGCAGCACCACCATTCGTGATTCTGATGATGCCCGGTATGATCTCGATACCACCACCAGCCCACGTTTCGGCGGTAGCGGGTGTGCCGACACTGTCGGAAGGCTGGCTGTGGCCCACACCAGTACTTGCACGCAGCACACCTGACACTCCTGTCAGCGAACCGTCCCAGACCAGAAGCGTGTTCAGGGCATAAGCAGCCGCGCCAGCGATAACGCAGAGAGGACTGTTCAAACCACCAGTTGGGGTGTGCTCAATCAGGGGGGTAGCGTTCCCTGCGAATAGGGCGGTTACATGGCCGAACATACCAGTGATCCTTATGGGGCCACCGGTGATCTGGAAGATGTTAAAATTGGCCGCGGGTGACCAGTCACCGCCGACGCCGACCGCTCGCCCGATTCTTCGGACTGTTCTTTCTTGCCTTAGATAGACTTGGTCCATCTGATCATTGAAACTCATTTTATTCCTCCTACCTTCCTAATGAGTATTGGTGATTATGTTCCTTGGCTCACCATGCCAGTTATTTTTTAAGCGTTGGTTGTACCGGCGGGTTCAACGATGAAACCCATCGGCTGCACCCGACACAAAAGCCCCGTGATGGCCCGGGCTCTTACAGTGCCCGAGTACGGCAGGGTCGGGTCGAATATGACCGGCTCGGAGAAGAAGCCTATCGACTCCAGTCGGTTAATGAGTTGCTCCAGGTCGAACTCGGCGATGATGTTGCCGGCAGCGCCTCCGGTGCGCCAGCTTAGCCTTGACACCGGGAAACCAGCCGTTTCTACCGCAACGCCATACCAGACAGCGATGCGCACAGCATTGAGTGCCGGAGCAACCACACCATTGAAGATGGTGTAGAAGGTGTTGATTGCGGCCAGGGCCGGAGTCTGCCAGTCATCCACCGTGCAGCCGAAGTCCAGAAGTGGCTGCGGCTCGCGGACGTCGATTGATGCAGGGGTGTTGCCCTGCTTCAGCCAGTTGGTGATAGAATCGATGCGCTGTTCTCTACTTGACAACACCGAATACCCCGGAATCTCATCGGCGATATTGCCGATTTTCTTCTGGGACGCCCGCTCGATGGCGGCGGAGATGGCATTCATCCGGTAGTCTTTTTGGTCGGTTAGGGTCATTGCCCCTACGGGTATAATGTACGTTCTGCTGCTCATTAGTGTATACCTCCTTCTGAGCTATATTTTATTTGGAACGCTTCTTTTACTGTTTTACCAGGCCATAGTTTTGTTGAACTCGGGCTGGTAGCTCCGCTGAGTGCTCTGCCCTTCGGTTATCTGCCGGGCAGTGGACCGCTGCTGGAGTATCCTCTGGGCTTCCCTAACGGCAGCCGATTCGGATGTCCTGGCCCTGCCTGCGGAACTCAGGGTTTTGCTCATGTCATAGGCGAACCTCGGCAGGTCGTACAGGAAGCCGGTGGAGACCTTCTCCGTCCAGACTTCATAGCGCCGCATCCAGCCGAATACGCTCATGAGCGTGGCGACGAGGCCTACACCCAGATAGGTGTAGAATGATGCCTTCTTGAAGACATCCTTCGTGCCGATTTTGCCCTCTTCGATGCGCTTGTTGTCCCACCAGCTGGTGAGAGTCACGGCACCACCGTAGGCAACTTCCCCAAAGTCCTGAATCCTAATCATGTTTCCCTCCTATTGCTAGACTTCCGCATTCGACTTATGCGGTTGAGACGAACACCCCGGGCTGAAAAAAGGAGAGGGACGAGCTCCCCAGACTTTTTCAAGCCTCAAGAGTGCTCGTCCCTCTCTTTAGTTGTTCTTAACTTTAAAACTATTACAGGCTATTTGTCAAGTAGTTTTCAAACTTTCGCGTAAGAAACACTTAAACCTTGGAACTCCGCTGCTCCGACGATAACGATGTCATCCAGCGTGCCGTACCAGTAGATGTCGCTGCCCGGGATGCTCATGAGCTTGACCATCGTGTCATAAGCTCCACCAGAAATGCCTGTCGTAATCGTAACATCGATGGTCACCGTGTACGTTTGCCATGTAGCATCGTAGACGATACCGGTAACAGTCGTCTCATTGTTTAGTATTTCGTCGAATCCGAAAGCGCCCTTATTTCCGATGGCGGCATGCAGCTTGGCGCCGGTATAGGCAGCTCCCTTGTGCTGAAAGGAGCAGGTGAACCGTAGCTTATCTCCATATTGCAACTGTATCATTTGGCCTCCTTAGACCTTAGCGTAGCTGACGCTCAGGCTTTGAAATTGTGCATCCTCCACCTGGCTCAAGCCCACGCTCTTTGTCCTCTCGTCATCAAAGTGCCAGGCGCTATCCGCCCCATAGTAGTAGCTGTAGGCATGGATGACGACGGCATAGGCCGGCATGGTGAAGGTTCCATCGAAATAATAGGATTGCCCGGCCGGGAAGTTGGCCCAGTAGTTAGGAAAGGAAATCGTCGGCCACGGAGACACTCCGTACTCGAGGGCGCCGCCGACCATGATGCCGATGGTCGACGCTGTTTTATTCTTGATGGTGACTCTGACCTGCACCAGGCTACCGGCAGACGCCGACGCAGGGGCCTCAACCGCCGTAATCTCCGTATAGACACCGGCTCCGGCCTTCCTTATTATATTGACTGCAACCGGCTGCTGCTCCATTTACTTCCTCACCTCGACAGCTCCGTTTTTATAAACCGGCCCGGCGATGTAGTCGTAAGGCGGGTCCCAGGGCCCAACCGCTCTGATGCCGGCCTCGCCGTCATAGGTCTTGGGGTCAGTTGCCATCGGTAGAATACAATTGAGCTTGAACTCATATGAATCCGGTCCGCTCAGGTTGACCTGTTTCGACCAGCCAAGCCCCTCGACATGGTCAAAGATGCCGCCAACGTAGAGTTTGCCAAGATGGACTTGAAGAACATAAATGCCACCGTCTCCGAGGTAATCAAAATTAAAGGTAACATCAAACGATCCTCCGGGGTCTACCCCGGGTGGCTTTTTCATGTAGAAATAGAGCCCCGCGGCAATGCCGGCGCCTCCGAGGACAACGGCGGTCGGTACCAGCCAGTCGGTCTTTTGCTTTAGCTCTGTCGTCTCAACCATGTTACCTTCATTATATAGCACCATCTCACCAGTATGTCAATACTGTGTATCTACGAGTAGTTTATCGTAATCGCCCGAGTTCAAGCCCTGGATTAACTTCTCAGCAATATCTGTCATGGCCTCCGCGTGGCTGGGGGTTAAATCCTCCGCCTCGCCACTGCTGCTGAACTGACGATGATGCCCCAATTCATGAACAAGTGTATCAAATGCGTCTCGACCTTTCGAAAGCATATCTATAGATAGGTACAGTGCCCCGGTCTTGGTTCCATAAAGCCCGGCGGTCCTTACCCTGTCACTGGCCGGCGGGATGACAGCGGCATATATCCCCGCCGGGGGAATACAGCCAACACCCTCCGCAATTGCCCTGGCAAGGTTCAAGTGCGCGAGCTGCGCGGAACTAAGCTGATCATCAGGGATAATCTTCGTCTCCCTAAGCCGGTTTTGAGACTCGTTGATTACCTCTATATCCGTGGGGACTTTCGTTTCGAGTAAGGATATCTCGTCATCGCTCAAACTGACGGAGTGGTAGCCAAGGTGTTCAACGGCTTTATCGTGCTTTTCGCTAGTGCGAATAACTGAGTCTTCTTCAACAACTAGAGGATATAATTCATCGATACCACATTCCTCAAGTAAATCATCTTCTTCCATTTCCGCTTACTCCTTGCGAGTGCTTATAAGCCCGCTCTTACCACATTTTGGGCAATTCCAAGTGTAAGGCCCCTCCCATCTATGCTGGCATGATGGGCAGATGTATTTATAAATTATTTTAGGCCTTGGCTTCTTCCGATATTGCTCCGTTATCGGCTGCCCCAATTCCCTCATCTTCTGACGCCAAGTATCGTCATGCGGATGATTCGGGGTAAGGATATGGGCATATTCATGCCATAGTAGCTGTGACGGCTTGGTAATCACATCACCTTTTATCTCTCCTACTCTCTTGAGACTCCTGACGCATATCCACCCGAAATACGGACTGCCCTTAACATTATGGGCATGTGCCTTAGCTCTAAATGAGCTGCCTGTCCCTCTCTTTACACAACCGCCTACAAAGATACCTTTGACCTCGGGCCATTCTTTGACATGGAATACATTGGGGTTTTCAGTAGGTTGTGTCCCTCGAGGGGGCGGTATCACCACCTTTAGCTCGCCGATACCCCCGATATCCAGCCCCATCTGCTCCGGAGAGGGATAGGGAAAACGCTCGAGGACAAGGGGATGAGTAGAGGCGACTGCAGGTTCCTTCAAAAGACGACGAAGCTCGTCAAGATTACTCTCAACGAGCTTAGGGTTACGATCGGCTATCGCCAGAAGTACTATTTTCAATTTCTCCAGTAACTCGGTATCTGCTGGCAGTTCCTCAATATCTTCCCTGATCTTTCGTAAGGCTTCAATCTCCCTATGACTAAGCGGATCACTCCAATCTCTACTGGTAAGGTGATTCTTGAGCCGGTTAAATTTCTCGAAGATATAATTTGAATCGGCATACTGACCCTTGGATGTTTCTCTGATGATATCACCGGCGGCTTCAAGATGCCAAGCTAAGAACGCCCCAGCATCGGTATCCGGCCCTTTCCCATGTGGGGGAGACCGCAAAGCATTATGCTCGAGGTGAAGATTCCAATAATCGGCAGCTTTAGACATCTAGCCCCCTTGTACTTTGGCGATTGCCATCTCAAAGGCATTATCCAGTTTGTCGCGATACCCGATATCGTCAATGGTAAAGGGTATCAGCTCCGGAGTATCAGAAATAAACTCTATCTCTTCTCTGGGGCTGGGGGGCGAAGGCTTCGTGGGAATGACCGCCGGGGATTTCTTCTTCAAATAATCAACTACTTCCTTGTCGCTCCACGGACCGAAGTTTTTGGTACGAGCCACCATGACAGAGGCCTCGGTGACAGTATATCTATACTGTGCAACCGGAGCTGCGACATTATCGAACCCAATCTTGGTGTAGAACTTCTTGGTTTCCGGCTCCCAGATGTAACCGGTATCCGTCTCAACCCAGGCATGCCCGATCCTCTTGTCGCCATTCCAGACAGTGCCATGCACCAGGTGCCCTTCCTTTTCTTTAAGAAGGAAACGCCAGGCATCCTGGTAGCAAGTGCCCTTGGATTCCGTTTGAGGCATGAGCCGACCAGTATCCGGCTCTTTCCTTAACCTGCGATACTGAGCCGCCTCATCATCCCTCATCAGGTTGTAAAGATGCTTATAGACATTCCAAATCGGGTCAGAGAGCTGAGGATTGACATCCCTGGCACCTGATTCGGCCTTGATGACCAGATCCACCAGTCTATTGGACTGGGCTTGTGTCCGATCCGCTTCTTTCGAGGAAGGCAGCTTGTATTTTGCTTCGAGGCTACCTATGCCGGTGGTCAGCAGCTCCTGAACATCAGGCGGTATCCATTCCGGGAGAACAGCCTTGCCAAACCCGCCGAATGGAGGCGCATACATATAGGTAGGTCGCTCTTTCTCCGGGATATGGAAGACGTTGATCTCTCCCTGCTTGACAAACTCACCCTCGGTCCCTTCGATAACCTCTCGCCAGACGTGGTCGGGTACCCTCAGCGGCGCCTTGCCAGCCAAGCCGCTGTAGATCGGAACCTCCGCGTCACTGAACCGGTTGTAGCGGAGGACATACTCGGCAAACTCGTGGGGGTCATAGGGTCGCAGCGCCGGCAATAGCTTACCTTCCTCCACTTTGCTTCCTTCCAGCCCCTCGAGCATAACGCTGGTCACCTTCCGGACAGAGCTAAGATTGGCCTTGAGCACTTTCGGATCCTGAGACCAGATGGCAACGTAGGGGAATGACCTGACGCCGCTATCAAAGCCAAAGTGGGCGCCCACGGCAAAAGCAGCACTCTCGGCGATCGTTTCCGCGTCTCGCCTAGGAATACGAAATACACCCTCGGAGTAGTAATGAGCCATTTCATGAAGCAGGGTCTTGAGCTGCTGGGCCCGGGGTTCATCACCCTTAACCCAAATCTTTTTCCCTGAGAAAAAGCCCTTGACGGACGGGTCCTGATGGAGCATCTCTTCGAAGCTCACCTCTATCCCCTGCGCCTTTGCCAGTGTCAACGCCTTTGTAAATAGCTCCTCATTGGCTTCGCCGGTGAGGCTTGGTACTTCAAACTCGGGAAGCGGCTTGCCCTCGGTCTGGCTGACATCAAAGACGTGCACGACTTTGAAGTACACCGGCGACAGAGGGAGATCTTCCTCCTCGCCTTCCCTTTCTTCCTTCTTCGGCTTGGGAGGCATTACCGGCGCCAGAATAGCGATGCCAGTAGCACCTTTCTTGACCCAGCGGCCGAGGTTTTTCCAGGTATTGAAACCGGCTACCCGGGTGGCATCCGGCTTCTGCAAGGCAATCAGGATCTGATTACCCAACGAGTACTCGTGGAACTTGGCCATAGTTTCAAGGAATAACCGGAACTGTTCACTATTCTGAATACCCTCGACGCCGTCCTTCAGTTGCCGGAGCACGGCGTCAATCTTCCGTTCTCCTTCCTCGGGGACAATGGCCGGCACCAGGTAGTCGCTCCCAGGCGGCAGCGGCTCATCGATCAGGGGTATCAGCGGGCGGTATTTCTCGGGAATCGGCTCACCTTGGATAGTAGCAGGAACTTCCTTGCTACCATCTCCATTGCCCGGGTGTGGCTCCTTGACAATCTCGACCGAGGCCGGTTCCTCCCCACGCTCCCTTACCCTTCGATCATCTTCCTTGAACTCCTCCCACCTGATAAGAGAGCCTTCGGAGAAGGAACTGGCACCGCGCTTGGTTATCTTGACCCAGTACTCCTCCTTTGTTTGGGGGGTATTTTCACCAGTAGTAGAATACTGTTTACCTAGCTTCTGGCCACGTTCCTGGAACTCCTGCTTGTGAACATCCTCTTCCCCTGCAATCTGCTCGTAGAGTTGAGAG
>Ga0307429_1001482_pt1 | contig 11035 bp, 10 predicted proteins | sample SalMarWE160230MG_FD_202151 | JGI IMG/M metagenome (GOLD analysis project Ga0307429, IMG submission 202151) | Salt marsh sediment microbial communities from the Plum Island Ecosystem LTER, Massachusetts, United States - WE1603-230 | ecosystem: Environmental > Aquatic > Marine > Intertidal zone >...
ACAGAAAATAACACATTTAGAGTATGGGAGACAAATAGTGAAGCAAAGTGATCAGTTAGATAAAAATTCCCCCATTACTTTTTCATAGTTCATATATTTTACATTAATCCACCTCTGCTGCTCTTTTTAGTCTAGTTCATCCTGTGATCGTACATTATGTCGAGTTGAAAGTTGTGAGAGCTAAATACTGCATCAAAGTGGTATCTCGGAAAAACTCACTCCTATAGATAGATAGATAGATAGACGGTTTAATTTCAGTCAATCTTCTGTATCAGTTGCTGTACTATATCATTAATATATGTGAATTTTCTACAAATAATCCTCGATAGATGAAAACTACAAAGACTACCGTTGCAATTGCTCTGCTGGGAGTTTCATTGATATTGTTGATATTGTACGGAATTGATGTTGCTATAATTTTCTCATCCGATTCAGGCCAAACCACAGAAGACTCGCAAGGATTTCTCCCGTTGGATGGGAAAACAAGAGGTACAGCCTTTGGTGGAGGCGCAGTGATCATGTCAATTATCGCTTTTGTAATGGCAAGAAAAGAACGATCAAACATAGTTTCAATATTGCTCTTTGTAAATGGAGGATTAATTATAGTTGGCATCCTTGCCGTATCTGGTGGGCTGGGAACGACTTCATTGGTTTCAACCGTTGCGATGGGTATTATTCTATTAGGTTTGGGCATATGGAAAGTTCTTATAGATAGAAGGACCCCGACAACACAGGATTATAGATCGAAGATTAGGTAACATCATTCTATATTATTTAATCACTGATCTATCATGATGAGTAATTATTTTACATTATCATCACTATAGTTGTCTTTGGTAATGAAAATAATCAGTGAAAAAAGTTGAAATCTTTAACTACCTTGTAATACTGAATTCCTTCTAGCCTCCGAATTTTATTGAAAAGTGAACATAATGTTTATTCTATCTATCTAAATAAGGACCTAAACTCGTACATTTTTCATGTAATGCATCAATCCATAGAATGAAATCTATACTCAAGGTATAAAGGATACATCGTCGTTATATTTAATATTAATAAAGAATGAGTTCTACTTTGTGTGTGAGATGCGGATCTGATATAGTACCTTTTTCTTATTGCAAGGTATGCAATCAGGTCGTTAGATTTGTTTGTTCATCATGTAATATGATTTCAGATGAGAGGTATCATATTTACTGTCAAGAAGTATCAAAAAATGGACAAGGAAGAGGACAAATTCTAATTGATACGGTTGGATCTAATGTGATTCAAAAGAACAAAGTTGGCCATGAAAAACACAAAAATGATGCAAATAGTTTATCACCTAGCAGATGGAATGACTATCTAATATCGTCAATTTCCTCGTTTATTAAGTCTCTTCATGATAATCAAGATCAACTGAACGAGCAGCTTAGATATTCATCGGTTAATCTATCATCATCATATCTATCAACTTTCTTTGAATACTTAAAGCTAATTAATAATTATTGGACGAAGGTGTATATCCATAGCAGTAACAAGCTGCTTAGAAATAGACTTAGTTCCTTATAGTAATTAAATAGTTCGAGATTCGTTTCAAACTAGATTTTCCATAAGACACTGGTGGAATACCGATATTCATTCAAGAAATCCTAGTTTTATCGACATTGACTTGTTTCTCGAGGATTTTTTATGTCAAAGGTAAAGCTGTGGTTTAGATCGTAAGCTTCATTCCTTTGAACAGTCATCTTCAAGAAAACCGTTTTTTGACATTAGTTGGGACATTTCCATCAGAACTAGCCAATGATACAGAAATTGCTATTTATTCCTGAATAGAATGGAGATATCCTGGATAATGAACCATAGACGGAATTGTTAGAAATGAAGATGTGGTAAGGACTGAAGTTGATTGTTATGGAAAATCGTATAAATGGATCTTATTGAGCTTCTCTATTAAAACTTGACGATATACTCAATTATTTCCATGATCTATTTACTCGCTGGGGCATCTGTACCATAACAAGATGTAATTTAAGTTACTATTGTTTGCTCGTTTGCTGTATCTAGTTCTCTCCCGTATCCACGATCACTATTGTAAGTGCGTATTGCACGAAGTATTAATGGTATATAGGGTATCCGCCCAACCATGGAAACAGCCATAACACGAAACCAATCAACGTAGACCGCTAGTCATGGAAGAAACTCAGCAGAAGCAGAGGAAGGAGAACATGGTTATGGTACAGAGGAGACCGGTATACGTAGAGCATGATAAAAAAAGTTGAACACATGATGGGCAGGAACGTGAACGTGTACCAAAACTTCTATTTACTGATTATTATTTTGGCACTTGAATTAAGGTATTAGAGCACTTTTTTAGGTGCAACCAAAATTATGTAAAACTGTGTAGATCTAGCTCAGCTTAAGTAGGGCCAATTGATCGCCATGAACAGAGGAATGATCCTTTGCCCTACCTGGCTATGAACTTGCCGATTTTAGTTATGTAATATAATGGAGACAATCATAAAAGGTGTTACGGAACATGGTTATCCTTGAGAATTTGGAGAATTACTTGCTTCCTAGACTAGGGAAAATCTATATCTTTTAACCATGATCGGCGATTATGACATTCTTAGGCAAAACTTTTAATTATAATAGAATTGTAAAATTTAGCACTATTCCGAATTGCAATTTGGCAGTAGTTTTCACTAGCACTACGTACATCATCGTTGGTTTTTGTATAGTTACAGTTTTCCGTAAAAAAGATATATAAGATATATAGTTATCATTTATTATTGCTTCTCACACTAATAACCTTAATGAATGATAGTTCGACAAAGCCCTGCGTGGGGATAAAAAGCATATCCTTCAACGGTCGCAATCACACTGCACAATGGCCAATTGTGAGTGTTCCTGTTATTATGATTTCTTTACTTACCATCTCTTTTTCAGTGTTTTCAGGAGCCGATCTACAATCCATCGCTGTAAGTGCCGCAGTAGACGTCGACACTTCTGGAAATGGCAAAGCAGCTGCTTATGATGGTGAAGAAGGAATTGCAACGGATGGTGATAGCTTCTGCAGCATTACAAATGATATTGCAGGAGGAAAGTTTTCATCATTATTTGAAGGAATAGTAGGAGACTGTGATAATAATTCACAAGCATTTAACCAGCTCCTGGTAGAGTATTCATACACAAAGAATCCTGTAAAGATAGGAGAAAAGACCTATCTTACAATAACTGTTAAGGATAAAGAAACCGGAAGCCCAATCTCAAACGCATTTGTAACCCTGGATGTAGAACCCCCTACCGCTTCGTCTGTAGACAGCTCAATAGATGGTGCCGCAGTTGCAGCAGCAGGTATTTCCTCTAATCTAGAAGCAGTAAAAGACAAAACAACCCAGGCTATGTATACAGATAACAGTGGACACGCTACATTTACTTTACAGATAGGACCAAAATCAGATGTAGGTATTTATGATACCCAGCTTGAGGTTAAGAAAGACAGCTATCAATCTAGCTTCCAACAAACAAACCTTCGTGTAGTATAGAGATATCTTCTCTCACTATTTTAGAAATATTCTAAATCCGTTCGGTCGGTCTACTACCCATTTTTCAAATTTTGTTCAAATCTGAATCTAAGAGAACAGCGGCACTCCGAACGGATATGATACAGGCAAATGTAGGATATGGTTTGGTGGTATGAACGTAGTATCATCTAGCTTTAAGATTTAGAATGTGTCTTAATTTCCTGGCAAATTCTTTATGTTTAGCTATTATTTCAATTGGCTATAGAAAATGATTGTTATATGACAATCCACTTCTTGTATGAATTTGAACAAACTAGTAAATTTTGAATAGATAACAAAGAAATTTTTCTTTTCATTAAAACCCATAATAAAAAAACTACATTTACTATTGCATTGAGACTTAATTGTAAATTTCATTTACCTTTATTCCTGTTTCTTATTTCATGTGTTTTTCATACTCAAGTCATGACTGTAAACGGATCTTCCAAAGAATCATCTACCATCAATCGTGCAACAGATATGTCGATAGAACTGTGTTGTACATGGGATAAGCAAATTTCTGATGGTATATTAAAATTTAAGCTTATTAATATGCAGGAAAAGCAGAAAAATGAGGTTAGAGAAGCCTTTGATAGTTGGAATAAACAACTAACAGCGCTAACACTTCTTGAGACTCATTTGGTTGATCAAAAGGCGGAGATTATAGTTACATTTGGAAATATCGATAACCAAAATGCTAACCAATTAGTTAAGAATGCAGAAGCTGGACAGACTGCAGGACAATCTGTGAATAATCTTGATCAAAGTGGATATATCACGAACTCAAAAATAATACTTTCAGATAAAATATTTGATAAGGAATCAGATTCTAGCACTTTGTACACTGTCGTCTTACACGAGATAGGGCATGTATTAGGACTGGGTCATGCAAACTTCGATGATTTGATGAATCCACTGGTCAACAATAAGGATGAAATATCTGTTTGTGATGTCAACGGAGTTTTCAAGACTAATGAACTGGTCTTAAAGAAAAATGCACCATTATCCCTTCAAGCTAGTTTTGGTAAGAATAATATCATTAACTGTTAACGCGGTGTTTGCGTGAAAAAATGGTAGTAAAGCAAGAAAGCAGCAAAATATATAGGATTCAGCCAACAGACGTTAATTAATCCCTAGGTTGATTTATCAGAAATCAATAAACCAAGTCCCTGCATAGAAACAATCCTTTTTCCTAGCATTCCAGTAGAAGTAGGAATTATTCTAGGACCGTTCTATTATCCTTAGTGCACTCATCTTGAGCAGAATTCATACAGCATTTTGGTGGTTATTCAGTTTAAACTACGCCTCATATAAGAGGATTAAATTTAGGATAGGATAGACGTTTCAATAATATCAAGTATCTTTTGAATTATTTGAGCATGATCTCTTTCTTTCTTTTCGATTGAAACTCTCAGAATATGATTGCCATCCAAAGGAAATGATGCAAGTTTTATCTTCTCCCTTTCGGTAAAACTGTAAATCGCTTTACCGAATATGTCATCAAAATCTTTTCGCATTTCAGTCATTAGAGCAAACTGAACGTAAAGTTTCGAAGAATCCTCCCTGTCCTCTAGAGATTCTATATCAGGCCTCATTCCTCCAGCTACCAAACTGCCCATCTTAGTGATTATTCCAGCAAAGCGTATATGCTGATTAATCGGGTATATCTTTTCACATAATTCTTGTAACCGTCTATCAGACATCCATTATCATCGATAAGTATAATGTGTCCCAGTTAATAAGGTACATTTCTCATTACAAGATATGCGTATTGCAAGCACATCAAACACATTAAATTCTACTTAATAATAGTCTCAAAATATCAAGTATCAGGAAGACTACTGTGACTAATATTGGAAACGTAAAATAATTCTATTCTAACTCCGCTCTGATACGTCTTACTAATGCATCTGCGGTAATAGGTTTATTTATGAATCAAGCTAACTCTTCAGTGGATGTACTTTCCTTACCGAATCCGTCTCTCCGAATGAACGATATTTATTATTCAGACGCCCTCTTGTTCTTGATCTCCTTTAGAACATCCCCCAAATACTGCTTGATTTCTTCATCGTCCTTAAAAAGTAATGAACTAAGGCCGTTTTCCTGCGCCATCTTGTTGCTTCGTCATATCGAATACCCGATCACAGGTGTCCCTGAGATGGTCTGTGTCCACAACTAATGTCTTGCTCCAGCTGAGCTGTTTCTATACTATCACTTGGCTTTCTTATAGCAAATCTACGAAAGATACGACGCAAATCTGAATCAGCAGTCGGCCACGTAAATTGCCGGAGAATATATTCCCGCTAAGCTGATAAACTAGATATTGAGATAGTTACTAGTCCAAATGGTGGATAGGGAGTTGAAACAAGCGTCACAGCCTGACTCGAGACTAAAAAATAACTAATGCAACAAGACAAAGCAAAACAGTAACGTATATTGGTCACTCATAATTATCACTAGAGATATACCTTGATGATCTAGTATTACGTCATTTCTATATCCCAGTAAAAATATGCTTTATATTGTATATAATCGAATCATGTGATAATAATGAAAATCATTTCGATTGCAGTTACGCTTATTGCAATTATCGTGGCCATATTATTCGCGTCATCGACAATCGATGTCGTCGATAATGCTGTTCTTGCACAAGACACCTCTAATTCTTCATCATCATTCACAGAACTTACTGATGGTGGAAGTATAACCATAAAACTCGAACCATCCCCGAATCCTATCAAATCTAATGAACAGACTCAGTTGAAAGTCTCATTTTTCAAACCTAATACTGAGGAGATCCAACCGCATATAGACTATGACATGATAATTAGTGAAACCAGCACTAATAAGACAGTATTTCAGGCTTCTAATCTAACGGGTCAGGCTGGAATACCAGTGCATACTGCGGAAAGTATCGTAACTATACCTTTTACCTTTCCAACTAAAGGAGAATATATGATAAAAATACCCATTTATGGAATCCTCTTTAATCCAATACCTCCTGAATCAGTAACGTTTACGACTCATGTTGAATAACATGCAATTTGAAAATTAAACCTTCCTACCACTACTCACAGTAGGAACGAAAATGTTAATCTACGTTTCTTGCAATGGCTTTCAGTACATTCCATTAACCTAGAGCTGATCTGGTCATTCAAACTTTATTAAAATTAGTAGTCTTAATGCATAACTTATAGTGAAATATGTACGAAAATCGCCGATAGGTCTTGCCGTAATTCAATTTCACTACAATATCACTTCACCGTGAGTATGTACAGCCTATCTACTTCCATAAACACAACTTCATATCTTTGTCTATTATCATATTATTCACATATCTCAAATTGCCACAGATAAAATAGATCTCGTATGGCCCTATGTTTACAGCTAGTAATTCCTATAGTTTAAAATTTTATGATCATTTGATATTGTTGAGAATACTCTCGTTGTGAATATTAACTAAATGTTGGATTATTGTACCACTATAACCGAGCTCGCACCGGTAAGGTTGGATATACCGCCTTGGGATAGGCCTTATCAAAAACCTTCTTGACAATACGAATTCATTAGGTGTTTTAGCAAAACGACAGGGTAAGATATCGGGAAGCGCATAATCAATTGGTTACTTGAGTTCGGCTCTCAAATTTGCTGGCCTGCACATCTTATGACTATTGGTCCCTATCAAGAACCGCTAGCACCTTTTCTTCCCTCTTTGGCATATCAATTACCTATCTGACAAACCATTGTAGCAATAATCTTACAGTATGCTAGCTTATTACAGTAGCATGGAGAAGTTGGATCGCAATGATATTATTCTCTATATGGGGGACATGTCGTTGGGCATCAAATAAGTTAGATCCTTGTGATAAAAAAACGCAAAGTGAATAAGTTGGCGGTGGTAGATCTCTGGATGTATTAGAAGATAAAATTCGTAGAACTATGGCATAGTACCATATCTTGGTAATGCAGTCTTACAAATCTTACATCCATATAATGGTATTTTAACTCCTTCCTTTATTGCATTAGAATCCAACTTTGCTATAATTAATTTTCCTTCGTTTTGTGCCATTTCTAATGATTTTCTTTCCCTTTCTAATGATCCATATATTATCGGAATAAATTTAACGATGGTATCGCAGATATGACAATAGCCTTCAGCTATTGTTCTTGGAATATCCATATGGTATGCTGCATGGAAGCTGTGAGCCTCCTCCTTTGTAATCCCAATCAAGGCTACAAGCCTATAGTTTATCCTATAATAAATTAAATCACCTTCATCGAATTCGTTATCTTGAAGATAGTATCTGTGTAACTCTATCAATGTTCTAGTGATTCCGACATCCTTTTCCACCTCATTATGCAAGTCATTATATGACACTATAAATCAGTTAAAAATGTTACAGGCTATTACATAGAAACATTAACCATGCGAAATGCATCTTGATTCTAAATCTGTAAAATGAATCGTCTTCAACCAACATGGATGTCACTCTAGACGGATCAGATATTAGTATCAAGGCTAAGAGATAACAATTTCAGTCGGAGAGCCGCTTTTGGGCTGAGCTCAGGGGGAATAGACAAAAGTAGCAGGTCGAGTGGGGATTTATCAATAAATTGATCAATGTCCAATGTCTAGTACATTCTGAACATGAATCTGTACATTTAGTTTAGCTGAGATAAGTGTTGAACCATTCTGCGATTTTATTAATTGCAGGACCAACATATTTTTCATTGTCATGTGATTAGTAGTATCCACACACAGACGACGATGCTTGACGACGATACTATACTGTGCATATTGGACCATTTATCATTTTTCCCATGAATGACCAATAGAGGAGTAGGTGAAACGTGGTGTGCATAGGGTACAGCATAATACGACATTAGGTTTTCAATTGACTGCGGGAATATATTAGACTTCTCCTATTTAGCCTAGCCTGAAACTGCCAATATCCTTTATGTGGACAAGAAGCTTAAAGCATTCTTACATTTTCCTCGCAGGATCTTTATGCTGTCTTGGTTCTCCATCACTTTCACCAAAATGTCTATGATCGCACGCGAAAGTAACAAAGCCTGATTTGTCAATGCGCTCTGCATAACTACCATTATTATGGGCCTACCTCTTCATTTTAGTGCATATTCTATTTCTACTTAACCCTAGAAATCTTATAAATAATGTAATTCCAAACGCATTAAACACTAGAAATACTTTTTGCAAAAGAAATGAAGATCATCCATAGATCCGATATTCTAACCATTAGTTAGCCAAAAAGTTGATAATGAAGGAGATATCTATTTATTAAACTCAACTAAGGCATACAAATTATTCACTGAAGGAAGGAGCCTATTAGAAGTTTCTATCTAGAATAATCTAGCCTTGAATACTTGTTTGTGTTACTGTCCGATACAATAGTCATAACTCATTGATGTTCTCCCCCCTTCCTAAATACAGCTCTATAATCTTAACAAGAAGTCAAATTTAGTCCATTTAAGAGCATTGATGATCGATAGCAATATTTGTGACCTTAGACTGCATGATTAGTTTCCCAATGACTAAGCATTTGCGTTTCTTCTCTTGACAGGGGTTTTTTGTTGCTCATCAATCATTTTAAAACGTGAAGTGATCAAATGAGTTAGAGAAAATGTCAGAAGTTTTACATTGCCAGTGCCGGCTCCAATTAATTGCTACTACCAGTGGCATTAGAGTATGAATAGAATTGATACTCGTATGTGTGGTGATATTGCTGGTCACCAACGCTCTCTCAGTCTTGACTCTTCCCTCAGTAATTGACTTTGCAAGCGGAGCTATCTCCACAACCGGTAACTGGATCTATAATACCGAAATTCTCTACGCCCTCTTTTACCACAATCGAGATTGTGCCATAGTTCGTGGAGGTGAGTTGCACAACTATTCGGCTTGTCATCTTCATTTATATGACATCTTAGATCAGAGTTTAACAGAATATGAAGAGATCGGCCGTTTTCAGTATTTCATCTGTCGTGAGCTTATTATCTATAGGTTTGATTTCTGGCCTTAATAGTTTTACAGATACAGCAGCTGACCAGTCTATGTTTCCATCGCCAGATCTCATCCGACCCCAGCTTTAGTTGATATCACAATCCAATTCAAGTGATGGATCAATTCAGACAAATACTAATGAAACGGTTGTTAACTCAACCAATATTGCTGATAATGATACAAAATCAGCAGCCGAGAAGCAAGCTGATGTCTTCGGTGTAACCGAGATTTATCCTACTAAGAATGGAGGAAGAGAGTGGTTCGTAAATATGAGCAATCCAGTTAATAGCTCAAACTTTTCGATCACAGACGACGCTAATCTGACTAAACTGCCAGATGATTCTTGGAGGATAAACGCAAGTCATGTAAGGATGGTTGTGAACACGTCAGGATCCCAAGAGAAATGGAGGGATGTTGAAATCACAGGATATATCCGCTTATCGGACTTAGATGCTAATCAGACAGGAGCCGTAAGTAACAATACAGATGCAGATGCTTCATCGAGCTCCCCCGACGAGGATGAACCTGATGATCTTGTATTTATTTCCAGAAGTGGACAACATAGCTCTGCAGTGCCATGCGAAGGTACTGCGTATGACGGTGGTCTTCATACTGATGGTTCTGTTGGCTGGAAAAAAGAGATATGGCACACCGGCGGGTACACGGATGAGAGATCTAATATGAAGATTGCGGACTCATTCCTAAATAAGTGGATAGGCTGGAAGACCGTGGTGTATAATATAGCAATCGATAATAATAGAACTGCAGTTAAATTGGAATCATACATTGACGAGTTGAATTCTAATAATTGGACTAAAATATCAGACTTCATCGATAGCGGAGGATGGTATACTAAATCCAATAATACCTATTTCTTTAGTGCTGGATGCGGAAAGGCCAGAGATCAAGTAATTCTTGAAGGAGGACCGAACATAATATTCAGAACAGATAATCTCTTATTGGATTTTAGAGACCTTAGCGTAAGAGAAATTCAGCCTTTCAAGAGCGGACTGACGAGTGTCCTGGATATAGAAGCATTGTGAGTTGGAAATTTACGTGACCATTATCATGTCTCATTATGAGAGGAAGAGGCAAAAGGAGAAGTTCATTTTTTACTACTACTTGGACATTTATGAAACCAGATAGACTGACCGATGAACAGTTTCAGGAACAACTCAAGGGATTTGATATAGAAGTTAACAATTGGGAGAAATATTTAGACGAATATTGAGATCTTTTAGATATTCTTAATTCTATTTGGGTTGGATTTAATTCAAGTCAGAATTAGGATTGCTAGTTTCACAGTCCTGATGATATAAAGGCATTTAGCAAATACGTTTTGAACTAAATAATCAATTATATGAAAAATCCACTTTAAACTGAATTTCAGTTACCCTGACTTCATTGTCGTTGGTCACTTCAAGAATAGTCTATTTTTGCAGAAATGCTCCTCAAACTTATAGAACGCGTTCTC
>Ga0307429_1001484_pt1 | contig 11021 bp, 10 predicted proteins | sample SalMarWE160230MG_FD_202151 | JGI IMG/M metagenome (GOLD analysis project Ga0307429, IMG submission 202151) | Salt marsh sediment microbial communities from the Plum Island Ecosystem LTER, Massachusetts, United States - WE1603-230 | ecosystem: Environmental > Aquatic > Marine > Intertidal zone >...
GTATTCACTAAATTACATGCCGGTGGTAAATTTGAAAAAGATACTTATAAATTTTCTGGTGGATTGCATGGTGTTGGTATTTCTGTTGTTAATGCTCTTTCTGCATGGCTTGAAGTAACCGTATATCGAAATGGTAAAATTTATTATCAAAAATATGAACGGGGTAAACCGTTAGCTCCATTAAAAATTGTTGGTGACACAAAAAAAACGGGAACTATCATCAGGTTTTTACCTGATCCAGAAATTTTTACTGAAACAACCGAATTTAGCTTTGAAACATTATCTGCTCGATTACGCGAACTTGCTTTCCTCAATAAAAATGTACGCATTACTATTAATGATGAACGAACAAATAGGCATCATGAATTCTTATTTGAGGGAGGAATTGTTTCATTTGTTAAATACATTAACAAGAAAAAAACACCCCTTTTTACTGAGGTTATTCACTGCGAACAAAATGATGATAACTATATGCTTGAAGTTGCATTACAATACAATGACGGCTACGGTGAACAACTTCTTTCATTCGTCAATAATATTAATACAGTGGAAGGCGGCACCCACGTTTCTGGTTTTAAGGCAGCATTAACTAAAGTTTGTAATAAAAAAGCACAAGAACTAAATATCCTAAAAGGTGAAAATTTTTCAAGCGAAGATGTTCGGGAAGGACTTGTTTGTGTTATCAATATTAAAGTACCTGAACCCCAATTTGAAGGACAAACAAAAACAAAACTAGGTAATAGCGACGTTAAAGGGATTGTTGACTCTTGGGTTTTTTCTTGTCTTGATACTTTTTTTGAAGAAAATCCTTCAATTATAAAAAAAATATTACAAAAAGCAGATATTGCCAAACGAGCGCGTGAGGCAGCAAAAAAAGCACGCGAGCTTACCCGAAGAAAAACAGTATTAGAATCGATGATTCTTCCTGGTAAACTTGCTGATTGTACAAATGAAGATCCTGGGCAGTCTGAGCTATTTATTGTTGAGGGTGATTCTGCTGGCGGCTCTGCAAAACAAGGCCGCGACCGAACTAATCAAGCAATTTTGCCATTGAAAGGTAAAATTTTAAATGTTGAAAAAGCACGATTAGATAAAATTCTTTCGAATGAGGAAATAAAAACACTTATTGCTGCAATTGGCTGTGGTATCGGTCAAGAAGAATTTGATGCAAATAAAGCACGTTATCACAAAATTATTCTTATGACCGATGCGGATGTTGATGGCTCCCACATTCGTACCCTTTTGTTAACATTTTTCTTTCGTTACATGCGGCCTCTTATTGAAAATGGTTACCTTTACATTGCCCAGCCCCCGCTTTATAAAGCAAAAATAGGCAAAAAAGAACAATATTTAAAAGATAACAATGAATTTCAACAATTTCTTTTTGATTGGGCACGCGAACAGACAACATTAATTATTAATAATAAAGAAATAGAACCAGTAATTTGGGATCAATTGCTGAAAGACTTACAACAGTATGACCTTGATCGTATGCGCGTTAGTGCCAATTTTAATATTTCTTATGATCACTGTCATGCATTAGTAACAACTATTGCTCAACATTCATGGAAACAAGACGATGGTATTAGCCAGCTCCTTGCAATACTCAAAAAAAGTTTTCCTGATTATGCAGTAAGTATTCAAGAACCAAAGCAAGAAGTCGAGGATTCACTAGAAGAAGAAGAAGAAAAAAGTGAAACAACAGGACAAACATATATTGCTCTTCAGCGATTGAGTAAAAAATGGCAAGTACCGCTCGTATTTTTTACTTCCCCTGAGCTTAAAGCTCTACTAAAGCAACTTGAAAAGCTAACTCAAGTAGAAAATAATGAATGGAGATTACAAGTTACGGGTAAAGAACGTAACATTACTGGCAACAATGTCCCTCAATTACTTACTGCTATTAGCACTATTAGCAAGCCATACATGAATATTCAACGTTATAAAGGGTTGGGTGAAATGAATCCAGATCAACTATGGGAAACCTCAATGGATAGCAAAACAAGGCGATTACTGCAAGTAACAATTGAAGATGCTGTAGAAGCAGACCGTTGGTTTACTACTCTCATGGGAGACGATGTAAAAGGAAGAAAAGAGTACATTGAGCAATATGGGCAATTTGCTAAAAATTTAGATGTTTAAAAAATTAACGCCATTTTATTTAAGATTTTAATAATGAAAAAACTGTCTATTTTATTACTGTTATCTTCATTTTTTCTGTCAATAATTCAGCTTCCATTAACAGCAGGAAGAAAAAAAAGCAATAAAAATAAGCAAATTGAAAAACTACAAAGAAAAATAAAAGATCAGAAAAAGAAACACACTACAAAAGCAAGAGATTTTCATCAACGTCACGCAGCAAAGCTAGAAAAACAACAACAGAGACTGATTAAAAAAAAAGAGATAATGCAAAAAAAGAACGCAACACGCACGTTTAAAAAAATTATAGTTAATGATAATCCAAATATCTATAGAATGGTACTAGAAAATCAATATTAACTATTGAAAAATGGGGGCTACTTAGTTTTTTATGTTCATCAACCAAATTGATCATTTCATTACCAAACACAATTTACTCCCACCGACTACCAAAATTGTCTTGGGTTTTTCCGGTGGCGCTGATTCGACCTTTCTTTTGCATTTTCTTGCCAAAAAACACCAGAACGGTCTTATTTCCCTTATTGCTGTCCACTTGGATCATGAATGGCGAGATGATTCATACAAAGATAATCAATTTTGTCAAAAAATTGCGCAAAAATTAAACATACCTTATGTCACTGCTAAAAAATCAGAACTTAATTTTACGGGAAAATACAATGGTTCTCAAGAAGAGCTGGGAAGAAAAATTCGTCGACACTTTCTTGAGACAGTTCGTGCCAATCATAATGCTAATTACATTGCCCTTGCTCACCATCTACAAGATCAGCAAGAAACACTGTTCATTCGTCTGATTCGCGGAGCAACTTTAACTGGTCTTACTGTTATGCGTCCAAAACAGAAAAATTATATCCGACCATTATTAGAAGTAAATAAACAAGACATTGTTGATTATTTGCATAGAAATAATATTAGTTATATTAAAGATCCAAGCAATGAATCACCGCTATTTTTACGAAATCGCATTCGACATACAGTGCTACCTGCATTAAAAGCATGTGACTCACGATTTGATGTTAATTTTTTAACAACATTAAACCGATTAAAAGATACAGAACATTTTTTGCAAAACTATACAAAAAAACTATTTAAACAAATAAGCTATACAACTAACAATGTTATATCTATTAACCTTACCAAATTTTTTTCCTTAGACCCCATTATTCAATACCGTTTACTCATGCACTGGTTTGAACAAAAGTCAGTTCCATTTTCGCCAACACAAAAATTTTTAGATGAAGTTATTCGTTTTTTTAAGCAACCAAATAGCAAAGAACATCAAATTCATCAACAATGGAAGTTAGTTAAAAAAAAAGAAATGGTGCATATTCACTACTAATCTTTAACTTTTCTTGATAACCATTTATTATTACTCAAACAAAAACGCCATTGCTTATCAGTACCAACAGTAATCCCAATACGGCTTGTTGCAATAACATCAGTAATTTGTATGTTATCATCAACAATATACAAGGAACCATCCTTTGTTACATCTATAGAACTATCTGCTGTGGTTATCTGAAGGGCCTGTGCTAATTTTCCAGGCCCATTAGTCAAGTTTTTTACATAATTAGTCCGACGGTTATGATGCATTGCTTTAATTCCTTGGACAGGCTCCAGTGCACGAATAAGAACAGCACCTGCACCTACCGCCTCTGACTTAGCAACTATATTAAAACAAAAATGATTTCCATAAATAAAATAAACATAGGTAAGACCAGCTTCACCAAACATGAGAACATTTCGTTTTGTTTTTCCCCGATACGCATGACTTGCAGGATCATCATTAAAACCATATGCTTCTGTTTCAACAATTGTGCCAGAGAGTATCATATTGTTTACTTTTCTTACTACTATTTTACCAAGTAATTTTTGAGCTACTACTACCGTATCTTGTTGATAGAAAGAACGAGTAAGTATCATATACTCCTACTACACATGAAAATTTCCCTAAAACATTTTCTCTTATACTGATAATAAGGTATCTTTATCTATAGTTAATTGTAATGAAGGGTGTAAAATGAGGCTATACCAATCACATCGGATACAACGTGCTATTTTTTTTGCATTACTCATTTCCCTACTTTTACATTTTACTATTTTTATTTCTTTTTTATATAACGAAAATAATAAACAAGAATATAATAAAAACCAGACAGCAGTTACTTTTGAACAAGAAGCAAAAGATAAACTTGCATGGGCAGCACGCAAAGCCCATGCAAGTCAATTTGGTGCACCAGTAATCTTTCAAGACCTGCAAGAAGAGTCAATGCAAAACCAAACAGATCACGTAACTGAATCTGCAGAGCAAAATACACCAAAAAATCAAGAACTAACACAAGCAACGCAAGAAAAATCTACAGAAGAAAACAATGCATTAGAACCAACAAAAAACGAAATACCAGAAGAAACTTCTCAAAAGTTAGAAACTAATATAAGTATTCCAAAACAATCCTCGCAAACAAAACAATATAGGCAACAACCAATCTCTTCATCTTCTACAAAAAAACCGCCAACACTCGCGCAACTTACCAAAGGATTTTTAGAGCATATAAAAAATGAAGGAAAAGACCAAATAACGACAGAAGGCCAAGAAGGAATAACACCAACTGCCGATCAACTAAAACACGAACGATACATAGAAAAATTAAGCTGGTGCTTACAAAATTCCTTCAAAATTAATAGAGATAAATTCCCCGTAACTACCCCAATTAAAACAATGGTTAAAGTCTATCTTGCCCTTAATAAAAATGGTACAGTACAAGAATTACATATTGTTGAATCATCTGGCAATCAATTACTCGACAGATTTACACAATTTGTTTTTCAAGATGCAAGTAGCTCATTTCCACCAGTACCACAATATCTTCCCCACAACCCATATAAAGTTATTTATATTATCGAAATTAATACAATACAAGATACCCGCATAGGCCTTCATTTTGTATAAAAATTTTTTAATACCACCCATTAAAAACTTCACTATATTTTTAAAATTATGCTAGGGTTAATAAGAAGGATTTTTTTGTGGAGTACCAAATGAAGTATATCTATCCTGTTATTAGCTTTCTACTCATCACTCCCCTCGTATCACGTTCAACAATAAATGCGTTCAGTGTAATTCTTGAATCTAAGTGGGAAAATCTTGAATCTAACACAAAAAAAACAGAAGAATTTGGCGGCAAATGGGTTTTAGTTGGTAGTATAACCTTCAAAAAAAATTCAAAAGAACCAGTTAATTTAAATAAAATATATTTAAAATGGGATGGGGAATCTATTGAAAATCTTGTTGGCTCGTTGTATAAAAAAAAGCCAAATAAAGATTTTATTCCCATTCAAGATTATCTAGTCTGCGATAGCGCCTGGAATAAAACGAAACAAACACTCATTTTAAAATTTGATGAAAAGCAGACACTCGGTCCAATTACTACTTTTTACCTCGTATTAACTATTCCAGAAAAAATTGAAAAAAAAGTAAAACAGGGTTCTTTTATTATTGAAAAAGAATGTTTACCAGATCAATTTAAAGGCTATGCAAAACAACATAATTTATCACTTGCATTGCATTCTCATGAAAAATCAATTCCTATTTAATCTATAATAAAGAACTTTCTTATCAAAATAAAAAATAATTTCTAGATTTTTTCTTGAGTAATCCATTATGTTAATTTTTATAATAAATATAAAAAGTTCATAAAAAAGGAGCTTATCATGGCTTACAGTGTTAAATCTAAAAAAAGTGGCAAAACATACTACCTTCATTCAAAAGTGGTAAAACTTGCTGGTGGCCGTAAACAAAAAATTTATTTTTTTGCTGGCGAAGTGAGAAGCAATGCCGCTGTTGATAAATTACCTCCTGGCTATGAAGTCACTGAAAATAAACGAACTGGGCTTCCAATGCTGCGTAAAAAGAAATAGCTCATTTTTTCTATATGAAAATATCACTCTTGGCTACTTCTACTGGATAACGGAAAAATTTGCTTGGTTCTATACTTCTATAAAACATGTTTAGCTCTTAAGGAATTTATGTTATAATATTCAATAATTGAGTAATTATTATATAAATAAACCTGATAAATACTATTATGAATCAAACAGATTACTATAAAATTCTTGGTGTTACTCGCTCAGCTACTAATGATGAAATCAAAGCAGCATATCGGAAATTAGCGCTCAAATACCATCCTGATCGTAATCCTGACAATAAAGAAGCAGAAGAAAAATTTAAAGAAGCAGCTCAGGCTTATGAAATACTTTCTGATAGCAAAAAACGAGCTCAATATGACCAGTTTGGTCACACAGGGCCAGAAGGAATGGGGGAAGGCAATAATTATACCAATATGAATATGGACGACATATTTGAAAATTTTGGTGATATTTTTGGCTCTATGTTTGGTAGTAATACACAAAAAAGAAAAGCAACTGGCCCTTCACCTAAAGCGGGTCTTGATCTTGGTAAGGAAATAGTTATTAGCCTGAAAGACTCATTTTTGGGTATTAAAAAGGACATTAGTTACTATCGATTCACTACTTGTAAACAATGTAAAGGATCCGGTACACGAGAAAAAACAAAACCTCAAGCATGCTCTACCTGTAAAGGTCTTGGTCAATTACAATATAGGCAAGGGTTTTTTATGTATGCTCAAACATGTAGCAATTGTGCTGGAGAAGGATTTATCATTTTAAACCCCTGCCAGAGTTGCCATGGGCAATCACGTATCCAACAGTACGACAAATTTACTGTTAGTATTCCTGCTGGTGTTTTTGACAATGCTGAACTGAGAATACCAGAGAAAGGTGACGCTGGTGTTTATGGGGGACCAAGTGGTAACTTGTATATCAAGTTAAAAGTGCAAGAAGATAAAAATTTTAAGCGAATAAAAGATGACCTAATTTGTTCCGTCATACTTACCTACCCTCAATTAACACTCGGATGCCAAGTAGAAATTGAAAGTATTGATGGTAGCAAGCATACAATTAAAATTCCAAGAGGGTGCCAGATTGGTGAGCGTATACTCATTCCAGGAAAAGGTTTTTTAAAATTACGTGGTAATGTTCGTGGTAACTTAGTCGTTATTACTCAATGTCATATACCTAAAACACTTTCACCAGCTGCTAAAAAAGCATTAAACACCTACTCAAAAGAGATTGGCACTACGGTTACCAACAATCAAGATGGATACATTGCAAGTTTTTTCAAGAAATTTCTTGGTTAAATTTTTTAAATATTCATTTTACGTTTCCGCAAACTTTTTTGAGAAATAGAAAAACGGACTCTTTTCTCTGTACCAATTTTCTGTAATTCGTGATAAAAAAAATCTCGATCAGGACCTTTTACTACTGCTTGTTCATGTGCTTCTGCTAATGCAACAGGATAACCATGCCCCTTTATTGATTGATCAAGAATAACGCTTGCAATAAAAGAAACAAGATTTTCGTTTTGGGCAATCCATGCCGGAATTTCTACCCGACCAATTTCAGTCCCAACGTGAAGATAAAAAAAATGTGGGACAATGCAAGCCGGATATTGCTTACTAATAGCACTCCGATTTTGAAAAACAATAGACCTTTCGAATGGTTTAAGGAAAAAGCGGATAATTGTTGAGTCAATTACTCTATCAACCATAGCATATAACTCAGAACAGTCAGTATTGAATGAACACAACTCTAATCGAATAAGATTTAGTAATTCCTTACTTTTTGGTAAACTAATATAACCAGCAAGAAGAATTTTTTCTTCGTATAATTGATATAATAATGAATAATAGCTGGCTAAAAACTTTTCACGAATGGCAATCTCTTTTGCTGCTAGGTGCCAAAAAATAAGTGAGCCATCAAACAACAAAACCCTATTTTGTTGCATTTTTATTATTCTACTTAATTCTAAACCTGCTTGTAGTTCCAGCTCTTGTCTACGGCAATCAACTAAATCGGTAGAAATACCAAAATCCGCTATATCTTCGTTATCATGAGTAAAGACATGAGGCGTTGAATCAAATGTTACGCAGGCCCCTTTTACACCATACGGTAATACAACAGAACCAATGTTAATCAAAAAACAAGATGCATTATTATGACGATCAGGATAAATTTGAGATCCATCTACTGAAATTACAATATAATCATTTAAATTTTTAGTAACTGGCAGAGCTTTATCAATGGTACCTACCCAGATAGGGACTGGCCATGGCGGATTATTAATTTCTCGAACTTTATAAATAAAAGTTTGATCAGCAGCAAGACGCTGCCAACTCTTTTGTGCTATATCCCACTCATATGAATAATCAGGAAACAGCTTATCTGCTAGCTGTCGTAATTCACGCATCACTTTTGAGCGATCAAGCATCATTACGTTACCTCATTATTCACTCATTTTTATCGAACCTTTTTTCATTATAAGTAATAATACCTTCTTGTAAAGCAAGCAATGGCAATAAGGCGCATTGCAAACGTATTGGTCCCAGTTCCATACCAATCATATGTTGAACAAAGTCTTTATCAAGTACTATTATGTCACCTAATATTTTTTCTTTTACCTTTTCAGTCAATAGTGAAGCAGTTGCTTGGCTAATAACACATCCTTCCCCCTCAAAATTAAGTTTTTTAACTAATCCATCCTGAATATGGCCAGTAAATTGTATTCTATCTCCACAGGATGGATTAAGCCTTTTTGAGGTAAAATCTGGTGCTATTAGTTCTCCCTTATTCCGAGGAAATCGATAATGATCTAGTAATAACTCTTGATATATATTCATCTCAATTCTCTAAAAAACTATTATTTTAGTATACACTTCCTTTTTTTAAACAGAAAATCCCTTATTAAAAAATAAGAATAAAAGCAAATATAATTATTGACAATTTGACAATTTTATATATAATTAAATAAAGAAAAAATAATATTTAAATGGGGGTTTAGGTGAATAATATTATAAAAAATATATTGTTTAGCTTTTTTTTACTATCTACCGGCATATTGTCTGTTAATCAAGCAAAAGGAATGGAAGATCAAATCGAAGGAAAAACAACCATAGGAAAAACGACTATTTTTTGGAAAACAGAAGGAAAATCTGATTTATGTCAATATATGCACAAATATTTTATTTCTAATGAAACAAATAATAATCAAATTTTTACTGTCCCGTCAATAAAAGTAGGCAACCCAATAATCCAGGTTGATTCTGCAGGAAAACTAACTATAAATCAAGAAAAATCAGAAATAGAACATATTATTTTAAAAGACCATAATGATCACATTTTATTTGATAATAATGAAATAAGTCAGTCTACTAATCAAACAAGTAATAAAGAAAAATTAAAAAAATTAATTGATGGAAGGGATATTACTATATCTTTTGATAATAACTTAAAAATAACTATTACGTTCAAAAAAAATTTAAAAAGAACACCAGAACAAGCGATAAATAAATTAGATAAAAAAAGAAAAACTAAAAAAATACATACAAGCTTAAGCCTATTTACTCAACAAGAACACAAAAAACAACAGGCAACACGTATGTTATGGCAAGCTTTAGAAAACTATGAAAAAATAAATAATGGCAATATATCTGACATAGAACAAGCTCTTAAATTAGGCGCTGATATTAACAAAAAAAATAAGCGTGGCCAGACTCCATTACTATTTTCTTTATATAATTCAAGGTTCCCTTCAGGGATATTACATGCTGGCTTTTTCAAAACAGCGCAATTATTAATTGACAATAATGCAGATATTAACATAGCAGATGAAAATAACCACACACCATTAATGCATACTACTTTTCAGAATCTTGTCGAAATCACTAAATCATTAATCGCAAAGGGAGCTCAGATTAATATGGAAGATAACAACAACTTTACCGCATTAGTGTACTCCTTATTTAATGGTCATACAGAAATAACAAAATTGTTATTTGAAGAAACTGCAAATGCTAAAGAAGCTCTTACTAAACAGGATGATAAGGGACAAACGCCATTGGAATACATTCTTAATGATGTTAACGTTGAAATGATTAGGTTCTTAATTGCAAAAAAAGCTTCAAAAAAGTCAGAAGTGCGAGAACGAATAGCAAACAATCCAATATTAAGGGAAAAGTTACAGAATATTTTTTATGAAATATTAAGAAGTGATCAGATAGGAAATGATTTAGAATTAATTAAATTAATAATAAATTATGGAGCTGACAGTAACAAGCCAGATGAATTTAATAATTCCCCCCTACATCTAGCAGTTTTATCTAATAAGATTGAAATAGTTAAGTTTTTAATTGCAGAAGGAACTAATCTTGACATAAGAGACAATTGTGGTTGGACAGCATTACATACCGCAGTGCATAAAGATTATCTAAAAATAATTGAATTGTTAATTGCAAAAAAACCAAACATTGAGGCAAAGACTAAGGGAGGTGAAAGGTCATTACATTTGGCTACTTATAACGGTAGTGTCGAAGCAATTCAAATTTTACTTGCTGCAGGAGCAGATATTGATGCACAAGATAATGATGGCTGTACAGCATTACATTTAGTTTCACATAATGGCAATATAAAAATAGCAGAACTTTTAATTAAGTCGGGGGCAGATATTTATATAAGTAATAACACTAATTATACCCCATTAGACACTGCACTGAATATGAATAGGGAAAATATAGTTCAATTACTTAAACAAAGGGATCAAAGCATTATAAATGCTAATAAAAATAGCTAAAAGTTACAAAATAATGCTTAATTTAAAGGCATAGGTAATCCTGTCGTTATGTTTAGTAAATTATTTTAAAACAATTTACACATAGTAAATTTATTTTTTACTATACAGTTGCTCAAGCTTTCTTCATCTGGTATACTAAAATATAATAAATAATTCTAAA
>Ga0307429_1001485_pt1 | contig 11015 bp, 7 predicted proteins | sample SalMarWE160230MG_FD_202151 | JGI IMG/M metagenome (GOLD analysis project Ga0307429, IMG submission 202151) | Salt marsh sediment microbial communities from the Plum Island Ecosystem LTER, Massachusetts, United States - WE1603-230 | ecosystem: Environmental > Aquatic > Marine > Intertidal zone >...
TCCATGTCCGGATTGAACCAGCCGTCGTAGCCGAACCAGACGGCGAAGATCCAGAGCATGGCCGGCAGGAAGAAGGGATTGTCGAAGGGGGTCCGCGGCGGGTCTTCCGACGGATCGTCTCGCTCGGGCGGGGCCTCACTCATCGGGCCCACCATAGCCATGCGGGCTGGGGCGAGCCAGCCGTCCGCTCACCCCTCGTAGAACAGGCGCAGAACCTCGATCATCGGCTCGACGTCGGCGCTGCCGGCCATCTCGCGACAGGAGTGCATCGAGAGCATCGGGTTTCCGACGTCGACCGTGGGGATGCCCACGCGTGCGGCGCTGATCGGACCTACGGTCGAGCCGCAGGCGAGATCGCTGCGCGACACGAAGTGCTGCGGCTCGATGCCCGCGCGCGCGCAGAGTGCCGCGAACAGGCCGCTGGTGCGGGCGTCGCTGGCGTACGACTGGTTCGCGTTGAGCTTGAGCACGGGGCCGCGACCGAGGATCGGACGATGCCCCGGCTCGTGGCGGTCCGCGTAGTTGGGATGCACCGCGTGCGCCATGTCCGCGGAGATCAGCAGCGAGCACGCCACTGCACGCGCCATCCCCTGCGGCTGCCCACCCTTGAAGCCGACGACGGCGCGCTCGAGGGCGTCGCGCAGCAGCGTCCCCCCGGCTCCTTGCGCCGTGCGGCTGCCGACCTCCTCATGGTCGTAGAGCACCAGCACCCGGGTGACCGCGGGCGTCCCCTGCGCCGTGAGCAGCGCCGTCAGTCCGGCGTGACACGACGCCAGGTTGTCGATGCGCCCGGCGTGGATGAACTCGCCGCGCGCGCCCACCACCGCCGAGGGCTGTACGTCGTAGAGCATCAGATCGAAGGCGAGCACGTCCTCGCGGGTGGCGTCGGCGATCTGCTGCGCGCGAAGCTCGAGGGCCACGAACTCCGACAGCGCGGGCGCGTCCTCCAGACCCCCGATCGGAACCAGATGCTTCTGCGGGTCCAGCTTCAGCCCCTCCTGCCGCTGCTCGCGGTCGAGGTGGATGGCGAGGCTCGGCACCCGCAGCAGCGGCCGTCCGCAGTCGAGCAGCACGGTGCGCGTCGTCCCTCCGTCGCGCAGGCTGACCCTGCCGGCGAGCGAGAGATCGCGGTCGAGCCAGCTGTGGAAGAGCAGCGCCCCATAGGGCTCGACGCCGACCTGCCGGTAGCCGTGGGCCGCGACGTCGGGGCGGGGCTTCAGACGCAGGTTGGGCGAATCGGTGTGGGCGCCCACCACCCGGAAGCCGGCCTCGGCCGGCGGGCTCGCGCCGATCGCGAAGGCCACGAGACTGCCCTCGCCACGCACGGCATAGCCGCGGTCACCCGGCGAAAGCTCCCAGACGTCGGTCTCGAGCCTCTCGCGGAAGCCGTGCGCCGCCAGCCGGCGCACGGACTCCGCCACGGCGTGGTAGGGAGTCGGCGAACGGTCGATGAAGGCGAGCAGGTCGGCGACGAGATCCGACATGCTCGGAGGATGGGCCGTCGATTGGCGGAAATCAACGGGAGCGGCGCTCTGCGAGCTCCAACGCGAGCGACACGTCCCCGTCGGCCCGCTCCAGCAGCTGGACGGCCTCTTCGGGACCGACACCGGAAAGTGACATGACGATGCGCTCGGCGCGCCGGCGCAGCTTGTCGGAGGCCGGTACCAGGTGGGTCATGAGATTGCCCGAGACCAGGCCGAGCTTCACCATCACGGTGGTCGAGAGCAGGTGGAGCACCATCTTCTGGGCGAGCCCCGCCTTCATGCGCGTCGAGCCCGCGATCACCTCGGGACCCGTCTCCAGGACGATCGCGATCTCGGCCGCCTCGGCCAGCGGCGAGCGCCGGTCGCAGGTGATCGCCAGCGTGCGCGCGCCTACCTCGTGCGCGGCCTCGAGGCTGCCGAGCGTGTAGGGCGTGTGGCCCCCCGCGGAGATCGCCACCACGGCGTCTCCGCTGGAGAGGCCCCGCTCGCGCAGCTCCCAGGCACCGGCCCGCGGGTCGTCCTCCGCTCCCTCGACGGCGCGGGCCAGGGCACGGGCGCCCCCGGCGACCACGGCCTGGACGCGGCCCGCCGGCAGACCGAAGGTCGGCGGAATCTCCGCGGCGTCGAGCGCGCCCATGCGACCGCTGGTGCCGGCGCCCACGTTGAACCAGCGCCCGCCGCCCCCGAGGACGCAGACCAGCACGTCCACCGCCTCGCCGATGGAGGGCAGCGCCTTGCCCACGGCCAGCCAGGCGTTGTGGTCCTCCTGGTGGATGGCGGCCAGGATCTCCTCGACGCTGCGCCGATCGAGGTCGCGGGTGGCCTCCAGGATCGCTTCGGTGGGCTTCTCGCTCGCCATCTCACCGGGCATTTCGGCCGTGAGTGGCCTGGAGTGAACGAAAGGAGTCGCCCCCGACGCCCTAGAATGGGCCGATGGGCTTCAGCGTCTCGCAGAAGACCCTCGAACGGCTCGAATGGCCGGAGATTCTCCGGCGCCTGAGGGGACATCTGCGCAGCCCCGGAGCCGCCGGGAGGCTGCTGGCGGCGGGACCGGACGGCACGCCGGCGGCGGCGCTCTTCGAGGCCGACGCGGCGGGCGTGCGGCGACGACTCGCCGAGACGGCCGAGGCGCTCCGCGTGCTGGAGACGCGGCAGCTCCCGCCGCTGGGCGGCGCGGCCGATCTGGCCGCGACGCTCGGGCGCGCCCGCAAGGGCGGCGCGCTCGGCGCCCCGGATCTCCTCGAGGTGGGCGCCACCCTCGCAGCGCTCCAGGAGACCGCGCGCTTCCTGGGCCGCCACGGCGAGCTCGCGCCGCGGCTCGCCGAGCTGGGCGATCGGATCGCGGCGCATCCGCTGCTGCGCGCCGAGATCGAGGGCTGCCTCGATGCCAGCGGCGAGGTGCGCGACGAGGCCTCCCAGCCGCTCTGCGAGGCGCGCCGCCTGGTGCACCGCCTCGCCGCGGAGATCCAGCAGCGCGTCGCGGGCATGCTCCGGCAATCCGAGATCCGCGCGCATCTCTCCGACGATTACTTCACGGTACGCAACGACCGCTACGTCCTGCCCGTGCGCGCCGAGGCGCGCGGCGCCGTTCCCGGCATCGTGCACGACGCGTCCCGCAGCGGGACGACGCTCTTCGTCGAGCCCGAGGCGCTGGTGGAGCTGAACAACCGCCACAAGGAGGCGGAGCTCGTCGTCGAGCAGGAGACGCGGCGCGTGCTGCGCGAGCTGAGCGCGAGCGTCGCCGAGGTAGCCGACGACGTGGCGGCGGGGCTCGACACGCTCGGGGCGATCGATCTCGCCTTCGCCCGCGCGCACCTGGCCCGGGAGCAGCACGCCGTCGCTCCGGAGATGGGGGAAGCGGGCGTGATCGCCCTGCCCCAGCTGCGCCATCCGCTGATCCCGCGCGACGAGGCGGTGCCCAACGATCTGTGGCTGGGCGAGCGGCATCGGGTCCTCGTGCTCTCCGGGCCGAACGCTGGCGGCAAGACGGTCGCGATGAAGGCCGTGGCGCTGGCCGTGATCTGCGCGCGCGCCGGTCTCTTCGTGCCGGCCGCCGCGCCGGCCCGGATCGACCTCTTCGACGCGGTGCTGGCCGACATCGGCGACGAGCAGGACATCCGCGAGCACCTGTCCACCTTCTCGGCGCACATGGCCAACCTCGCCCAGATCGTCGGGCGCGCCGACGCGCGCAGCCTGGTCGTGCTCGACGAGATCGGCGTCGGCACCGATCCCGGAGAGGGCGCAGCCCTGGCCCAGGCGGCGCTCGAGGTGCTGGCCGATTCCGGCGCGAGGATCATCACCACCACCCACTACAGGCTGCTGAAGGAGCTGGCCGAGGTGGACGATCGCTTTGCGAACGCCAGCGTCGAATTCGATGCGGAGACACAGGCGCCGACCTATCGGCTGCGCATGGGGCTGCCGGGCACGTCCTCCGCGTCCGCGGTGGCCGCCCGCATGGGCATGCCCCGGCGGGTTCTCGAGCGCACCGACGAGCTGCTCTCGGGCGAGGATCGCCAGCTCGACCGCATGCTCGCCGAGCTCTCCGCCAGCCGTTCCGCACTCGAGCGTGAGCGGCGCGCGGGCGCTCGCGTCCGCGCCGAGGGCGAGGCCGCGCGCGCGGAGTACACGCGCAAGCTCGAGAGGCTGCAGGAGCGGCGCGATCGGCTGTATCGATCGATGCGCGAGGATCTCGACCGCGCCTTCCGGGATGCGCACGAAAGGATCGCCGCCGTGGTGCGCGAGGTGCAGCGCGGCGGCGGCTCGGCTCAGCGGGCCGCCGAGGCCCGCGAGGAGCTGCTGGCGCTGCAGCGGCGCGCCCGAGCGCAGGTACCGCCTCCGGCGCCGACGCTGCGGCCCGTGGACTGGAGCCGCGCGCGACCGGGGGACCCGGTGCTGGTCGCGGAAGGCGGCCCGGCGCGACTGGTGGCGCTTCCCGACCGGCGCGGTCGCGTCGCCGTGCGCCTGGGCAGCGCCCGTGTGGTCGTGCCGCGCGAACGGGTGGGCGCCGCCGCGCCGGACTCCGTGCCCGCCGGCCCGGAGCATCCGGCGCGGCCGATCGGAGCGGCGCCCGAGATCTCGGATGCGGACCGCGCTCCCTGCGACCTGCGCGGGCTGCGCGTGGACGAGGCCGTGGCCCGCCTGGGTGAGGCCCTCGACCGGGCGGCGTCGGCCGGGCTCGAGCAGCTGACGGTGATCCACGGGATCGGGACCGGCGCGCTGCGACGCGCCGTGCGCGCGCACCTGCGCGATTCGCCCTACGTCGCCCGTTTCCTGCCCGGTGCTCCCGAGCAGGGTGGCGAGGGCGTCACCACCGCCTTCCTCGAGCGCTGACGCCGCAGCACCCCGCCGTGCCGGGCGCCGGCGCCGCGCGGTATGCTGGCGGCGCCGATGCACGAGCGGGCTCGTCCGAGAGCGACCCTGGCGCTGGTCCTCGGCCTCGGGATGGGGCTGTGGCTGGCCGCCTGTGAGCGCTTCGACGACGCGCCGCGCGAGACGGCCCGGCGCTTCTGGGACGCGCTGCTCGACGGCGACCTCGAGGCGGCCGGGGCGCTGGCAACGGCCTCCGACCAGCGTGCCCTGCGCGAGCTGGCGGGCGAGCTCGAGATCGCGGAGATCGACTTCGGCCAGACCCTGCGCAACGAGTCGACGGCGCTCGTCGAGACCTCGGTGGTGATCGAGCCGCGGGACCGCACGCTGGTCTTCCATACCTACCTGAGCCAGCTGGCGGGCGACTGGAAGGTGGACGCACGCCGCAGCCGCCGGGAGCTCACGCGTGCGGCCCTGGCCGCCTCGGTCGAGGAGATGAAGGAATCGCTCAGCGGCGGCGCCGAGGCGCTGGTCGAGGAGTTCGAGCGTCGCGCCCTGGGCGCCTCCGAGGCGCTGCGCGAGGCCGTCGAGGAGTTCGAGCGCGCGCTCCGCGGAGCGCCCTCGCCCTAGAGATCGGCGGCCAGCGCGGCGGCGGCGCGCAGGCCCGACGCCACCGCTCCGTTCCAGGAGGGCTCCATGCGGTAGTCGCCGGCGAGGTAGACGCGGCGACCCTCGCGCCGGCCGTCCGCCTCGAGACGAGCCAGGCGGGCGAGGCGGCGGTAGTGACCGACGTCGAAGCGCGGCCAGGCTGCCTCGATGCGAAACGCGCGGGTGAAGTCGACCGCCGCGCGACCGCCGGGATGCACGGCCTCGAAGGCATCGAGCAGCTCCTTCACCAGCGTCTCCTCGGGAAGTCGCAGGGCCTGCGCGGCGTATCGCCCGGTGGCGTGGAGGGACACGCCCCCGTAGCCATCGGGCACGCGACCGCCGGCCATGCCGGGCTCGATCACGATCCTCTCGAGGGGCGAGCGCTCCGCGTGGGGAACGCGGATCTCGAGCGCGTGCCAGGAGAGCGGCCGGCAGGTGGCGACGGCCAGCGTCGCGGCGGGCGTGTAGCGCACCCCGGCGAGCACCGCGCGCTCGCCGGCGGTCAGGCTCTCCTCCCCGATCCGCGCCGCCTCGGGAGCCGACGTCGCCAGCACCACCGCGTCGGCCTCCAGCACGCGCTCGCTTCCCTCTCGGACGTAGCGGACGGCGAGCTTGCGGCCGCGGGTCCGGAGGCCGACCACCTCGGCGCCGCAGAGCGTGGGCAGGCGCCCGGCCGTCGCCTCGAGCAGCTCGGCCAGGCCGGCGCGGGGCAGGCCGCGGCGCGCGCCGAAGTGTCGTCGCTGCTGCAGCAGGAAGCGGACCCGGCTCGTCTCGGCTTCGTCTCCCAGCGAGGTGCTGGTGACGAAGGGCGCCATCCAGTAGGCCAGCACGCTGGCGCCGAAGTAGAGGCGGGCGAAGTCGGCGAGGCTGCGGTCGTCGAGCGCGGCCGCGCGCTCCGGCGCGGTCGGATCGAGGCGCCCGCCGTAGCGACGCATCAGGCGGGGCAGCCGCAACAGGCGCAGCGCTTCGTGCCAGCGCACGCCCGGAATGCGCGCGAAGTCGCGCAGCCTCCGCGGGTCGAGCTCGGCCACGCGTCCGCCGTGCACCTGGGCCGTCAGCAGGGGCCGCAACGGGAGCAGGGCGTCGCGGGCACCGGCCGCGGCCACCCAGCCGAGCAGCTCGTGGTCGGCCGTCGAGAGCACGCAGCCCAGCGGCTCGAGCACGAAGCCCTCCGCCTGCCCGCTGCGCGCGCGCCCGCCGACGCTGGCCTGGCGCTCGAGCACGCGCACCCGCAGGCCGCGGCGCGCCAGCTCCCACGCCGCCGCGAGACCCGCGAGACCCGAGCCCACCACCGCGACCTCACGGTCGACGCCATCCATGACGCGGTACGCTAGCGAGCCTCGGGAACCCGCGCCGAGCCCTCGCCGGCCCACAGGCGCTCGAGGCCGGCGATCACGTCGTGCAGCGTCGCGAACGGCTCGAAGGGGTGGCCGAGCGCCTCGAGCTCGCTGGCCAGCGTGTCCTTGGCGAAGACCACGTCGGCCGCCAGCGCACCGCAGAGATCGGAGACGCGCCCGTTGCCGACGTGCACGAGCATCGCACCGGGGCGCCCGGCCCGGAACGCCTCGAGGCAACCGCGCTTGCAGGTTCCGGTGCCGCAGCCGCAGCCGGGGTACGGATGGCCGGCCGCGATGCGCCAGTGACCCCGGTCGTAACGGAGCGCGTTGGCCTGGTAGACGAAGCGCACCCGGTGGAGCTGCTGGAGGCGATTGAGGTTGGCGTCGAAGCCGTCGGAGAGCACCTGGAACGGCACGCCGTGTCGCTCGCACCAGGCGACCAGGTCGCGGGCCCCGGGGTCGAGCTCCACGGTCTGGAGGAAACGCTCCACCTCGACCCGGGGCAGGGCCAGTCCCTCGAGGATCTCCAGGTTGTACTCCCAGGCCGTGATCTCCCCGCGTTCGTAGCGGGCCCAGACGGCGGGACGCCGGTCGCCGGCGTGGCGCTTGGCGAGCGTCGCGCCCACGTCCTGCACGGAGAAGGTGCCGTCGAAGTCGCAGAAGACGGCCAGGCGCACCGCGCGGCGCGTTCGCAGCAGCGCGCTCTCGTGGGGGGCCAGCGCCCAGGTCAGCGCGTCCGGCGGCGCGGACTGCGGCGGTCGCGTGCCCAGCAGCGCTTCCGGCGCGCCCGCCAGCGGAGCCAGCCCGAGCGCATCGACCTCCAGGCGGCGCGGGCTCGGCTGGTCGAGCGCGTTCACCAGCGCCACGCTCGCCCCCTCCGCGTCGGCGGCCACGACGCCGCTCGCGAACTCCCCGCCGAGCAGCTCCAGCGCTCGCGCGCGGCCGGGCAGACCCAGCGCGTCGACGCGGCGCGCCGCCCCCAGGGTCTCGCGCACCAGCGCCCGCCGCGCCGCGGAGAGCCGCGGCACCTCGTCGGAGAACAGGAACATGCCGCCGGTGGCGGCGATCGCGGCGGCGAGCGTGCGCGTCTCGGCGTCCGAGAGCGCCGCGTCGGCCCGGGCCACCAGGCAGTCCGGATCGTTGAGCCAGAGGCGACGGTGCGTCCAGGCGCGGGCGAGGATGCTGCGCACCGCGCTCCGGGTGGAGGGGAGCGTCGGCTCGATTCCGGGAATCGGGAGCGCGGGCTCGGCGCGCCAGCTCGGCGCCACATCGGGCCCCACGCGCATGCCGTCCACCACGCCCACCGCCGCCCCCAGCGGACAGCCGCATGCCAGCAGGAAGGCCTCCTCGCCGGCCCCGCGGCGCAGCGCCTCGAGCCCGCCGCGCAGGCGCTCGGCGCGTCCGACCCGCGGATCCTGGGCGCGCGCCTGGAGGGCGGCCACGTACAGGAAGTCGAGCTTCAGGTAGCCGAAGCCCTGCTCCACCAGCGTGCGCAGCAGCGCCTCGAGGTGGGCGAGCACCTCGGCGCGGCTGGTGTCGAGCACGTAGACCGAGGCGTCCGCGCTCCAGCGCGGATTCAGCAGGCCGCGCAGCGGACCGTCGCGGTCCGCGAGCAGCCATTCCGCGTGCTCCTCGAACAGGCGGCTCTCGGCCACCACGCAGAACGGTGCGCTCCACAAGCCGGGCACGAAGCCGGCGGCGCGGATCTCCCGGGCCAGCGCCGCCAGACCGCGGGGAAACCGATCGTTGGTCTCGAGCCAATCGCCGACGGCGCGTTGCCAGCCGTCGTCGAGCTGGACGACCTCCACCGGCAGACCGTTCCGGTCCGCGGACAGCGCCTCGAGGTTGCGCAGCAGATCCGCCTCGCTGACGTCGTGGAAGAAGTGGTACCAGCTGCACCAGCCGGCCACGAAGGGCGCCGCCGCGCGCGCGCCTGCGAGCCGTCCGTGACGTTCCGCGAAATCCTCGAGCAGGGCGTTGGCGTCCACGCCCAGGGCCACGTGGACCCGCTCGAGCGCGCGCTCCTCGCCGGCGGCCAGCACGGCGTCGAGACGCAGCTCCACCTCGGCGAGCACCGCGTCGCCGACGGGCCGCAGGTAGACGATCCCGAAGGCGCGGCCCCGCTCCAGCGCGCCCACGCAGCAAGCGCTTCCGCCCGCCGCGGCTCCCACCACGGTCACCCAGTCGGATTCGTGCCAGCCGGTCCGGTCCTCGGGAGGCGTACCCAGGGAGTGGTGCAGGCCGCGCAGCCAGGAGCCCGACGGAAACGGCGGAGCGCCCACCTCGTCGAGCGGCTGCGCGCCCGTGTAGGACCAGGACTGCCAGCCGTTGCGTAGGAAGCGCAACGAGCGCACCCCGTGGTCCGTCCAACGCAGACCCAGCGCGACGCTCTCCACGTGCACCGGACGGTCCGAGGCGTTGCGCAGCCGCGTGTCGATGCGAGCGCTCTCGCCCGTGCTCTCCAGCTCGACCTCCAGCAGCAGCGCTCCGAACGAGGCGGCACCCGCGACGAACGGCTGCTCGGCGGCCAGCGGCGCCGACTGCTCCGGAGGGGCTGAGGTAGGCTCGCGGATGCGAAGGCCGAGCCGCGTGGTCTCGACGCGACCCGCGCGCTCGTGGGTCGCGAGGACGGTGGAGCCGGGCATGGAGCGCCGGAGTATACAGACATGACCCGCTGGTGGTTGGACCGGCTCGAGCGCGGATCGCCGCTGCTGCTCGACGGCGCCACCGGCACCGAGGTCGAGCGACGCGGCGGTCGCAGCGAGCTGCCGCTCTGGTCCGCACGAGCGCTGGTCACCGACCCGGAGCTCGTCGGCGCGATCCATGCCGACTACGTGGCCGCCGGCGCCGAGCTGCTCACGGCCAACAGCTTCCGCACCCAGCGGCGCACGCTGGCACGCGCGGGCCTCGGCGAACGGACCGAGGAGCTGACCACGCTCGCGGTCGAGCTGGCCCGGCGGGCGGCGAGCCGCGCGGCACACGCCGTGGCGGTGCTGGGCTCGGCGCCCCCGCTCGAGGACTGCTTCCGCCCCGATCTCGTGCCCGACGACGCGGCGCTCGACCGCGAGCACGCCGAGCACGCCGCGCATCTCGCCGCCGCGGGTGTCGACGCCGTGCTCGTGGAGACCATGAACAGCATCCGGGAGGCCCGCGCAGCGCTGCGCGCGGCGCGCGCCGCGGGCCTCCCGGCGCTGCTCGGCTTCGTCTGCTGGGACGGCCCGCGGCTGCTCTCGGGCGAGGCGCTGAGCGAAGCACTCGCGGCCGTGCACGAGCTCGAGCCCGCGCTGGTCGCGGTCAACTGCCTGCCGCCCTCCAACGTGGCCGCCTGCCTGCCGGTGCTCGCCGCCTCGGGCCTGCCCTTCGGCGTCTACCCGAATCTCGGCCCGCCGCAGGGCACGGAGGGTCGCCGCGCGGAGCAGGCCAGCCCCGACGAGCTCGCCGGCCGCGCCGACGCCTGGCTGGCCGCCGGTGCCCGGCTCGTGGGAGGCTGCTGCGGCACGACGCCCGCGCACGTAGCCCGCCTGGCGCAGGCGATGCGCAGCTAGCGCGCACCGCTGCGAAAGAGATCGACCCGACGGACGCAATTTGCGTCCCAGCAGCCACCGGCGTTGCCAGTGGCTTGCCGATCCACGCCCTGGGCAGGTGACCAAGACCACAGCCGGACGGGGGGCTTAGCACGGACTCCGCACATGGCGGGCAGCCCTGGCACGCGCCTTGCTCTTCCTCTGGACGTTCGACTGGATGATATCCGCATCGTCCACACCGCCCGGGTCGGCTACCCCTCCCATCGCGAGTTGCGATGAGCCGGCCCGGGCGTTCCTCTTCTTCCGCCCTTCCGGCTCCCGCAGCTAAGCTGCGCGCATGCCGGCCCGAGCGCCCACGGCGCCGCTGCCTCCCCTGCTCCCCAGCCCGCGACGCGCCGTCCGTCGCGAGGGAGCGTTCGCCCTGCGCGAGGATCTGCCGGTGGTGCTGTCGCCCGCATCGAGCGAGACCGACTTCGGCGCGGCGCAGGCGCTTCGCGACGCCGTGTGGGAGGACGCGGGCCTCTCGCTCGCCGTCGAGACCCACGCGCGCCGCGACGGGCTGGGGCCGTGCATCGTGCTGCGGCGCCTGGGCGGTGACGGCGAGGGCTACCGCATCTCGGTGGAGCGCGATCACGCCGAGCTGGTGGGAGCGGGACCCGCCGGGCTCCGCTATGCCGTCGAGACGCTGGTCCAGCTGATCGATCGCCGGGCACGGA
>Ga0307429_1001487_pt1 | contig 11011 bp, 10 predicted proteins | sample SalMarWE160230MG_FD_202151 | JGI IMG/M metagenome (GOLD analysis project Ga0307429, IMG submission 202151) | Salt marsh sediment microbial communities from the Plum Island Ecosystem LTER, Massachusetts, United States - WE1603-230 | ecosystem: Environmental > Aquatic > Marine > Intertidal zone >...
CAATTCCCATCCTCTTTGGCGCCTCTATACTCATATTGGTCAGGAAGACGTCAGCCTTATCAATCAGCTTTAACAATATCTCCATTCCTTTTTTGGTTTTCAGGTCCAGAACGATACTTCTCTTATTGCGATTATTGCTCTCAAAATAATAGTTGCGCCCCTTTAAACCGGTATCGGCGCCTACAATCCTCATCATCCCCCTCGCCGGGTCGCCGGTATTAGGCTCTATCTTAATCACATCGGCACCCAAGTCACCCAGTCTCATTCCAGCCACCGGCCCCTGCTGAAACATGGTTATCTCCACTACCTTAACCCCATCTAAAGGCCCAGCCATAATTCACACCTCCTTAAAGCAAACATTAACCGGGGCAGGCGCCCCAGTAATAATAACAAGAACCAAAGCCAAAGCCAAGTAATAGCTGCCTATTAATACACCCCCACCCCTCCAGCTCTAAAGTATAGCCTTTTCATCCCTTAGCTTGCTAATATCATCCCAGGTATAACCCAACTCCAGCAGTATCTCTTCAGTGTGCTGCCCGAACTCAGGGGCTTCCCTTTTTATTGAAGCCGGGGTCTGGCTGAAATCCCAGGGAAAGCCAACCATCTTGGTCTTGCCCAGGACCGGGTGGTCAAACCAGGTAACGTAGTCATTAGCCAGAGCCTGGGGGTCATCAACCACCTCTCTGGGCGATTGAATCGGAGAGTAGATTAGACCCTCCTTATTAAAAATCTCAAACCATTCCTCTCTGGTCTTGGTAATAAACCGCATATCCATAATGGCAATAAGCTCTTCAGCATGTTCCCCTCTGGCCTCTATACTATTGAACTTGGGGTCATCTTCCAGTTCAGGCATACCCACAGCCCGGCAGACATTGGGCCAGTATCTATCCGGCTGGAGGTGAGCCAGGATAAACCATTTGTCATCCTTAGCCCTATAGTGGTTATAGATTGGGTTACCGGCCGCTGCCCTATTCTCCCTGGGGAATTCCTGCCCCAGGATAGCCGGGGCTGATAAGACCAGGCTTAACATACACATTATGCTGCCCATCAGCGAGGTATCAACCACCTGCCCCTTGCCCGTCTTCTCCCGGGCATAGAGGGCAGTGGAAACCGCCCAGGCGCAAACCATCCCCCCAAGCTCGTCACCAAGCCCGGGCAATATCTGGGCGGGAGGGCTGCCCCGCTCTCCACAAGACATCATAAGCCCCGACCGGCCAATGCCAGTATAATCAAAGGAAAGCCCGTTGGCATCAGGGCCCTTCCTCCCCCAACCCGAGGCCTGAGCGTAAATAAGCCTTGGATTCCTCTCCAGCAGTGCCTCAGGGCCAATGCCCATCTTTATAGGGGCATCTATACTCAAGTTAGTGACGAAGACATCAGCCTTATCAACCAGCTTTAAGAATACCTCCATCCCCATCTCCGTTTTTAAGTCCAGAACAATACTCCTCTTGTTGCGATTGTGATTCTCAAAGTAGTAATTCCGGCCCTTCAAACCAACCATAGTCCCGATAATCCTCATAAAGCCTCTGGCCGGGTCTCCAGTTGGAGGTTCCACCTTAATTACCTCAGCGCCCAAATCCCCCAGCTTGGTACCGCAAACAGGCCCCTGCTGAAACATGGTCAACTCCACCACTTTAACTCCGTCTAAAGGTCCGGGCATGCTACTACCTCCTTCTGGATATTTTATTGCTCCTAATAAACAAAAACCCCTCCGCTTGGGAGGGTTATTTTTAAATTTCTTTGTTTATTATCGGTTAAATGTTGTCAAATTTTAAAATAAGCTGCCCCCCAAGCGCACCTAGTGCGCCCTGTAAAGGTGAAGTTGGTAAAATATAAACTCCCAGAGACAGCTTGACTTAACATATCACATTAACTTTATCATAAAGACCTAAAGTTTGTCAACATTCCCAGTTCATTGACAGCTAACAGGCTGCGCGGTAATATAGCCAGGAGCAGATGCTAGCCAAAGTAACAACCTGTGCTGTAGTTGGGCTGGAAGGGGCTATCGTTGATGTTGAGGTAGATATTTCCCCCGGTTTACCCTCATTCACCATCGTGGGACTACCTGATGCCGCCGTCCAGGAAGCCAAAGAACGGGTGCGTGCCGCCATCCGTAACTCGGGCTGCGCCTTTCCCATGAAACGCATCGTGGTCAACCTGGCTCCGGCAAACCTAAAAAAGGCAGGTCCGGCTTATGACCTACCCATTGCCGTCGGCATTCTCCTCAGCTCGGAGCAGGTCTCAGCCAATGTCTCTCAAAACATACTCCTCGGCGAACTATCCCTGGATGGCATCCTGCGCCATACCAATGGCATCCTGCCCATGGTCGCCCTGGCTCACCAGGAGAAACTGTCTACCATTATCGTACCCGAGGTCGACGCCAGAGAGGCGTCATTAATAGACGGCACTAAAATCCTGCCCCTTGCCTCCCTATCCCAGCTGGTCAGCTATTTCCGCGGAGAAATACCAGCCCCGGAATACAAAAGGGAACCAGCAGAGGAATATACCCCCTCCACCCTACCCCCCACCGACCTGGCCTATATCAAGGGTCAGGAGCATGTCAAGCGAGCCTTAGAGGTGGCGGCGGCGGGCGGGCACAACCTGATAATGATGGGGCCGCCGGGCAGCGGCAAAACACTGCTGGCGCGCTCACTACCCTCACTACTGCCGCCAATGACCAACGAGGAGGCCCTGGAGGTTACCAAGATATATAGCGTCAGCGGTCTGCTGCCCTCAGATACCCCTCTGCTCAGAGAGCGGCCCTTCCGCTCACCCCACTATACTATCTCCAACGCCGGGCTGGTGGGCGGTGGGCACTGGCCTAAACCGGGTGAAATAAGCCTCAGCCACCGGGGGGTGCTATTCCTCGACGAGCTTCCCGAATTCGGACATTCCGTGCTGGAAGTCCTGCGCCAGCCCCTGGAAGACAGGGTAATCACCATCAGCCGGGCTCAGGGCAGTGTAACCTTCCCAGCCAACTTTATGCTGGTGGGAGCGATGAACCCCTGCCCCTGCGGCTACTACGGCGACCCGTTCAAGCAGTGCACCTGCTCACCGAGCCTGGTCACCCGCTACCAGAAGCGCATCAGCGGCCCGTTCATTGACCGGGTCGATATCTTTGTTGAGGTGCCCCATATTGACTACGAGAAGCTGTCTGACGACAGGCTGGGGGAAAAGTCGGAAAAGGTTCAGAAGAGGATTGAAGCCGCCCGCTCAATACAGCGCCAGCGCTTTGACGGCACAGTATTAGCCTGCAATGCCGAGATGACACCCACCGAGGTAAGGGAATTCTGCTCAACCGAGGAATCAGCCCAGAGCCTGCTCAAGACGGCAATGAAACAGCTTTATCTTTCCGCACGTGCCTTCCACCGCATCCTCAAGATAGGCCGCACCCTCGCCGACCTGGAGGATAGCGACATCATCAAAGCTCACCACATAGCCGAAGCTATCCAGTACCGGCCGCGAAGCCTCGTGTAGCCAGGGGGGAACACCACCTCAGCTACTATCGGGGCAATTCTTTCCGCCTCCACCCCGTTTCCTTCACGAAAATAAAAGCCACTAATGCCAGAACCCCAAAAGCCGCCCAAAGGAAGAATGGTAATGGTGATGCGGGATTACCGGGGTCGGCCAGGCTGTTACCCAGGGGAGGAGAAACAAGCGAGCCAACATTAAGAACGGTTTGCGCCAGCCCCATGGCAGTGGCAGCATAGACTACTCCAATCCCCTTTGTCTCGGTGCTCATGGTTAGGCAGACGGCCATAAACCCGTCACGAGCCACGCCCACTAATATCATAATGATAAACACCATGGTGTTATCAACCACCGGCAACAGAGCCACGCCCACAATAGTAACTACCAGCACCGGGAAAAGAACCGCTTTTCTCAAACCAATCCTGTCAGATAAAAGAGCCAGCGGTATAGCCCCCAGGGTACTTATCGCACTAAAAGCGGCCAACGTACCGTCAGCACCAGCTACCGTCCAACCGATATTACGAAGATAGGTAGGGAAATAACCAATCACTCCTTGAATACAGGCCGAATAACCCAACAGAGTCAGTCCGATAAACCAGAGAGATTTGACAGGAAATACACGCGATATCGACTGGCGCAGCGGCACCCCACTTATAGAAATTGCTGACCCAAGCCCAGCATGTTCCCTTACCGTGAAAAGCCACAGAAAGCCGATTATGACGGAAATACCACCGTACAGGAACAGCACGTTCTGCCAGCCACCCAGTAACGGCGACAGCATAGTGGCACTAATCAGCGACCCCACGGTAAAACCAAAGCCCATACCGGCTGAAACCACACCATTAGCAATCACCAGAGGTCTTCCGGAAAACCAGGCGGCATTGGTCTTAAAGACACTGCTCGGTATAATCCAAATTGTCAGACCCATGAAGAAAGTAAATAATACCAGGCTGTTAAAGTCCCCGGCGACGCCCCTCAGGGCACCAGTCAGTCCCGCCAGGAGACAGGCAATACCCATGACACGCCTTGCCCCATAGCGGTCAGCCAGCAACCCGCCGATGAAGACAATAAACAAACCAGCCAAGGCAGGTATGCCCCAGACAACACCCATTTCCACCAGATTTAAGCCAAGGTCCTCTGATATCTCCTTGAAAAGGACGGTCACGCAAATCTGCTGCATGGCAACAGTAAAGGCGAAGGTTATTGCTGACAGGGTAAGCACATACCAGCGGGAATTGGGGCTTCTGCTCTTGTTATTAACAATGCTCACTACCAAGAAACTTCCTTAAACAACTACCAAACTTTAGGCAAATAACCCATTGTCGTGGGGCTATAAAAATTGTGGCCAGTCCGGGAGGCTAACGGGAATCCCGAAGTTACTTTACCTGTAACTTTAGGATGCTGCCCTCCAGGGCATGAATATACTTAGTAAAGGTGTATTTCGCCACTGGGGTAAATACCTCTGGTATCTTTAACCCCAAAACCACAGGGCACCACCCACCACCGCCAGAACCAGACCAACAGACAGAGATATCCAGCCACCTATCTGCCCCGCCCCAACCCTGGGGCGCTGCGGCCAGTGTTCCAGAAACTCTCTGGCGTCAGGCCGGTCAACAAGAGAACTGTAATATCCTTTCTGCTCACCCCTACCCCAGAAAATCAGGATTAAGCCCAGGATGACGAAAATGCCACCTATACCCATCAGTATAAAATGATCGCTCAGAGGCATGATTTAAACCCCTTAGCTTTATTTAACCTCTACAACAGCTCCAGCGGCTTCCAGTTTCTGCTTTATGGCAGTTGCCTCTTCCTGATTAATCCCTTCTTTTACCGTCTGAGGGGCACTCTCAACGAAGTCCTTGGCCTCTTTCAGCCCCAGGGTAGTAACTTCTCTCACCGCCCTGATGACGCTGATTTTATTAGCCCCGATTTCCTTGAGAACAACGCTGAATTCCGTTTTCTCCTCAGCCGCTGCCGGAGCTGCTGCCCCAGCCGGTCCTGCTGCCGGGGCTGCTACCGCCACCGGAGCGCTAACGCCGAACTCAGCCTGCAGCGCCTTGACCAGTTCGGATAGCTCAAGCACGTTCATCTTCTTTATACTGGTCAGTATCGCCTCAACAGCTGCCGAACTCTTTACCTTGGGCTTGGCTTTAGGCTCTTTAGCTTCAGGCTTGGCTTCAGGCTCTTTAGCCTCGGCCTCAGCTTTAGGTTCCTCTACATCAGCCTTAGCTTCCGGTTCCTTCACCTCAGCCTTAGCTTCGGGCTTCTTGGCTGTTTTTTTGCCCTTGGCTTCCTCTTGTGGCATCTTATTCTCCCTCCAATTGTTGAATTCTAGCTTGTAGTCCAGCTATAAGCCCCATTATTGGGGAAGCAAGCTGGCTCGCCAGAGCCGAGATAGGGCCTTGCACCCCACCCACAACCATAGCTAATAACACCTCTTTCGACGGTAAGGCAGAAAGGGTGGTTACTTCCTCCTTGGTAAGCAGCCTGTCAGGTAAAAAACCTCCCTTGATACTCATAGCGGCTTTTGAGTCCTCAATGTAGGTGGCTAAAGCTTTAGCTGGCTCAGTTATATCGCCATAGCCAAAAGCAATTGCCACCGGACCCTCAAAGAAACCGAACAGCTCCTCCCTGCCCGACTTCTGGGCGGCAAACCGGGCCAGCGTGTTCTTCACCACCTTATACTCAATCCCCGCCGCCCTCAGCCGGCGCCGCAACTCGGTCATCTCATTAGCTGATTGACCCCGGTAATCGGTCAGGACAGCAACGCTGCATCGAGAAAACAGCTCCTGCAGGCTCTCGATAATCCCTGTCTTCTTTTCCCTGGACATATCCCTTTACCCCCAATTCACACTACTAGGTATTCACCTAAAAAAGCAGGCCCCTGCGCCTGCCGCACAAGGACCTATAATCCAAGCCCTTTGTCTCCTCGGCAGGCAGTTTATTAAGCCTTAACGGCACCCGCTGTCTCAGGAAAATATAACCTATGTTATTGAAGCATTATAACATATTAAGGTTTCCCGAACAAAGCCACGGTACAGTTAAAGAAGCCGCAATTACCCCCCACATTGTGGGTTAAACCAATATCGGCCTTCTTAAGTTGCCTGGGGCCAGCCTTACCCTGCAATTGCTTATAGATTTCATAAATCATTCTCAGCCCGCTGGCTGAAAGAGGGTGGCCAAAGCATTTCAACCCGCCATCGGTATTAATCGGCAGTTCCCCCTCCATGGTAAAGGTACCCGCTTCAACATCCTCTGGAGCCTTCCCCCGGGGGCTGAATTGCAAATCCTCCATAGTCATAAGCTCAGTAATGGAAAAACAATCATGCACTATAGCCAGGTCAATCTCATGGCGGGGGTCGGTTATTCCCGCCTCTTTATAGGCATGCTCGGCGGCGGTTACCGTCTCCGGGATGGAGATAAAATTATACTCCGGCTGGAGTATTGCTTGACCAGCACCATTGGTCAGGCCCAAACCTTTCAGCAAAACGTAGTCTTTTCTCATTTTCTTGGCAATCTCAGGGGTAGTAATAATGGCCGCCGCCGAACCATCACTCACGCCGCAGGCATCATACAATCCCAGTGGATAGGAAATCATGGGCGCATTCATAGCCTGCTCTATAGTTATCTCCCGATGAAACTGAGCCTTGGGGGCCAAAGTGCCATTATGATGGTTCTTAACATCAATCATAGAAAGTATTCGCTTGAAGTCCTCGTATTTCCACCCGTAGTGATGCATATACCTGGTCGCCAGTAGAGCAAACTGGCTGGCCGGAGGCAATTCCCATTCCACCATACTGCGGTCAAACGGGTCCAGGATATCCATGCAAAAGCCACCGTAGTGGTCCTTGCACTTTTCCACCCCCACCGCCAGGGCAATATCGCAAACCCCGGAGGCTACGGCATAGCAAGCATTCCTGAATGTATCGGTGCCCCCAGCACAGAAGTTCTCCACCCGACTAATGGGTATATACTCCAGCTTTAAGGCATTGGCTAACTGAGTGCCGGTAAAACCGGTCTCACGACTGCCATACCAGGCCATTTGAACATCCTTGGGCTCAATGCCGGCATCCTCAAAAGCCTCGTAACAGGCGTCAACCAGTAAATCCTTATGATTCTTATCCCATAGCTCACCAAACTGAGTACAGCCCATACCCACTATGGCCACTTTATCCTTAATGCCTTCCATAAGGTTACCTCCCCTTTATTCTATAACTTAAGTCCTTAACGGCGTAGCCTTCCAGAAATAGTTATGAATGCCGTCTCTAACAAACAGCTTCCTAAAACTCATCTCCACCGTCATACCACACTTAACCTGCTCCGCCTCGCGGTCGGTCAAATATACCAGTGCCCTGCCCCCGCCTTCAAAATCAATGGTGACATTAACCACCGGGCGTTCCAGCACGGGGTAGGTGATATAGTCCATAGAAAAGGTGAATACCTTAGCCTTCTTATCCGACAGCCGGTACGGTTCAAACTGGTCTTTGGCATGACATTTAGTGCAGACCCGCTGCGGCGGATGCTGGATGGTGCCGCAAACCTGGCACTTAACCCCGTGGAAACGCAGGTTAGCGTCGCGCTCCCTCCAGAGAGCCGGGGCGGAGATAAAAGCCACCGTCTCTTTACGCGGCTCTATCGGCAATATCTCCCGCCAGATAAGGTACTGCTTATAATCATCAATCACCTTCTTTGATGCCAGGTGCCCCTTCATGCCCCGCCGGGCTTTGATTTTCTTTATCTGGTCGGTCACCTGCAGGACAAAGGCATCACTGCCATTCCCATAGCTAGCCAGCAGTATGCGGTCACCCGCCTTAGCCTCCTCCAGCGCCGCCACCAGCAGCATCAGGGGAAGAGCGGTACCAGTATTGCCCATATTATTAAAGAAGGGGTCTTGAAGCTGTGTCTTGACATCAAAACCCAATTTCTTGGCTAAATCGGTGCTCCTTCTGGCATCAGGGGTATAGAGAACAACCTTGGCGAAATCGCCGGGTTTTAGGCCGGTCTTCTTCAGCAACCCCGATATCGCCTCACCAACCACCGCCGTATAACCATGGGTAGTGGTAAACCGGTCCTCCCAAGAGCGAATAAAGGTGTCACCATCAGCCCGCCACACGTCCATCATCTCATTATAGACCGAGTAGCTGTCTTCAATGGTGGCGATAACGTCAGTGTCACCAATGAGGAGGGCACCGGCACCGTCACCAAAGCTCTGCTCGTAAGGTGAAGTGGGAACCCCCAAACGAGTATCAGCCGCCGCTACCATCACCTTCTTCGCTGAGCCAGCCTTAACCGCGTCAAGAGCCGACATAAGAGCGGATGTCCCCGCCCGCAGGGAATGAGCAAAATCAGCGGTAAGGGTTTCTCGCTTAAGGTCAGCGGCCATAGCCACGATAACCGCCCCCAGCTTCTCCTTATAAGGGGAGGTGGTGGTGGCGAAATACAGGCTGTCTACCGTCTCCCGGTCTACGCCGGTCAGGCAGTCGATAGCCGCCGCTGCTGCCATAGTGACGCTATCCTCGTCAAAGTTACATATCGCCTTCTCACCCCTTCCACCTCTAGCTATCGCCTCCCGGCTTAGCCGGTACAGAGGCACATAAGCGCCGTATGAGATAATACCAACCATGCTTATCCTCCTTACTAGGCTCTCTTAAATTCGTAGGCAATCCTGTTATCAGGTAATTTTGCCGGATTGACCGTCAAATTCATGCCAATCTTTATATCATTCTCCGTAATATCCCGGCTCAATCGGGCAAGAATCTGCATGCCCTCGTCAAACTCAGCCAGAGCCAGAATATAGGGAGCGTCGTTCTCAAAACCGCTGGGACCGTAATTCACCACAGTATAACTGGTGAGCTTACCTTGGCTCTTAACCTCAAACCACTCTACATCACTGGACAGGCACTTCGGGCAATCCACCTTAGGCGGGAAGTAACTACCCCCGCACTTTCGGCATCTGGTCGCCATAACTTTACCCGCCTCCAGATGGGTCATGAAATCGGCCACTTTGGCTTCGGCAGTAAAGCTAACTGTGCCAAAATTCTCAAAGCCCATCGAGCTACCTCCTCAAAATGGTTACGTTACCGTATTGCCCAACGCCACCGATATTATGCACCAAACCTATCTCCGCCCCCTTCACCTGAGCCTCAGTAGCCTCCCCCCGGAGCTGGCGGACAATAGTTCTGATCTGTGAGCCTCCGGTAGCGCCTATCGGATGACCCTTGGATAACAAGCCGCCGTCAACATTTACCGGCATCTTGCCATCGACATAGGTCTCTTTATCCTCAATCAACCCCGCCCCCTCCCCAGGCTTGGCAAAACCCAGGTCTTCATAAGCCAGAATCTCGGATACGGTAAAACAATCGTGAACCTCAGCCACATCAACATCCTGAGGTTTAATACCAGCCATCTTATAAGCCTGCTTGGCAGCTTCCTGAGCACAACGTAGCCCGGTAAGCGATTCTCTTCCAGCCATGGTCATGGTATCAGTGGCTGCCCCCAGACCGGCAATCCAGATGGGAATCTTGGTTACCCTCTTGGCGACATCCCCTCTGGCCAAGATGATACAGGAAGAGCCATCGGCATTAGCGCAGCAATCAAACTTTTTCAGCGGGCTGGTTATCACATCCGAGCTCATGATAGCCTCCAGGCTCAGCTCCTTGCGGTAGTTAGCCTTAGGATTAGATGCTCCGTAGTGGGAGTTCTTGACCCGCACCTTGGCCAGTTGCTCCTCGGTGGTTCCGTACTTGGCCATATGAGCCCTAGCGTACATGGCATAGCCGGCGGGCATGGTTATCCCAAAGGGTGACTCCCAGATTATATCCCCCCCCCGCCCCATCCTCTCGGCAGCTTCACGGGAGGAGAGCTCGGACATCTTCTGGAAACCGATTACCGCCACCACATCGTGAAGCCCCGCCTTTATCAACGACCAGGCTACCCGCAAGCCGGTACTGCTGGAGGAACACACCGTCTCGACATAGAAGGTCGGCTTGGGAGTTAGCTCCAGATACTCCGATATCAAGCCCGATGGTGAGCGCTGTTTATCATATTCGGGCGCGGAACAAATAATGGAGGCATCTATATCATTACCGGTGATATCCAGGCCCTCCAGAGCTTCCTTATAGGCTTCAAAACTTAACTCTCTGATAGATTCGCCGCAGCTACGACTAAAAGCGCTCTGGCCAACACCGACAATAGCAACATCTTCCATTAGACATCCCCTTCAATCCAGATAATTTGATTTTCAACTAGCAGTCAACGACAGTGTTGGTTTCAGGTCCAGCTTCACGCCAGGCCCCATAGTGGTGGTTAGAGAAGCGGTCTTAATATACTGACCCTTAGCACCAGCAGGCTTGGCCCGGGATATTGCCTCAACCACTGCGGTCAGGTTGTCCACCAACTTATCAGCCTCAAAGCTAACCTTACCCAGCGAGATATGAATAATAGCTGTCCTGTCCAGCTTAAACTCCACCCGCCCCTGGCGGGCTTCGTTGATTGCCCGCGGTAAGTCTTCGGCAGCCACCACCGTCCCCGACTTGGGGTT
>Ga0307429_1001488_pt1 | contig 11005 bp, 6 predicted proteins | sample SalMarWE160230MG_FD_202151 | JGI IMG/M metagenome (GOLD analysis project Ga0307429, IMG submission 202151) | Salt marsh sediment microbial communities from the Plum Island Ecosystem LTER, Massachusetts, United States - WE1603-230 | ecosystem: Environmental > Aquatic > Marine > Intertidal zone >...
CGCAGCTGCTCGATCTCGATCTGGCCCGCCGCCACCTCGGCTTCGAGATCCTCGACGAGCCCCTCGTAGGTACTGCGCAACCGATCCACCTCGGCCGTGCGTTTGGCCAGCTCGGCGTTGCGCTTCTCCAGGTTCTCCGTGAGCTGGGCCTCGGCCTGCCGCAGGCGTCGCACGTCGCGGTCGAGCTCGTCGTGCGCCTGACGCAGGCCCTCGAGCTCGTCGATCAGCGCCGCGCGCTCCTTGTCGAGGCTCTCGCTCGACGCCTCGAGCCTCTCCACGCGCTGCTCGAGCAGTCGGTTCTGGTCCGCGAGCCGGTCGCGCTCGGCGACCACGCTCCGATGGGTTCCGCTGCTCACGCAGCCGCCCGCCACGAGCGCGGCAGCGAGGCCGAAGGCCACGCGACTCGCAGGCCGCGCCCGCCCGAGGAGCGGCCGGTTAGCTCGCAGGCGCCAGGGTGTGCTGCAGGGCATCATCGATGGTTCCGACGTACTCGAGGCTCAGACCCTCGAGCAGCTCCGGCGCGACCTCTTCGACGTCGCGACGATTCCGCTCGGGAAGCACCACGCGCTCGATCCCCGCGCGTTTGGCCGCCAGGATCTTCTCCTTGATGCCGCCCACCGGCAACACCTTTCCGCGCAGCGTGATCTCGCCGGTCATGGCCACGCTGGAGAGCGCCTGCCGCCCGGTCAGCAGCGACGCCAATGAGGTGACCATCGCGACGCCCGCGGAAGGGCCATCCTTGGGCACGGCGCCCGACGGCACGTGGACGTGGAGGTCCCCCTTCTCGAACGACCCCGGATCGAGACCCAGGTCCTCCGCCCGGCTGCGCAGCCAGGAACGGGCCGCCTCGGCGGATTCCCGCATGACGTCGCCGAGCGACCCGGTCAGCTTGAGCTCACCGCGCCCCGGCATCCCCGAGGATTCCACGAACAGGATGTCGCCGCCGGCCGGGGTCCAGGCCAGGCCCACGGCGACGCCGGGCAGGCCCGTCCGCTCCGCCACCTCGGGCTCGAACCTCACGGGGCCGAGCAGCTCCGCCAGCTCTCCCGGACCGATCTTCACCGGGCCCTCGACACCACCCTCCGCCACCCGCCGAGCCACCTTGCGACACACGGCGCCGATCTCCCGCTCGAGATTGCGCACGCCGGCCTCGCGCGTGTAGCTGCGGATCAGCATGCGCAGCGAATCGTCGGGGAGCTCGAACTCGATGTCCGCGATGCCGTTCTGCTCCCGTTGCCGCGGCAACAGGAAGCGCCTCGCGATCTCGACCTTCTCCTCCTCGATGTATCCGGGCAGCTCGATCACCTCCATGCGGTCGCGCAGAGCGGCCGGCACGGGATCCATCTGATTGGCGGTCGCGATGAACAGCACCTGCGAGAGATCGAAGGTCACTTCGAGGTAATGGTCGCTGAAGGCGTGGTTCTGCTCCGGATCCAGCACCTCGAGCAGCGCCGATGACGGATCGCCACGGAAGTCGGCACCCACCTTGTCGACCTCGTCGAGCATGAAGACGGGATTGCGGGTGCCAGCCCGTCGCAGCGCCTGGACGATGCGACCCGGCAGCGCGCCCACGTAGGTCCGGCGGTGGCCACGGATCTCCGCTTCATCATGCACTCCGCCGAGCGAGATCCGCTGGAACTGGCGTCCCAGCGCGCGCGCGATCGAACGCCCCAGCGAGGTCTTGCCGGTGCCCGGAGGCCCCACGAAGCACAGGATCGGCCCCTTCAGGTCGCGCTTCAGCGAGAGCACCGAGATGTACTCGATGATGCGCTCCTTTACCTTGTCCAGGCCGTAGTGATCCTCGTCGAGGATGCGCCGGGCCTCCACGATATCGAGCCGGTCCTCGGTCAGCTTCGACCAGGGGAGATCGAGCATCCAGTCGAGATAGGTGCGGATCACGGCGTGCTCGGCGGCCGCCGGCGGCATCTGCTCCAGGCGGTCGAGCTCCCGACTGGCCTGCTTCTCGGCTTCCTCGGGCATGCCAGCGGCGGAGATGCGCTGGCGCAGCTTCTCGACGTCGGATTCCTGGTCGTCGCCCTCGCCGAGCTCCTGCCGGATCGCTTCGAGCTGCTGCCGCAGCATGTAGTCCCGCTGCGTCTTGCCGATGTCGCTCTGCACCTTCTCGCGGATTTCGCTCTCCACCTTCATCGCCTCGCGCTCGCGTGCGATGCCTTCGAGAACGAGCTTGAGCCGCGTGGGAACGTGCAGCTCCTCGAGCAGCGATTGCTTTCCGGCAACGTCGAAGTCGAGGTTGGAGCCCGCCAGGTCGGCGAGCTTCGAGGGCTCGTCGACCCCACCGGCGAGGAGCTGCAGCTCGTCCGACAGCCGCGGGCTCTCTGCCACCAGCGAGGCGAACTGCTGGGCGACATTGCGCATCAACGCCGTCGTCTCCACGGAATCCAGGTCCCCCTCCTCGCCGAGCGTCTCGATCCGGGCGCGCAGGAACGGCGCTTCGCTCTCGAAATCCCGTATGCGCGCACGGGCGACGCCCTGCACCAGGAGGCGATAGGATTCGTCCGGAAACTTCAGCATCTTTGCGATGCGCATCACGGTTCCGACGCGATACACGTCGTCCGGCCTCGGGCTCCCCTCGACCGGATGACGCGTGGCCACGCACACCAGCAGGCGGTGCGGCGTGAGCAGCACGGCGTCGATCAGCCTCTTCGAGCGCTCCGAGTTGACGAGCAGCGGAGACAGGAGGAACGGGAACAGCACCGTGTTCTTGAGCGGGAGCACGGGCAGCGCCGACGGCACCTCCGTGAGAGAGGCCTCGTCGCCGCTGCCGCTGCCCACGGCGACGGCCGTTCCCTCTGCATGCTCCTCGGGCTGGATCGGCGCTTCGGATGCTTCGCTCATCTCAGCCATCCGCCCCGGTTTCGAGCTCGATCTTGCGGGTCACCGGCACGCGTTTCGGCAGCGTGACCGTGAGGAAGCCGTCCGCCAGGTGTGCGGTCACGCCCTCGCGATCGAAGGCGATGGGAACCCGCACGCGACGCTCGAAGGGGCCCGTCGCGATCTCCATCTGGTGGAGGCGCTGGACGTCCGCGGGCTCCGGCGCCATCCGCACTCCGGCGATCCGAAGCGTCTCGCCGTCGACCGTGACGCGGAGGTCCTCGCCGCGCACCCCGGCGAGCTCCACTCGCACGACGACGTGCTTGCGCGTCTCGAAGACGTCGGCATCGGGCTGCCAGCGATCGCCGCGCAGACGGTCGCGGAACTCTCCGCCGTAGAGTCCCGTGAAGGGATCTTCGCGCTTGCTCAACTCGGGCGCCGCCTCCGGGAGGGAGCTTAGCCGTCTCCCTTCTCCTCCGTGTACTCGGCGTCGACCACCTCGCTGTCGTCGCCCGCGCCGGTACCCGCTGCCCCCGGACTGCCGTTTCCGCCGCCGCCGCCGCCCGCGGCGCCGTCGCCCGAGGCGGCCTGGGTCTTGTAGAGCGCTTCGGCCAGCTTGTGGAGCTCCTGCTCCACCCGCTGGCGCGCGGCGTCCAGCTTGGCCGGATCGTCGCTGTCCAGCTCCTTGCGCGCCGCCTCGAGGGCCTCCCGCACCCGCTGCGAATCGGCCTCGGAGAGCTTCTCCGCGTTCTCGTTGAGCGTCTTCTCCCCCTGGTAGATCATCGAGTCCAGCACGTTGCGCTTCTCGATCCTCTCGCGCTCCGCGTGGTCCTCCGCGGCGTGCGCCTCGGCATCCTTTACCATGCGCTCGATCTCCTCGTGCGCCAGGCCGCCGCTGCCCTCGATGCGGATCGACTGCTCCTTGGCCGAGGCCTTGTCCTTCGCATGCACCGAGAGGATCCCATTGGCGTCGATGTCGAAGGTCACCTCGATCTGCGGAACGCCGCGCGGCGCGGGGGGAATCCCGTCCAGGATGAAGCGCCCCAGGCTGCGGTTGTGGGTGGCCATGTCGCGCTCGCCCTGGAGCACGTGGATCTCGACCTGCGGCTGACTGTCGGCCGCCGTCGAGAAGACCTGGCTTCGCTTCGTGGGGATCGTGGTGTTCTTCTCGATCAGCTTCGTCATCACGCCGCCCAGCGTCTCGATGCCGAGCGAGAGCGGGGTCACGTCGAGCAGCAGCACGTCCTTGACGTCGCCAGCCAGCACGCCGCCCTGGACGGCCGCGCCCACAGCCACCACCTCGTCCGGATTCACCGTCTTGTTGGGCTCCCGACCGAACAGCGCCTTGACCTTCTCCTGCACCAGCGGAATCCGGGTCGAGCCGCCGACCAGCACCACCTCGTCGATCTCCGAGGCCGAGAAGCCGGAATCGGTCAGCGCCTGGCGGCAGGGTCCGAGCGTGCGGTCGACCAGGTCCTCGACGAGCTGCTCGAACTTGGAGCGCGTCAGCTTGATCGCGAGGTGCTTGGGTCCGCTCTGGTCCGCAGTGACGTAGGGCAGGTTGATGTCGGTGCTCTGCGCGCTCGAGAGCTCGACCTTGGCCTTCTCCGAGGCCTCGCGCAGGCGCTGGAGCGCCATCGGATCCTTGGAGAGATCGATGCCCTGGTCCTTCTTGAACTCGGCGATCAGGTAGTCGATCACGCGCTGATCGAGGTTGTCGCCGCCGAGGTGCGTGTCACCGTTGGTGGCCTTCACCTCGACGACGTTGTCCCCCACCTCGAGGATGGAGATATCGAAGGTTCCGCCGCCGAAGTCGTAGACGGCGATCTTCTCGTCCGTCTTCTTGTCGAGCCCATACGCGAGCGCCGCCGCCGTCGGCTCGTTGATGATGCGCTTGACCTCGAGCCCGGCAATGCGACCGGCGTCCTTGGTCGCCTGGCGCTGCGCGTCGTTGAAGTAGGCCGGAACCGTGATCACCGCGCTGTTCACGGGAACGCCCAGGTGCGCCTCGGCCGCCGCCCGGAGCTTCTGAAGGATCATGGCCGAGATCTCGGGCGGGGCGTAGACCTTGTCGCCGACCTTGACGGCCGCGCTGCCTTCCTTGCCCACGACGACGTCGAAGGGGACGAGCTTCACCTCCTCGGAAACCTCGTCCACACGCCGACCCATGAAGCGCTTGATCGAATAGATGGTGCCCTTGGGATTCGTCACGGCCTGGCGCTTCGCGATGGCCCCGACCAGCCGCTCGCCCTCCGGGCCGAAACTGACGACGGAGGGGGTCGTGCGCCCTCCCTCCTCGTTGGCGATCACCACGGGGTGGCCGCCCTCCATCACCGCCACCACCGAGTTGGTGGTTCCCAGGTCGATTCCGATGACCTTGCCCGATTCCGCCATGGATTGACTCGTTTCTCCCGTCTGCGGCCGGCACGGCCGCGATGTCGGGCAAAGCTGTGCCCCCGCGCCGGCTTGTCAACGGAGCCGGAGGTCGGCCGAAGGTCTTTCGTGGGTTTTTCAACCCGATCCAGAACGGCCCTTTCGTGCGCGGTGTCACAAGTCTGGGGACGAGTCGGCCGATAGGTCGTAGGCGACGGTGTAACTCCTCGGAATTGCGAGGAAACCCGTTGAGTGACCCCGGCGCCGGGGTATACTCGCTGGCTCCGCTGGACGGGCGGCGAAGGGGAGCCTTCCTGCATCATGGGCCGATACCTGAGCTGGCTCGCGAACGCGCTGCTTCTGGCGACCTGCTGCTTCCTCGCCGCAAACACGGCAAACGCTGTTATCGCCGCGATGCTGGCGCCGAGCCCCGACGAGACCGCGCCCTCCCAGGGGACGGCGTCGTCCGGCGGTCGCTCGTGGGAGGACCGCCAGGTGATCATCGAGCGCAACCTGTTCAACGCTGCGCTGATCGCACCGCCTCCCAAGCCCGAACCGGTCCTGGAGATCCTCGAGTCGACGACGCTGCCGCTGGAGCTGATCGGCACCGTGGCGTCTCCGAATCCTGCGCTCTCCTGGGCCGCGGTGCAGGACCACGAGAGCCGTCAGCACCTGATCCTGCAGGTCAACGACGAGGTCAAGGGCAAGGCCCGGGTCGAGCGCATCGAGCGCAAGCGCGTCGTCTTCTCCGAGAACGGCAAGCTCAGCGAGCTGGCGATCGGGGATCCGGAGCCCGTGCCCGAGCCGAAGCAGCGACCCCAGCGGGCGGCCGCGCGCCCCACGAGCCGCAAGCGCGCGGCGGCTGCGGCCGCCGTCGCAAAACAGCGGGAGATCGCGGCCCGGCGCGCGGCGCAGCAGGCCGCGGAGCGGGCCGCGGAGCAGGCCAGCCCGCTGCGCAACGCCGCTGCACTCTTCTCCGACGCCGACCTGCGGCCCAAGATGCAGGACGGCGAGATGGTCGGCATGGAGGTGCAGGGCATCCAGCCGGGCAGCGTGTTCGAGCGGATCGGACTCGAGGACGGCGACGTGATCACCGAGCTCAACGGCATCCGGATCAACAGTCCGCAGGAGAGCACCCGCGCGCTGGCCGAGCTCGTGGACGCCAAGGAGTACGTCTTCACGGTGCAGGGTCCGGAGGGCGGCGAGGAGACCCTCCGGGTGAACCCCGAGGAGTAGGGGAGCGCCGCGTGACGTTCAGCAGGAGCCGGATGAGCCTGACGCTGCGCCGGGTCGCCGCATCCCTCGTGCTGCTGGCGACCGCCGCTCTCGCGGCGCCGCCCGCGCGCGCCGCCGACGAAGGCGAGGACCTCGTCAAGCTCGACTTCCAGAACGCGGATCTCACGGCGGTGATCGACACCATCGCGAGACTCACGGGTCGGAACTTCATCTACGACGATCGCGTTCGGGGACGGGTGACGATCGTCTCCCCCACGCCGATGCCGCTCGATCAGGCCTACGCGGTCTTCGAATCCGTCCTGCAGGTCAAGGGCTTCACCACGGTCCGCACGCCCGGCGGCGCCCTCAAGGTGATTCCGCTGCGCGAAGCCAAGGAGACGAGCGTCGAAACCTCCACCTCGATGCGCCCGCCGGTCGACCGCGACACCTTCATCACCCGGCTGATCCCGCTGCGCTACATCGAGGCGGAATCGATCGTCAACACCATCAAGCCGCTGGTCTCGAAGGACGCGGCCATCGCGGCCTACGAGCCCACCAACACGGTGATCCTCACCGAATCCGCCTCCAACATCCGGCGGCTGATCGCGATCCTCGAGGCGATCGACATCGAGACCTACCGCGAGGAGCTGGCGGTGATCCGGGTGGAATTCGCCGACGCCACCGTCATGGCCGACCAGATCTCCCAGATCTTCGGCGCCACCGTGACCGCCACCGGGCCGACGCCCGCCCGGCGCCGCCGGGGCCAGCCCGCAGCCGCCCCGCCGGTGCGCCCGCCCGGCGAGCTCGGCAAGGTGCGCATCCTCACGGACGAGCGCACCAACGCGCTGATCGTGCTGGCGCCACGGACGCAGCTGGAGGAGGTGCGTCGCCTGGTGCGCAAGCTCGACGTGCCGGTGATCGGTGGTGGCCGCATCCACGTCTACTACCTGCAGCATGCCGACGCCGAGGAGCTGGCGCAGACCCTCACCTCGATGATCAGCGGGGTCCCGGTTTCGGCCGCGCCCGCGGCGGCGGCCGGCGGCGGCCAGGCGCAGGCCCTGCGCGCCACCGTGGCCGGGCTCGCCGAGGGCATCAGCGTCACCGCCGACCCGGCGACGAACTCGCTGGTGATCCAGGCCAGCCAGGAGGGCTTCAACACCATCTCGGCCGTGATCGCCAAGCTCGACGTGGTACGCCCGCAGGTGCTGGTCGAGGCACTGATCATGGAGGTGGACATCACGGACCGCGAGGAGCTGGGCTTCGCCGGCGTGGTGCGCCTGGCCAGCGGCGACACCGAGTATGCCATCGCGCTGGGCGCCGACGCGGCCGCGGCGGCCTTCCTGGGCGGAGTGCCCGCGGTGGGCGGGATGGACGGCATCGGCGGCCTGCCCGGCACCGGCGACATCTTCGGCGGCGACGGCGGCCCCGCGTTTCTCGGCGGCTTCCGCACCGACAACGACAAATCGACCATCCAAGGCATCATCCGCGCAGCCGCGCGCGACGCGGGCACCAACATCATCTCGGCTCCGCACATCCTCACTTCGGACAACGAGGAGGCCGAGATCCGCATCGGCGACAACATCCCGATCATCAGCAGCCGGGTGCAGTCGGCCGCCGGGGTGGTGGGCTCGACCGACCAGCTGGCGACCTCGGTGAACGTCGAGCGCCAGGACATCGGCGTGACGCTGCGCGTGACGCCCCAGATCACCGAGGGCGACGCGCTGCGCCTCGACATCTTCCAGGAGCTGACGGCGACCAATGAGTCGCTCCAGGATAGCGTCGGCGACGTGAACTCGGTGGGGCCCGCGCTCTCCAATCGACGCATCGAGAACACCGTGGTGGTGGCCGACGGCGAGACGGTGGTGGTCGGAGGCCTGCTGAGCGACGTCTACGAGGACTCGGTGACCAAGGTCCCCTGGCTCGGGGACATCCCCGTGATCGGCTGGCTCTTCAAGAGCACGGATCGCTCGCTGCGCAAGGTCAACCTGTTGATCTTCCTCACGCCCCACATCATCCGCTCCCAGGAGGACCTCGAGAAGGAGACGATCCGCAAGCGCCAGGAGTTCGTCGAGAAGGCGCACAACGCGCTTCGACTGTCCGAGCGCGAGCAGGCGGCAGAGCAGGAGAAGATGAAGGAGGCCGAGGAGGCCGGCGAGGTCTATACGCCCGGCCGCGGGCTCAATCCGGTCCGGCACGCCGTGCTGGACCACGAGGCTCGCTATCCGCTCGAACGCATGCGCGAGATCGAGCGCCTGAAGCAAGAGGAGGAAAAGCGGCGAGCCCAGGAGCAGGAGGAGGTCCCGCCGGAGTACTTCCTGCAGGCCGGCCTGTTCGCCGACGAGAAATCGGCCGTCGACGTGCTCACGTCGCTGCTCGACCTCGGCTTCGACGGCGCGCTGTTGAGCAGCGAGCGGGGCGGACGCGTGCTGTACGAGGTCCGGATCGGTCCCTACGACAGCGTCGAGTCCGCCAGCGAGGCGTCCAAGCTGCTGGAGCGAACCCAGGGCCTCGCGCCCACCATCCTGCTCAACGAGCCGGAAGCGCCGGAGGAACCGGAGGCGCCGTGAGCGAAGCGACGTCCCAGCTGCCGCGCCCGTTGTCCGCTGCGCACGGGTATCTGGATCTCGGCGATATCCTGCTCGAGACCACGAGCCTCACCGAGGAGCAGCTCGCCAACGCCCGCGAGCGCCAGGCGGAGACGGGTCGGCGTCTCGGAGACCTGCTGGTCGCCGAGGGCGTGGTGAGCGCGGACGAGGTGCTGGAGGCGCTCTCCCGTCAGCTCGATCTCCCCATCCGGCCGCAGATCCGTCCCGAGGTGATTGACGAGACGCTCGTCGAGCGCGTGCCGATCTCCTTCTGCAAGAACCACGTGCTGCTGCCGCTCCAGCGCGACGCCGACGGCGCCGTGCGCGTGGTGGTGGCGAATCCGCACGCCCTGGGCCCGATCGACGACCTGCGCATGCTCTTCGACGGTGCCGAGATCCGCCTCGAGCTGGCCAATCAGCGCACCATCCTCGGAGCCATCAACGAGGTCTACGATCGCGGGCTCGGCTCCACCGACGCCCTCGCCGAGGACGCAGCCGGTGACCTCGACCACCTGGTGGAGGACATCTCGCAGGAGCCGCAGGACCTGCTGGAGGCCGCGGACGACGCTCCCATCATCAAGCTGGTCAACTCGATGCTGCAGCACGCCGTCAAGGAGCGCGCCAGCGACGTCCACCTCGAGCCCTTCGAACGCGAGATCCGGGTGCGTTTCCGCATCGACGATGTGCTCTACGAGCCCGTCAAGCCGCTGCCTCGAGCGCTCCAGGCCAGCGTCGTCTCGCGCATCAAGATCATGGGGGGCTTGAACATCGCGGAGAAGCGGCTGCCCCAGGACGGTCGGATCCGACTCAAGATCGCCGGTCGCGACTACGACGTGCGCCTCTCCACGGTACCGATCGCCTATGGCGAACGGGTGGTGCTGCGGCTGCTGCCCCGCACCCAGGAGATGCTCAACCTCGAGCGCATCGGCTTCAACGAGCGTCAGCTCGAGGTGATCGAGCGCCTGATCACCCGTCCCAACGGCATCCTGTTGGTGACCGGACCCACGGGCAGCGGCAAGACCACCACCCTCTATGCCGCGCTCTCCCGGATCAACGCCACGGACAAGAACATCATCACCATCGAGGACCCGGTCGAGATCCAGCTCACGGGCGTGGGACAGATCGAGATCCGACCGCACATCGGCCTCACCTTCGCCAGCGGCCTGCGCTCGGTCCTGCGTCAGGATCCGAACGTGATCCTGGTGGGCGAGATCCGCGACCTCGAGACGGCGGAGATCGCCATCCAGGCCTCGCTGACCGGCCACCTGGTGTTCTCGACGCTGCACACCAACGACGCGGCCAGCGCCATCACGCGGCTCGTCGACATGGGAGTCGAGCCCTTCCTGGTGGCCTCGTCGCTGGTGGCCGTGCTGGCGCAGCGCCTGGTGCGCGTGCTCTGCAAGGACTGCCGCGTGGCCTACGAAGCCACGCGCGAGGAGCTGATGGAGATCGGAGTCCGGCCACCCGATCGACCCGTACGCGTCTACCGGGCGGAGGGCTGTGCGGGCTGCAACTACAGCGGCTACAAGGGCCGGCTGGGAATCTTCGAGCTCATGCTCGTCGACGACGATCTGCGCGGCATGGTCTCGCAGAACGTCGATTCGAAGTCGATCAAACAAGCCGCGCAGCGCAAGGGAATGCACACGCTGCGCACCGACGGCGCCCGGAAGGTGCTGCAGGGCATCACGTCCGTTGCGGAGATCCTGCGCGCCACCGAGGAAGAGGGCGTCGTCGAGCAGGTCTGAGGCGCCATCTCCGTGCCGGTCTATGCCTACAAGGGAGTGACGACGGCGGGCAAGCGGCGCGATGGCCACATCGACGCCGAGACCCCGCGCACCGCGCGTGCCAGGCTTCGTCGCGACGGCATCTTCATGACGGAGTTCCAGGAGAGCAACGCGGAAGCGCTGCGGCGCGCCGAATCGGGACCGCGCTTCAACCTCCACTTCTCGCTGCCCAGCCTGAGCCGCATCTCGGCCATGGACCAGACGATGATGACGCGC
>Ga0307429_1001491_pt1 | contig 10986 bp, 10 predicted proteins | sample SalMarWE160230MG_FD_202151 | JGI IMG/M metagenome (GOLD analysis project Ga0307429, IMG submission 202151) | Salt marsh sediment microbial communities from the Plum Island Ecosystem LTER, Massachusetts, United States - WE1603-230 | ecosystem: Environmental > Aquatic > Marine > Intertidal zone >...
CGGCGAGCTCTAAAGCCGCTTGGACAGCGGCTTTTACCATAAAAATGTATGATAGCGCATATACAGCCACATGCGGCACAAAGAGCCAGCTTTGAAGGGCCGGCGGCAGCCGTTGCGGCTGAGCATTAAAGATAAAGCCGGCTGGAAAAAGCACGATGGCGCCGATAAGCATGTCACTGCATCGGCCTCCTACGTGGAGAACACGCCGGCAGAACCACGAAACCGGATAACAAATCATACCCAAGCACAAAAATACCTCAAACAGGTTCTGCAAAGGGACATGGCGAACATCATACCAGCGATAGCCATAAGCAAAAACGGCGAACGCAAAGCCGAACATGTACAAGACCCGCCCAAACAAGTACAAGACCCGCCTGAACAGGTACAAAATGCGTCCAATTCTTCGAAACAGCAAGCTCGTTGCGAACAACCTAATTATGAACGCGAGCATGCTAGTTACAAACGCCAGCAGGTATGCTGCAATGGCAATATAAATCAATAAGCCCTGAATTGTGTATTTAATCTCCATCTATTTACTTTTTCTTGTTATTGCTGCGAATATATGTTTCAGCCAGAAATGCCAGAAAACGCCGATACAGAGCATCAGGTATCCGGCATAGACGAGGGTTACGCCCGTATCGGAAACGACCATAAGAATAGTATATTGGCCTGCCCTGTCGTCATACGAATGCTGATAAAAATGGTAGCCGCCGAAGTGAAGAGGATGGTTTACCTCGATTTTTTTTTCGGCAGTGACCTGGTTATCTCGGATTATCTGTAGCTCACTTATGTATTCTCTGATAACTCTTTGGTAGCTTAGTAAGAATTTATCATCCGGGTGGATGTGGCCGGGGAAACGCTCAAAGGCATATCTGGTGGTGACTTGGCCGTCCGGCGATTTAATCTCGACCTCAAGGGCCGCATTATAACCGGGCTGTGGATCGTCATAAGGGACATATTTGCCTTGTTCGGTTTTAAGTTTGAGGTTCTCGAACTTCCTTATAACTTTTAACGTGCCGAGCTTGTCACCCAAAGAAAATTCGGTATTGATTTGTACAGGGAATTTCCAGATTTTGCCTTGTTCGGTTTGGACTTGCAGAAACTCTGGCTGGTAGTAATCTAAGCGGAAGTCCTTCAGCCTCACATGGAAAGGCAATTCCTTAACCTGGTCGCTGTTTTCCAGTACGACTCTGTTTTCGCTGGCTCCTTCAAAGATTGCCATTTGGCCAGCCGGTATTTTGTCGATTTCGATGAGTTTTTTTTGCAGCTTAAGACCAGCTTGTGAGCCCCATAAAGACCCTGCCAGAATAAGAACGCAGCCGGCGTGAATGAACAAAAGCCCAGGGACATGAATTAGTCGGCGAAATACAAAAATGCCGACCATCAGAAGAAGTGTTAAACCTATCCAATAAATAGCCAGCGGCAAGGAGTTAAAGAAATCCTTTGCTCGCTGGGCACCGATAAATGCCCCATAGATAGACAGGAAAATCAATGAGACTATCAGCGTCAGGCCAATCCATAACACAGCCTGTTTAAACTTGTTCATCGGCGTCCCTTTTACGACTATCGGAGGACCAACCGTCAGTCAGCATTCTTAATGATTTGTAAAAAGAGCTCAGAATGTCATTTCGAGCGAGCCGGAGGCGAGACGAGAAATCCGTTCTTGAATAGATTTCTCTGCTTCGCGTCCCTTAGGGACGCTTCGGTCGAAATGACGCTGGTTTTTCTCACAAAGTAGATTCTTACCAGAGATTATGGCAGAAAATAATCCCTTTGCAAGAATATTCGTTAAGCATCAATTGTAAGCAGTTTGGCCTTGATAGCTGCAATCACCTTGATTACACTATAGAACATGGAGCGATAAAGATAAAAGCAGCGCCGATGAAACTTATACTAAACAATATAACTTATCATAATTGCCCTGTTGAGGTGCGTGAGAAGGTTGCCTTTACTTCTGAGCAGAAGCGTTTCATGCTCAAACAAATGCACGCTGAGCAGGCTGTTAGCGAAGCTGTGATTCTTCAGACCTGCAATCGGCTTGAGTTTTATCTTTACGCAAAAAAAGATTTTGATTACAGCCGATTCTTAACGCAGCTTATTGGTCATGTTCAACCCGAAGCCGTCGATGTATGGAGAAAATATCTTGCTCAAAGCACAGGCAGGGACATGGTCCGACATCTTTTTAAGGTGGCTGCCGGTCTTGACTCGCAGATGATTGGCGAGAATCAGATTTTGGCTCAGGTAAAATCCGCTTATAAAGAATCGACCGATTGCAAAACGAGCAAATTGATATTTCACCGGCTTTTTCACCACGCCTTTCGAGTGGGAAAGGCGGTTCGCACTGACACTCACATTAACTGCGGAGCCGTTTCGATAGGCTTGGCCGCGGTGGAATTAGCTAAGCGAAAAATCGATACATCGGCCAGCATTGCAATGGTAATAGGCGCCGGTGAAAACGCCGAGTTGGTGGCGAGATACCTGCTCAAATCAAAACCGGCGGACTTGGTCATAGCAAACCGTGATAAGCAAAAAGCAAAAGCTATGCAAAAACGCCTCAAAAACAGTCAAGTAATCGGACTGGATGAAATAATCCAAAGGTTAGATGAAGCTGATTTGTTGATTAGCTCGACCGCTGCTGTTGAGCCGGTAGTGACATACGACGCAGTTAAGAAAGTATTAGCTCACAGGGATAAACCTCTTCTGATAATAGATATTGCTGTGCCGAGGGACATAGAGCCGACTGTAGGCCGACTTGAATGTGTTACGCTGTACAACATTGACGATTTAAATGAGCAGATAACCGGCAATATAGAAAAACGCAGCAGTGAAATTCCAAAGGCTCAGGCAATTGTGGCGGAATTTACCGATAAATTTATGAAGTGGTACGACTCACTGAATGTGGTGCCGGCTATTACACAACTTATGCAAAAAGGTGTTAATTTGGCTCATAGCGAAGCCCAGCGTTATGCGAAGGATTTCGGTGAGGACAATAACGAAAAGCTGAAGGCTTTTGCCGAATCGCTGGTCAAGAAGGTATTGCATGACCCAATCAGTTTCATGAAATCCTTCGACCCGGCTCAGGACGGGAACGGCGGAGATGAAGAACTAACCACCGAGCAGCTGCAAGCTGTTGACCTGATAAATAAAATGTTCCTTTCGCAGGATAAAGGCGACTAATGGGGAAGATTCTCACTGTCGCAACCCGTGGTGGAAAGCTCGCTATTGCTCAAACTGAGATTGTAATCGGCGCGCTGAAGAAAATTTATCCGGATCTGCAAATCGAGATCAAAAAGGTAACTACCAAAGGTGACCAGGACAGGCGGACAGTTTTATGGGGTATCAAGGAGACCGGCTTTTTTACCTCGCAGGTGGAGGACGCTTTGCTTTCCGGCCAGGCCGACCTTGCGGTTCACAGCTTTAAGGATTTGCCGACCCGCCAGCGTGAGGGACTTACCATCGCAGCGGTCTGTGACAGGCAGTTTGCAGAGGATTGTCTGATTGCTGCTGAGCTGGTTGCTTCCATAGAGCAGCTTCGGCCTTCAGCGAAAATAGGTACTTCCAGTTTACGCCGGATTGCTCAATTAAGGTGCTTACGAGCCGACCTTCAGCCGACGCCGATTCGCGGCAATGTCACGACGCGAATAAGAAAGCTCGATGAAGGCGGGTTCGATGCGATTCTTTTGGCTCGGGCCGGCGTAGAAAGGCTCGGCTTAGCCAATAAAATATCGTTTTGTTTCGATCCGAGGCAGTTTATTCCAGCCCCGGCTCAGGGCGCGCTGGCTGTTCAGACAAGAAGTGATGATATCACGACAACCGAGCTTATCTCTACGATAGATGATAAAGTAGCTCAGACGGCTGCTTTTGCCGAGAGGCATGTTCTTACTACTCTGCAATGCGGCTGTCACGCACCGGTAGGAGCTTTCGCAGAGATCGTGGGTGAGACAATAAAGATTTACGCATTTATATCGGATTTGGAAGGTAGAAATTTTATTAAGCGAGAGGCCACCGGCACAGCTAAAGAGGCCAACGACGTGGCTGAACAAATTGCTAACGAACTTTTCTCTGCTGGCGGCAGGAAAATCTTGGAATCCCAAAGGATTTAAGTTCGCTTCTGAAATATTTAGTCAGCGGTTTACCACAGGTTACATTTAACTCTTGTTCTCATATTTAGGTTTCAAAAGACGGCTGACAGCATTTTTTAACTCCGCCTGATCTATTAAAACCTGTCCACTGCGAATAGCACGTTCAGTAAACGCTTACAAATTTTTAAGGTTGGAAAAATATAAATGTTGGTAAGAAACGGAAAAATTCTAAGCGTGATCAAATAAAGACAAGTTGTAAAATCGGTCATACCACAGCGTTGAGCTAATTCTCTTCCGGCGCGTTCATTGAGTTTTTCCTCGATCGTCCTCTGCAACTCTCGCAATCACATACTCCTACCAGCCGTAGATGGGTTGAGCCGGCAAGAGTCTTTGTCTCAATTAATTTCGCTCCTTTTGCCTCCATCTTACGAAGTGACATCTGCGCATTTTTTTTATCATGCGTGCCTACCGCATCGACCACAACGGTCACTTTCTTGCCTCGCTGAAGCAGACCAAGCGCCGTCGCCTTAACGGCATCCTCCGCACATGCACCTATAATGACAAACTCACTGGCGCGCACTTCGCTCAGCAGTCTGTCAATTCGAGGTTCATCAAACGGATCTACGCAACGCTTCTGTAAGATAATCTGTTTGTACCGGCGCAGCATATCTCTTGGCAAATCAGTATTACCATCCGCTGCAAATGTCGTCCTATTTTTTAACAGTGTGTAATGGATCTTTCTTTGTCCCTCTGTGCCGTCAACACAGTGACTATGTGCTTCGTTGTTGTTATTATTAGGGTGAACGTCACAGGTCGAGATTATGGGGATATTTCTACTTCTCGCCCACGCCATTACTCTTCGGATATGCACCAGGACCCTTCTGTGGTTTCTTATACACGCTTTGCCACCGGCTAACAGGAAGTCTCGCTGTGTATTAACATCTATCAGAACTTGTCTGCGCCGTGTTTTAACTAACTGCAGAATCATTTTTCAGATCCTTCTATCAATTACTTCTACACAAGTCCTATAATTGATACGCTATGACTGAAAAGGAGTTCACACCCTCCTATCGAATAGTGTCCGCACCAACTTTAAGCGCAACGATTTCGATAATTAACTTTTTAATTCTTACCCAAACAGCCCTTCTTGTGTAAAATAGCAAACACTGAACTGATGTTATTACTATCACCTACTTTACGTATAGGATTTGACTGATGGCTCGAAAATTGAAAGACTATCCTTCGGTGGCGTTAAAGCTGGAAAATTTGGATGGTGAAATTGACTTTATCCAGGTTTTCGGACGTTCAGCTCCCCTGCATATAGAGATTGGCACCGGCAAAGCTACCTTCCTGCTAAGTCAGGCAAGGACCCATTCGCATATGAATTTTCTGGGTATTGAGCGGGCCAACAAATATTATCGTTACGCCGTTGACCGCATTGGCAGATGGAACCTAACTAATGTGAGGATAGTTCGCACGGATGCAGCCCTGTTTTTAGCTGATTTTGTGCCGGCTAATTCCGTGGACTGTTTCCATATCTACTTCCCAGATCCATGGCCGAAGAGACGTCACCATAAAAGACGCTTTTTCTGCCATGCCAATCTTGAGCATCTTGTTCGCTGCTTAAAGACCGGAGGCACTTTAAGAATCGCTACCGACCACGCTGAATATTTTGAATGGATACAGAATCTAATAGTCGAGAGAAGCGATCAATCCTTCGGCTACGCTCAGGACAGGCAGGGCAGGCTTGAGCGGATTGAATTTCTCCCTGCTGCTGGTGCAGGTAACGGTGAACTAACCGGCACAAACTACGAGAGGAAATACGTCAAAAACCAAAGACCAATCTACACCCTCGCCGTAAGGAAAATATAATCCTCAAATTTGGTTACATAGTTCCTTTCTCTTTGCTTAACTTTTGAATAATAACGCCGTTTATTAGGTAACACAGCCCAGAAGTTATCCCTGCTATCATCATAACGGGACTGTACTTTAGTGCAATCCAAAATCCAACCTCACTAACAACACTAAATCCAAGAAACCACAAAAAGCCGTACAACAATCCATTTTGTCCAATTCTTGAACCTTTAGCCAGAGAGAATATTAGAACAAAAACAAATGCTCCCAAAATCATCGTCGGAGTCATAATCAACAAATCCACCGGCCCAAAGCCGGCTGGCGGCTCTAACCCAAGGAATCTCATAAATAAGTCGTAAACTATAATGGGGGAAATAAAGAAAACCGCTGAGACGATTAATACACTGATAATAAATCCTTTTATATTCATCTTTTTCTACCTTCTTTCTTCGGTTTTCTTCCCAATTTCAAATCGATATTAGACTTTGATGCCAAATCTTGGATGAGTGACCGTAGAATTTTCGCCTTGACTTTTATGTCGTTACCTACCTTGTCACTGACCGCCATTTCTTCAGCTCTGTTTACAGCTTCTTTAATTAAATCGGTTGGTATCAAGGCTGTCGCGATGCAGTAGAAGCTACACGACCTTCCTTCATTCCAGTAAGCGAGCAGATTCTCAAGCATTGCTCGCTTTTTAATTTGCTCGGCTAACCATATTTTCAAACCGGCCTTTTAAATCTGTTGAATGTTTGGCTGGCAGACTTTATGGCTAATAAAGCTGTCCCAATCGAAAAATTCGTCATATTTTTCACACGGAAAATCCTCGCATTCTGCGCACGTATCAAAGCCTTTCCTCTTCACACAGCAATTGTATAGCTTACAGGAAATGGTTAAAGAAAGTATTTTACAGCCGGGAAATCCGCTTTTCGCTATCGATTGATACATGGGGCACAAGCCGCAATACAGGCCGAAACATCCCACCAGATTCTTCTCTTCTGCTAAGCTCATTTACAATATTCCTCAACCAGTTAGTGCAATTCAATTATTATCACGCTTCACTACCCGTGGCTGCATACGGTTGCATGAGAGCGCACAAATGCCATTTTTTAACGGGGTGTGCCGAGGATTTTCAATGAATCCTTAACGACCGGCAGAGTTTTGATTTCCACCTTTGGGTCCTGGACATTACCAGTTACCTCTATTCGCACAACAGCCTTGCCGAGACTTTCAGTAAGAGATCCTAAAAACGTAGGCTCATTACCGACCAGTCGTCGACCTCGGGCGGTAAGGTTCAGATTGATATTCGCATTTTTCAGGCTCATTGAGCCTGAGCCGTGAAAAGCTACCGTTTCACCTGACAAATCAAACACATCGAAAAGAAGGTTATCAGATCTGATATACGAATCGACAATCATACGCTCGAAGGCAAAGTCCTTCGGCTCCGTCAGTCTCATAACATATAACAGCTTCGCTAACGGCGAGAGCTTGCCCACCTGCATATTCTTTATAGCCAATCTGCATCTACCGAGCCGTGAAGAATTGTCACTAATCTGTGCGTCAATGTTCAATGATCCGCTCATTGTTCCGCTGGTATCGCTGGTTTTTGCAGGGTCCGCTGCTTCTTCACCTAAAAGAAATTGTTTCAAGTCAACATCGTCAAAAGCTGCTTGTAATAAATATTCTAAAGTCCCTCCTGCCGGCTTGATTTCCAATTTACCTGTTAATCTGCCGTCGTAAAAGTCTGCGGTCAGATTTTTGGCTAACCAGTTCCGAAGATGCGGGTTGTAATTTAGCTCCGATTTCAGGTTTGTTATAGATTTACCTTTGATCTTTAAATTATCCGCAAGAATCCTAACCTGTCCGTCGGACAGGCCGATGCCGGTTTTATACAAGCCTTTTGTTTTTATGACTGCATCTAACTCGGCTTGTGTGCCGGTTATATTGAAATTGCAATCCTTTAATTCGGCAGAAGCGGTGAAATCAATGTATTTTTGGCCATCATCGTCTTTGTATATTTTTATGTTTACTAAATCCAGATCAAATCGTCCTCTCGGCGACAATGCCCGGTAAAAGGCGCCCCCGCGTCTTCTTGTCCTGCTGCCCCGCCTTGCGTCGGGAGATGCAGGGGCAGGCGAAGACAAGAGCGAGGGCAAAGCACTCGCTAAATGTTCACTGAATGAGATGTCCTTTGCTGAAAGTTGAAATACGCCCTCGTTGAAAACATTATCAGCCAAGACAATTTGGCCATTTAATCTTATTGAGCTGTCTTTTGCTTTCTGGGCGACATTAGCGGCTCGACTGAGCTCGTCTAAGTCCGGTGTTGCAGTAATGTCGTTAAGCATTACCTTGTTGTTTGTTATTTTTAACTTGCCGGTGACATCCTTTAGAGGATAGATAAATCGCTCATAATTGACACTGTTGCCCGAACACTCGACCGATATGCTGTAGTTGGCTTTGTCGTCGCCGCTATTTTTTTGTAGATTAGCACTAATATTTACTTTGCCGGCCGGCTGCATTTGGGAAACAACTTTTTCCATCGGCTCAGGTAACACACCGATTAATTCATCGCTCAATTGAACCTGTTTCGCATCCAGCACCAAGTGATATTGTAGGAGTTGCTGTTTATCTGTGAGGGACCTTGCTTGGCGGGAACCCAGCCAGATTCCGCCGGTCAGTGAGACCGGGCTTTGACAATAGCGACCGGTGAAGCTTCTAATACTTGTCGAAGCAGGTGTTAGATTAAGTTTTGCCGATACATTAGAGATAGTCAGCCCCGACTTATTTGCTTTCAGGACGCCTTCTTTTAGAGTTAGATCGGCGTGGAAGCTTGTCGGACTGGTATCTTCCGTGGGCGTAAAAACCTTAGCGTCCACATCAACCAGGCCTGTTATATCAAATTGGTTATAAAGGTCGTTTTGATTAGTCAGTAATGTCCTTGCAAGCTTCGGTTTAAACGGTATATCATTAGCCTTGATTGACAGATAATAAATAGGTCGGTCGGTGTTGCGCTCGGCAACTTTGCCATTAAAGGTTATCTTGCCTCCGTCTACTTCCGAAACAACATTGGAAGCAATTATATCATCACGGCCGAATAAGAGCTTGCCGGTAAGATTTTTTAGTGGGTAAGGAAATTTCCAATAAACAGCTTCGGCGCCGCGCAGCTCAACCTCAAGCGTTTTTTCCTTAACTGTTTGTTCGGCAGAACTGCCGGATTGTCTTAAACGATAATCTATTGCCGCCAGGCCGCTCGGAGAAAAAGCTGTCCAAAAATCTTTTTGTTTTGCGCTTAATGCGTTATACAGATCGTCATCCAGAGCCATATTGTCACTTGCAATCTGGATATGATATTGCTGATTAGGCCCAAAATCTTTTATCCAGCCGGTGAATGTTACGTTGACGTCACCGTGCCTACCGGAAAGATTATTCAGAACCACGCTGTTTTCGGTGAACTCCACTTGACCTGTCATCTGCTCTACTGTGTAGGGGAACGTGCGGTCGCAGATGTTAACATCCTTACAATAAACTTCGCCGTTGATCGTGCTTTCGCTCAACTGTCCAAGATTACTTGAAACTTCTATATCTAAATCAATATTTCCAGCAGGGTTGAATCGGCTAAAAAAACTTTGCAGAGCAGTAAACAGAACAGATCCGCCAAAAGCGGACGCCGGCTTACCAAAGGCAAATATGTCACCGGCGAACTCTTGGGGATAAAACAGATCTTTTATTTTAAGCTTCAGCAAAAAATTATTTTTTTGGTCGTAATTTAATGCTGCATCCAGCGCGTCTATCACCCAGGCGTTCTCAAGTGCAGGGATACTCCGCCCATGGCGGAGTGAAATCCCCCCTGTAACTGTAATCCTGCCGGGCAGCCATAATCCTGACAATTTGCTCCTGCCCCCCTTCGGCGAAACTTGCTCCGGCGAGGCGCTTCGCAGAAGCGAGCCGACATCGGCCTTTTCAGCCGTTGTTATATCAAAGCTGTAACCGCCTAACATTTCTTCAGCAGGTCTGAATCTCATATCAATGGGCACTGCCGTGAGAACTGTGGCCTGGCCTTTTGATATCCTGCTGTATTGCAGCGTTCCTCCGTCAAGGACAATAAGAGGCATTTTGCCGGCACCATTTTTAGGCGCGTTGAATTTAAATGCCTCTAAATTCCACCGGTCTGTGTCCAAATCGTATTGAGCATCAAAAACAAAGTCATTAATACGTATTTCTTTCAGTCGTGGCCCCAATAACAACAAGCTGCCTATACTAAAGCGAGCATATACTGTTTTTGCTTTAAGCAGGGCATCGTCGTATTTTTGTTCTTGCTTAGGGCTTATCACGAGCTCTTTGATCAAAACAGAGCCATTGGATTTGAAATCTATCGATTTGGCTTCTATACTGCTGTTCGTTAGTTCGCTGATCTCTATTATGGCGATATGTGGCAAGGCACGCCATACCCAAATCAAGACAACTGCCGAAACAGCAGCTAAAACCAGAGCTACAATAAGCAAGCCAATAAGAATTCTGCCTTTGATTCTGGATTTGTTATTCTTGAAATTTAAAGTTAGTGTTTTGCTGCTCATAGAAAATATATAGTGTTTTAGTTTCACAGCACAATACTGAGCAATGAATAATCATTTTTTTATTGCTTTGTCCGCAATATCTCGACGCCAGTAGGCCCCGTCGAATTTTATCCTTTCTACCGCTTCGTATGCTTTGGCCTTGGCATCTGCGATTGTCTCTCCCAGAGCGGTCACGCCCAACACTCTACCGCCGTTTGTAACAATGTTACCATCCTGATTTTTAGTACCTGCGTGAAATACGACTACATCTTTGAGCTTTTCAGCCTCATGCAGGCCGGTTATTTTCTTGCCCTTCTGATAAGCGCCCGGATAGCCACCCGAAGCCATGACGACGCAAACTGCCGGCCTGCGATCCCACTCCAGGGTGACATCATTCAATCTGCCGTCGCATACTGCCAGAAGCACCTCCAGCAGATCGCTTTTCAGCCGTATTAGAATCGGCTGTGTCTCCGGGTCGCCGAACCGAACGTTAAATTCCA
>Ga0307429_1001492_pt1 | contig 10982 bp, 6 predicted proteins | sample SalMarWE160230MG_FD_202151 | JGI IMG/M metagenome (GOLD analysis project Ga0307429, IMG submission 202151) | Salt marsh sediment microbial communities from the Plum Island Ecosystem LTER, Massachusetts, United States - WE1603-230 | ecosystem: Environmental > Aquatic > Marine > Intertidal zone >...
CCTAAAGCAGGGACAGAGGGTTCTGGAGCTAGGGCTGTACGGAGAGCAGTTGTATCCGGTGGCGGTGAACGAGATAGATGGTCGGGTACGGATGGGCTATTTGGACCCGTCAGCTGTGGCCAGGGTAATTCCAGATCCAGAGAATGTGGAAATAATTCGCCAAGTAAAACGGAAAGGTTCGGCAACGAGGATACAGAAAACCTATAACGTGGTGAATTTGGATGAAGATCTGAAGTCGAAGACGTACTGGGAGTTGAATGGTGAGATCTTCTTCTTTGCTATCAATAAGGTAGCGAATGCTCTCCGAGGAAGGAGTGACCTGTTCTGCCTTGCGGACTGGATTGATGGCTATGACCAGTTTCTCTTTAATCGTCTCGAGAGATCTCACCTGATGAATGTGTTCCTCTGGGACATAACCCTGGAAGGATACAACCAAAATCAGATTGATGGGTGGTTGAAGGAGCAGGGGATCCCTAAACCAGCGTCGATGAGAGCACATAATGAAAAGGTAAAATGGAATGCGGTAGTGCCTGAGCTGGGAGCTCATGATGCCAGCGAGGAGGCAAAACTGTTTCGGAATATGATCTTGGGAGGAGCAGGACTGCCGCCGCACTGGTTTGCTGGGGGTGAGGGTATTACCCGAGCAACAGCTCTGGAGATGTCGGTGCCGGTGATGAAGCGGCTAAAGACCAGGCAGAAGTATTTTAAATATATGATTGAGTTGATCTTTAAGTTTGTGATAGCTCAGGCGGTGATTCATGGGACGTTGAAGAAGGAAGTGGATAGGAGTTTCGCCGTAGGGCTGCCGAAACTGCTAGAGAAGGATATCTATACGCTCGCGCTAGGATTGAAGTTTATAATTGGAGCTTTGGAGACCGGCATGGAGAAGAAATGGATTGACGAGAAGGATGCCAAGAGGATTTTCGCCTATATGATGTCACAGTTGGGCTTGGAGATTAAGGCTCGGGGGGATGGGAAGTGAAGATCAGGAAAAATCGAGAGACTAAACTCTTGGAAGCGGTTTTGCCATATAAGCCGAAGATTGAGAAGAAGATTGACCTCATTCGTACTCGTGATGATTTCAGGATCTTCGGTGGATGGTATGCGACGCTGAAGGAGAAGGGCGAGTTTAAGTACTCGAGAGAAGAGATCCTCAATAAGTTTTTGGTTCCTTGTGTGAAGGAGCTCATTCGGGAAGGCTCAACTGAGTTTCATCCCGAGAGTTGGAAGAAGTGGCCTCGAGAGATTTATCTGCAAGCCTTCGATGACGTCGTGAAGAAGTTTAGGTACCTGGTGAAGCCCCACGGAACGATGATCTGGGAGGGTAAGAAAACTGCCACGGTTCATGCCCGTCGGTTTATCCAGGGAGCGTTTTTCAGCATTGTGGAAGAGGATAAGGAGTTTGGGTTTGCTCGGTTTGAGGAAGGACGAAAGATTGACGTGAAGGAGTTTGAGAAGTTACGAGGAGCCCACCGAGTGAGTGATGAGGAGCGCAAGGCATGGTGGCCCGATGCGAAAGTTCTTTACTTTTATAAGCTCAGGACTTGGATTCCATTTGATAAGCCTCGGAAGGTTAAAGTGCCGAAAGGAATTAGAACTTACGGGACCCGCACGGATTTGAAGGAAGGTAGTCCTCCTCCAGGAATACAAAAGCAAAAAATTAATTCTCCAACTTTCGCATACATGGCGGTCTATGGTAAAGAGCCTGACCATTGGATTCCTGGTAGGACCGGAGGACCCGAGAAAGAATGGAAGAATGGCATTATGATTGATGAGCACCTAAAACCTGAGTGGTTTGAGGCTCTGAGTAGCATTGCGGGTATTGAGATCCGAGCTAGCTGTGAGGGCCACTCGCCTGAGCGGGTGAGTTACGTCGTATTTAGATTTAGAGATAAGGCAGACGATGATAAGGCTGGAGAGCTTGCTAAGGAGTTGGAGCTTGCAGAGGATGAGATTTTTTCGCTCTCTGATGTTGGCACAGAAGGCCGTCCGAGGATTTGCGTTGCGGGGAAGACATATTATGGTCAATCTGGCTGGAAAGAGTGGTGGGAGAGTCTTGCCGGGAAGGTTAAGAAGTGCGTTGGGGAAGTGCTGAAAGAGGGCTTCGCTGCTGAGATTTTTAGTCCTCAGGACTATGAACCCGATAAGCTCGAAAAGCTGTCGGATGAAGAGCTTTTGGCAAGACACAAGAAGCTGATAGAATTTTTCCGGCAGCGGGGCTCAAGACCTGGTGATGAACTTGTGAAAAATGCTTATCGGTTTGTGACAGAGGAGATTGAGAGGAGAGCGTTGACGGTAGAGTTTAATTCCAAGCTTCTTACTGCTTCAAAAGGAGGAGCTTTGGATGAATTTCTCATAAAAGCCGCTGAGAAGATTCACGAGCTAGGCCAGATAATCTGGAAGCCACGCTACGTTTCTTTGACGGGATCCGCTCTCTTTGCGAAGGAGCGCTTACCGAATGATCTGGACACTGTGTTTAGAGATGATGAAATAAATCCAGCGCTGCTGTTGAAGGTTGACCGGATCTTCGAAAAATATCTGGGGGTGCCTTCTCATCCAATCCCTGAGTCCTTTGGTCCTAACTGGCGGCACCTACCTATCTGGGATTTAGCTTTGGTGCCCACGAAGGAGCTCGAGATTATTGAAATGAATGAGCCTGGTTTTATCAAGGAGTTCTATGAAGCCATTCGCTTGGCTGGAGCGGTGCCTCGTGCTGCATCAGAGGAGCTCCGAAAGCAGGCGGCTGATTCGATGGCGGAAGATAAGATAGTTTTGAGTCGTTTCTTCCTAACCTTAAAGCCAACCAGACCTGCCTTCCCTGAGGAGAAAATGACCCTAGACTCGCTGCTTAAGTACTTCAAACCCGAGGACTTTCCTGTCAACGTGGAGAAGAAATACGATGGCGCCAACCATGAGATCGCCAAGGATGGAGACAAAGTAAGCATTATCTCTGAGGACGGCGAAGACAACACCGCAAGGCTGCCTCAAACCGTGGAGGCTGTTCGGAAGCTGAAAGCTGACAAGCTCATTCTCTTGGACGAGATTGAGGCCTGGGAGGGCAAGAAACATCTTCCGCGGGAAGTCGTATCGGGATATCTACACTCAAAAAGTAAGCCTGATGATTCACACCTGGTATCAAATATCTACGGAGTGGTATTCGTGGAAGAAGACCTGCACAAAAAGGGAGAGTCCGAGAGAAGAGCAGCCCTTGAGAAGTTGGGCTTCACCCAATCAACCGTGAATGAGCCCGACTTAGAGCACAGGCTTAACTTGGTCCCTGCGCAACAGGCCAAGAATTTAGACGAATTGAAGAAAGTAGTAGAAGACCTAAGGAAACGCCCTGGCTCTGAAGGCGTAGTGGTTAAGAAGCACAAAGCTATCTACTACCTGGACCGGAATTCTAGAAATGGTTGGTTCAAGCTACATAACACCGCGATCCTGGCAGGAATCGTCGTGGAGGTCGTTGAGACAAAGGTGAAGGGAGTTTATAACTACCGGTATGCAATTGACCAAGAGGATTACGAAGTGAAACCCGGTGACCTGGCCGAGGTAAGGAACCGAGAATGGCTGGAAGTCGGGAAGACCTTTAGTACGGAAAAGAAGGTTGCTCGAGGAGATATTATTGAGATTGAGTTTGAGACGTTGAATTTTATCAGGGATGAGAGATCAGGAACCGTTAAAGTGACTGCTTGGGTACCGCGGTTTATGGGAGTTATGCCTGAGAGGTCAACTCCCGATAAGGTAGATGAGGTTGTGAAGCGAGCCCGGAAGAATAAAATCCTCAGGGAAAAGACTATCACCACGGAAGGTAAAACTGTCTATGAGAGTTTGGATAGAATGGAAGTTGAGTACTTGGACCTGGATGAGTACAAACAGTTTCTAAAAGAAGCCTACGGAATCGACGAAGGGACAATTGAGTGGTACCTCGGGGTAGAGAAGTTTTTGGAAGCTGTTGAGGATTTGCGGCCGACTGAAAAGGAAATCGAAGAGACTGAGAAGGTGGATCCGGAGTTTGCAAAGGCCCTTCGAAAGGCCCAGGCCAAGGCCAGGAAGCTGCCTCGCTTCTGGGCTGTGATACAGAATCATTTTAGAGGGAAGTCGCAGCATAAAGATTTCCGGGTAAAGATGAATGAGCATCTACGAGGCTGGACCATCACTGACCAGCCTGAAGGTGAGATAACAAAAGATGTAGAGACAGTTAAAGATGGAAGATATTGGCAAGAGAGGATTAGGTGGAAGTTTCGACCTGACATGGATCCTGCAACTCACTGTGTCGCAATAGCGAAGGCCAAACAACCAACCATTTGGCTAATGTGGGATGACAACGGAATGGGGAAGTATGCAGCAGCGCGCCCGGGCTCAGTTACAGCGACGCGATTTGAGTGGGGCGTCATGATTCAGGAGGACGCTGGTTATGCGTATCTGACCGTGAAAAAGCCTTACTTTGAGGAATACTTTCTTGATATGAAGCACTACAAAGGGAGAATGGTGATTCGACTGATTGGGGTAGGGGAGAAGTGGAAGAAACCCCCGAAAGGGAAACTACAGTGGCAGAGCTGGTTTAATTTGAAGGACCAGACGCCCTATATTCTGACTCGGAGAGCGCGACTGAAAAAGGATTATATCCCGGATGGTGTTCACACTACAAACTCGGGTTTGCCTCCGGAATGGGAAAAGAAAATCCCGATTGCGATGCGATGGTGGTTGGGGAAGTTGACCCGGGCCGAGAAATTTGCCAAGATGGACCAGGCATACAATTATCTAATCGAGAAGGGAAAACTGAAGGGGAGACCTCTAAAGGAGTCACCGGAACCTAAGCTAGTAGATTTCATTATTCGCAGGCATTGGTGGCGAGGACAGATTGTAGTGCGGGGGATGCCGGTGCAGCACTGGGACCTTGTAATCGATGCTGGTAGGGGTTATCTCGATGAATTCAATCTTGAGCTGGATCCGTTGATCAACGAAAATCTTGAGACTGGGATTCCGGCTTTTCGAAAGAAGTGTAAAACTGAAACACCGAAAGGCGAGTCTTTCCAAAAGTGGATGGAGTTTGAAGGATCCATTCCGCCTAATCATCCTGAGTGGGGAAACCCTAATAAGAAGATCCCTGCCTATATGAAAATCGTTGACCGCGGCAAAGTCAACTGGATTGAGAATACGGAGCTCTTCTGTTCATTTGAGTTCAAGGGGAAGGCCTTGAAGGGCTACGTGGCGCTACGGCGGGAAAGCCCTGATGCTGACATCTGGGTCATGCGAAAGGCTGCCCTGCCTGGAGAGAAGCGGAAAGAAGCGTTAGAGCTGATGAAAGTAGGGTGAGGAGCATGGGTTGGAGAGAAGGAAGGCGGCCGCCTTGGTATTCGGTGTGGCAGTTCTGGTTTGGGCTGTTCCGGTGGGTCTGTAAGAGGATATTAGGCTAAAAAAAAAGCCCCTTTCGTTTGCTGAGCATTTACTCAAATGTAGAAGCTTTGCCTATTCTACGTTGAAGTTACAATGGCTGTTTTTTGGCATTTATCTGTAGTCTAATTTTCCCTCATTCCGAAGCTTGACAATCGGTGCGTTGCGTTTATTTTTTGATCCGCATCATCCTGAGGGCGCTAAAGTCAACTAAATAGGGTCACTCCTTCAGGTAGACTAGTTGAGATGGTCTGGTTGTAGCATTCAGCATGTTCCTATATCCTTCTTGGTAGTGCTTGTCCTATCACTTAATGCCTCGATTAATTCTGCTCTGACTTGTTCCCCTGTGACCTCTTTGCGAATATTTCCCAAGCCCTTTCCAGCTCCTCAGGAGTATTCACGCCCAAGACTACCATCTGATCTCCTAGCATAAGTGCTTCTGTTCTTAACCCTCGGTGATTGAGAAGTGCAAATATGTCGGTCAAGTAGTAGTTCCCTGATGGAGGATTAGGTTCCAAGGAAGGAAGGAGAGGGAGCACTTGCTGTATGTCAAAACAGTAAATTCCGCTGTTTACTTCCTTAATTGCTAATTCCTCAGGACTGGCATGGCTACTTTCTATAATTCTCCTAATCTTTCCACGCTCATCCCTGATAATTCTCCCATAATGACTTGGGTCTGCAAGAATAGCGGTAAGAACTGTTGCTGCTGAGTGTTTCTCCCAGTGATATTGGACTAGCTGGATCAGTATAGGTCCAGTGATAAAGGGATCGTCACCTGGAAGCACCACCAGCTCTCCTTTAAAATTCTCTAAGAGGGGAATAGCTCTTTTCAGAGCATCTCCAGTACCCAATCTTTTCTCCTGATAGACATAGTCGAATCCTTCACCTAGAATGGATCTTATTCTCTCGGCCTGATGACCCACCACTACGATTGTTCTACCTATCCCACTTCTGACACAGGCATCAACGGCGAACTTCGCCAAAGCTTGATAGGTCAAGATGTGGGCTAATTTGGTTAACTCTGGCTCCATTCGGGTCCCTTCCCCTGCTGCCAATACTACTGCTGTTACGTTTTGCATACTTCGTTTCACTAGTATCTCTTGTTGTTTTTGAATTTCTGTCAACGACACAAATTGCTCAGCCGGGACGGGAGGAACTTTTTTGCTGTACACTTGATACTTGCCAAGCAACCGCTTGTATCGGGCAATCTCAACCTCTAGCTCCTTTGTCTCCCGCTCATGTTGTTGAATTAGTTGCTTCTTTTCTGAACTGGATGAACGAAGTTGTTTAAGCTCAATCTCACGCGCAGCATTAATCTCTGTTAAGCGCACAATTTCTTCTTCGGCTAGTGTTTTGATCGCTTTCATCTGTTTATGCATAAACGAGGGTGCCTTTTGACTCCCAAGTTGGCTCTTAAGAAAATCGATATGTTCACGTTGAAGTTTAATTCTTTCCTTATGGAGATCCCGGATTACTATTATATAGTAAAGCAACAGAACAATCATTCCTGCACTATTGAATAACGGTAGCCATTCCTTCAAGTTTTCCAAAAAATTACTTATATTGTTCATTTGAAGCTCCCCGTTTATAGTTGGTTTCACATACACCGGTATCGGCAGAAACAAGATAGAAGCACAGCAAGCATTTGGTAGACAATCGTTTGTACCGTGGTAGGCGACGCATAGGGCAAGCTCCAATAGGAAGTACGGTGTTTTGCTCGCCAGATCTCATCGCAAACCACCAACTTGTTAAATTCCGGGTCACTTGACCGTAGACCTCTTTGGGATGGGCAATGGAAAATACTTCGCCCTTTTTCTCTGCATTAACAACGTAAAGAATTACCGGATCCTCTTTTGTTCGCCATGAACTAGGAAGTTGCGTCTTACGCCAATAGGCCAAGAGAGTGGAGGCGCACTTAGGAGGGATGATTTCCTCCGGGCTCCAACGCACCCTTCGTCGGATTTCATCACTGGAGGCAGAGCTGCCTTGCCACCAAGCTCCTGCCGATTCGAACGGCTACATTCCGGCCTCCCAGGCTCACATATTTTCAAAGAAAAAAAAGCTACTAAGCAAATGACGCCTAGCGATGGATATCCGAACGATTCGGTTGCACTCTCGAGTTGATGGTATATCCAAGCTTGCCCATTGGCTAGACAACAGATATGTCTGACTTCCCCTCTATTGGTTTTTTTTTGTCAATCAGCACAAAAGCCTGATTTGCCTATTTTTTTACCTACTGGGTGCGACCTTTACTAATTGGGGTACTGGCTACAATGGAAAAAGTGAGAAAGTTTTTGCGACCGGATGGGGGGCTTCCGATAATTTAAGAGATCTTTTTCTCCCCCACGCACTGAAATTGATAAGGACGTTGTAGACAGTTGACTGAAGGTCCTCAGAATCCAGTAGAACCATTTTCTCACTTCGGGAGTTCTTGATCGGGTATAACTCCTTCAGCGATAAGGGACTCATCTCGATACATCTCTTGATTTGTTGAATTGAATTCATGCTTAACGCTTATCTTCATGTCATAGATCGAACATATTCTCCACTTTACAGGGACATAACAGTTAAAGTCTTCCCTCCTTCTTTCTTCTCTGGTTTCAATCTGAAAGGAAATAACCAAATGCCGAGCATCAGTAGTTATTTTCAAGTCTTTCTTGTCGGAGGGCGGAGAGAAATAGAAAGATCTCTGAGATGTGGCAATATTCTCAATGTTGTAGGTCTTCACTTCCAAGTAAGTAGGTCTACCACGTTTATCTTGAACATAAAGGTCTGGGAAACCCATGGGTTTCCTATAACCGGCTTTAGTGAAAGGAACATCAGCTGATAATCCCAAACTTCTGAGGGCGTCGCGAACATAAGGCTCCATATCGTTACCCACTTCGTTTGGTCTCTTCCGATATATTCCGTCTCGATTAGCATTAATCCCAGCTTGGTGCGCAGCATCTTTGAGGCACGCGAGCAATTCTTCGTCTTGTTTATTACCATCGGGGTCGAAACGAATAACATCGTGTCCTGTAAGTGCTTTGATAGCAATATAAAAAGGGATATCCTGAATCCTATCGAAGAATTTTTTAACTGTGTTTTCAAGATCCCTTATACGTTTATCCTTACGATTTTCAGGCATGATCAGCTCTACTTCCTGTAAATTTGGATAAATTCTTCCTGGATGACATTATATAGGCCGAAAATAATCTTATCTATCTCTTTAACGAGGTCAAATCCTGCCTTTTTACAGGATTCTTTAGCCCACTCGGAGGTTTTTACTTGTTCGTTTTGGTAAGTAACATTGCCGATGACTACGACGCAGCATTTGCCAGGTTTTAAAACTCTGTATATGTGCTTGAAACACTGTTCCATATCATTGTTGTAAAGCTCAAAGCGTTTGAAACCGTGGCCTCTTACCCCTATAAATTCATCCTGAATTGTTTCTAAATCATTGCCCATAGCCTCAAGAGCGTGTGCATCGTTCTTCACATAATTCAGGGCTATAGAGTAAGGTGGAGAAGTAATAATGCCGTCTACAGAGTTATCGCTTAAAGATAATTGGCGAGTATCTTCCAGAAGGAGTTTGGCATCTCCAAGGTTAATATTTAACTTATTGACCATATCTCGATAGTCTTTAACAGAAGCGATCATCTTATCTACATTTGAGTAGAAGGACTTTGAGAAATCTTTGTGCCTCCGCCGGCTATCACTATAGGCTATCATCTCAGCCAGTTGATAAAAGTTGCTGACATTGCGATTCTCGATGTCTTCATAAGTGATTCCTTTAAAGAGAAGTTGGGATTGAGAATTATTTTTTATATTTCTGCCAATAGGACGAATTTCATGCCTTAGCTTAACAATTTCATCTAAGACATCGATAGACCTTGCTTTAACTTTGGATTGAAGAATGCAGAGAGGAGAAATATCTATGCCGATGAAGTTTATACCTAACAGTTGGGCTTCCAATGCAGCAGTGCCGCTGCCAACAAAAGGATCGAAGAGAAAATCCCCCTCTTTTAGTCCAATAATGTTACAGAGCGCCCTTATCATTTGGGGATGGAATTTTCCTTTATAGGGGTAGAACCAGTGAGTAAGATACTGATTTACGGAACGGGTTTGATTAAATTGCTGGATAAAGTGGTAATCGGAGAGTGTGCCATCAACTTCCTTAAAGTAAGCACACCGTTTAGTAAACCGTTCAACATTAAGTCCGGACGAGATTTGGAAGGATCTCAGACTATTCTCTATCTGATACTTTACGTCAAAGACCTCCAATTCCATTCGAGCTAACACAAGCTCATAGATAAATTGAATATTCCTATGGAGTGTTAGTAGCATGTTCTGGTCTTGCCCCTTCAAGCGGCTTCGCCTGACTGTATTTCAGGTGTCTCTTTTTCATACTTTTCTATATATTCCTTCAATTCTTGCACAAACTTTAATCTTTTACTCTTCTCTTTCTTGGTCTTCTCGGTCTGTTCTAAATCTTCTCTCGCTTTGACTAATTCCTTCTTAACTTCTTCCTTGAAGTCTGCATCCTTTGTGAAAAAATCTCCGAACTCTAAAACCTCGATGCGCTCTTTTAGCATCGCTCTTCGTGTTTTAAGACCTCCATAAGCCATCTCTAGTTGCTTCTGTTCCCTGTCCTAGCTCATCCAGCCAAACTCTCTTAACATCTGGGCTCAGCATTTTTTCTCACCTCCCTCCACCCTCTTTGACTATTTATTACATAGCTTTGTAATTTGTCAAGCAGCCTCCTAGAACTGCTCCCTTCCTACGGTGTCTCGATTGTTTTTTTTTGTTTTTCGGGGGGACGACCCTCCAGCGTAGTTCGTCCGGGCTGCGACGAGGGCCTTGATGGATGAATGGAATAAAATAGGAGACTATGCGAGGACTTGACTAAGGAGATAAATTCAATAGTATTGCAGTGATAGCAACTTATTTCGGAGTGAAAGATGGGCCATGAAAGGCGTAATTTCCCTATCCTTGCTTGAAGGCGGGGAGGAAGCTACACCTTGATAAGGAAAAAAAGAGGTGAAGAAATGACTATGGAGGGAGAGAAGGAGAACGTGAAGGGATCCGCGGATGAAAGTGGTCTAATAGAGATATGGAAAACAACTATCCAGACTCAGATGCATTTTAACGAGATGTTGCAGAGGGTAAGATTTATAGGATTAACAATAGTTATAGGCGTAATGGGTGTTGCTGCTGAAACTCTCAGGATGGAATCACCTGTTCACGTAAATGTTTTATTTTTTTGGATACATATAGCGGCTATCATCCAGTTTTTTGCCTTACTATTGTGGGTAGGCTTGATATTTTTAGAATTCTATTTCTTTGGGCTTCTAGAAGGGGCTGTGGAATACGGCGAACAAATTGAGAAGAATTATAAAATGTTGGAAGGAGGACTAACAAATAGAATTACCCTCCGTGTGTCGAGACGAAAAGCTAAAGGATTCCTACTTGGTTTTTATGGTGTGATTTTAGTGGGAGGACTGTGGTTCTTCATAACGTTGTTTGCTTTGTGAAGAGGGACGAGGTAAAGGGAATCTTTGATTGGCAGAAAAAGGAAGGTAAGAGTGGAGGAGATTGATAAATAAACA
>Ga0307429_1001493_pt1 | contig 10976 bp, 7 predicted proteins | sample SalMarWE160230MG_FD_202151 | JGI IMG/M metagenome (GOLD analysis project Ga0307429, IMG submission 202151) | Salt marsh sediment microbial communities from the Plum Island Ecosystem LTER, Massachusetts, United States - WE1603-230 | ecosystem: Environmental > Aquatic > Marine > Intertidal zone >...
GAACTCGACATAAATTACCCTTATTAATAGATAAAATAAATGTTATTTCTAATATTAAGAGCACCAATACTACGATTTTGCAAAACGGTTCTGCCGTATAAGCTTAGCAACAGTAAATCCACTACAACTCATAATTACGCACTGTTTGCCGTACCCACCGACGGCTCAATTCCCCAATGGTCTCCAAGCGCACCATCGTCGACTTTGTGCGCGGCGCACGCTCCCCCCATGCCAGCACCTTGTTTGCCATCCGGACTGCCTTCGAAACAGGCGGGATCGAGTTCATTGATGAGAACGGTGGCGGTGAAGGACTGCGATTTAGAAATCGCAATTAGCGCCCGCTCCGGTAATTGAGACAGTGCCGACAGCCACGTCTGCTGTCCGCCCAAAAGCGGTCATCGCTGGCGTCATGATCTATGACCGCTTATGACCCATTGCAGACATGCCAATGCCAAGGCTCGGACATCGGCGAACCTTCTGTCGAAATGACACATTGGCAGTACGCGATGCCGGTGTCCGGCTTTACAGCTGCCCCTTGTGGCGTCGACTGACGCCACCCTTGATGCGAACCGGGTTGCGCAGCTGATCGACATAGGACGGCCGCTTCGGCTCGCCGAAGAACCAGGTCGCGGGTCCTGCAATTGATCAGGTATTGTCCGCAAACCGGCGGCCTGATTGTTGAAGGGACAAAAGTGCACCGCAGAATCTCTGTGTGTCAGTAACCCATCCCAGGAAACTCTGCACATTGAAGACGGTGGCATCCTTTAAGTATTGCGGACCTGCCTCATTGGTTGCGTCGCTGATCAGCAGGGGCAGATAATCGCGATAGAACGCGTCCCGGATTGTCGCCTCCACGCAGACATTCGTCGCAATGCCGACAACAGCGATACTTTCAACCTTCCGCGCACGCAAAATTGAATCGAGATTAGTCTCAAAGAATCCACTCAAGCGGGTTTTGGGAACCACGATATCGCCGTCGCGCGGTTTCAGCTGGTCTACGATTTCATAGTCCCATGTGCCCCTGGTAATCGCAGTTCCTGCAAGATCAGTTCGCGTTCGCATAAGACGCCAAGCGGTCGACTTGTGCCAATTCGAGCCCCCAACCCTGCCAGCGTCATGCATTTCGCTGAACCAGCCCATTTGAAGATAGACGATCGGGATGGCGACGCGCCTCGCCGCGTTGAGCACCTTCTCGCAATTTTCGACAGTCTCAGCCGCACCTGAAACGTCATAGCCAGCGCGCGCAAGATAGCCATCGGTGGAGACAAACCCATTCTGCATATCCACGACGATTACGACCGAACGCTGGGGTTGAATTGTGAGCACCTCAGGCTCCGCAGGGATTTCGATATTGTCTGGCTCTGTCATGCTTTCAATCCCCGCACCATGCCCAAATGGATGGCACGCTCCTCAATCCTGCCGGCTTCAGACAACAATCCGGTCTAGCCTAGCACAGACTTCATCATCCGATGCTTCACCTGCTTTTGCTTTGCTAACGCCCCTCCAGACAAGAGGACCGACGGTTTCAACTTCCGCATTTCCGCTTGTGGCTATAAGCAGACGTTGTGGACGCTGATTGTTATGTCCGGTTTTCTGCTCAAAGCGGACATTGCGTTTTGCGCCGATGATGTCTGCTGCTGACCCATAGCGGACATTCCGGCGAGGCCTAGAAGCGAGTGCGGCGGTTCGATTCGGACCGCCGCTCATAGCGTGGGATTGGCGACGCTCCGTCGCCGGTCGCGCCTCCTGGTTGCTTGAGCCGGCCTCCCTCACTCCGCTTGATGTTGCGGCGCCGGATCAACCGTACCCAGGTCAGGGCAGCGATAATCGGCGCGCAAGCGGCGGCGCCCATCAGAAGAAACGGAAGCAGGCCGAACCAGGCGGCCGGGCCGAGAAGATAAAGCGTGTCATCGAAGTCGAAGCCGAGGATCCCGACATACGCCTTGCCGCTGACTTCTGATGCCTGCTCGTACAATTCGGCCAAGATCGATGCGACCGCGACGGAAAGACCTGCGAGGAGCCCGAGCGCAACCGCCCAGCCGTCAAGGCCACCGTTCATGAGGCCGACACCGATGGCGATGAAGAACAAGCCATTGACCCCGACATCGCAATAATAGTCGTAACGATGGCCCCAAGCCGAGGTCGCGCCGCCAATCCGCGCCAGCTCGCCGTCCGCCCGGTCGAGCAGGCATGACACCAGCCACAATATGCCGCCCCAGACATTCCAGCCGGGATCGCCCACCGCGAAGGCGGCGCAGGCGGCGAGCCCAGTGACTAGGCGGGCCGTGGTCAGGTCGTTCGGCCGGATCGGCGTGCCGACCAGCGGCCGCACCAGCAGGCGGGCCAGTCGATGGCTCCATGAGCTGTATGGCGGCGTGAAGATGGAAATCATGAGCGCTCTTCGGACGTCGTGTCGGCCGCGGCCAGCAAGCGGCGGCCCTCCACCAGTTGCCAAGCGAGCATGGCCGGGGCACCCAGCACCAGCTCCCGCACGCGCTTGATCAGCGAAACGGAGAGGCCGATCTCCGGCGCCAGGCCGAAGTGCAGCGCGAGGATCATGAAGCCGCCTTCCTGCACGCCGAAAGCCCCGGGCACGAAGAACGCCGCCGTGCGCACCGCCTGGCCGAGGCTCTCGATCACCAACGCCTCGGCGAAGCTTACATGCGCACCGAGGATCATGCACGCCAGCCACACCTCGATGGCGCCGAGAAACCAGGCGGCGAGGTGCCACAAGGTTGCGCCGGTCATGGCCCGGCGGGTTCGGTAAATCGCCATCACGGTCTCGTGCAGATCGGTCAGCGAGCCGAGCGCCGGCCAGTTTAGGAAGCCCGCCATGCGTTCGAGCAGCCTTTCCAACAACAGAAACAGCCCCCAGCGCTGGGCCAACAGAAAGCCGATGGCGGCAACGCTCGCCACCGCGATGCCGGCGACCACCCAGCCCGTGATCGCCCCGCCGCCAAGGGCGAGCAGCAGGCCCAGGCCGATCACCGTGAAGACGATCTGGGTGAGGAATTCGAGCGTCATGTCGACCAGAACCGACGCGCCTGCGACGGGCGCCCGGCTGCCATGGAAGGTGAGGATCCGCGCGCCGACCACGTCGCCGCCGATCTGGGCCACCGGCAGCAGGCCGTTGACGGCCTCGCGCAGCAGCCTGGCCCAAAGAAACACCCAGGCTTTGCCCTCGGCGACCGCGCCCGCGGCCGCGCGCCAGGCCAAAGCCGAGGCCGCCATCGGCACGAGATGAAAAGCGGTCACCAGGGCAATGCCCCAGCCCGCCGTCACCATCACGCGGCCGATATCGTCGAAGCCCTGATAGGCGATGAGGGCGACGATCGCCCCCAGGCCGGCGAGCATTGCGAGGCCGCTTCCGATCCTCACCGCGCGCCGGGCCGTCGAAGCGCTCACGGCGGGCCGCTGGCGGCCAGCGCACCGAATGCGGTGGGCTCGATCCCCAGCCGCGGGATCGCCGCGGCAACCGCGGCATCGGTCAGCGCGGCGAGCTCCGCGGCGAAGCGGTAGCCCTCCGTCGTCGCTTCCCCGCCGGGCCACGGCCCAGTCGCCGGGTGGCAATAGATCTCCGATACGCCGTCGGGCAGATGGGCGAGGAAGCCGAGCAAGCGTTCGCGGTCCATGGTGCCGCTGTCGTTCATGCCGAAGACGTAGTCGTTGCGCGCCATGCCGGCCCGCGCCAGGCGCGCCCGGTGCGCGGCAAGCAGCGGCCAAAGCAGAAGGTCGTTGGCGGCGCGGCGCAGCAGGCCCTCGCGGGTGGCGCGCCAGGACGCCAGGAAAGGTTCGTGCGGCAGTCTCACGGCCCGCATTCCATAATCTGCCCCGATCCGCAGAATAAGCCCAAGCACCGTCGGGTGAAGGTGCATGTGGTTATGGGCGTTGACGTGGTCGAGCGTGAGGCCGGTTGCCCGAAACGCCTCGAACTGGGCCCTGATCTCGGCGGCGAGCTGTCGGCGAGCGGCTGGTCGAAAGAAAAAGCGCAGCCCGGCGCACACGAGCCGCGATGAGAACGCCCCATCAGCGTCGACCAGCTCAGAGACCTCGGCGGCCGGCAGCACCGGGCGGCCGCACACCAGAACCAGATGCAGGCCCACCCGCAACCGGGGCAGGCGTTGGGCGCGCGACACCGCGTCCCCGGCGGCGGGTGCGCCGACCATCAGGCTCGCGGTATTGAGGATGCCTTGGCGGTATGCGCGCTCGATCGCTTCGTTGACTGCCTCCGATGCCCCGAAATCGTCCCCCGTCACGATAAGCAGCTTCAAGGAGCCATTTCCCGGGCGTTCAGAAAGTGCATGAACTCAACGCCCTCGCGCAGCCGCCGCTTCATCATCTCCCAGCTTCGCAACATCTCCATCGTGATGTCGGCGATCTTGCCAGGGCGGAAGTAGAAGCGTTTGTAGAAGGTGGCGACGGCGTCGAAAATCTCCTGCTGCGACAGGTTCGGGTAGGCGAGCGAGGAGATCTGAAAGCCGTCATCGTGAACCAGATCGCCATCCTGGCGGACCAGCCAGCCGTTCTCGGCCGCCTGATCGTAAAGGAAGGTTCCGGGATAAGGTGCGGCGAGCGAGACCTGGATCGTGTGCGGGTTGATCTCGGTGGCGAAGCGGATCGTCTCCTCGATCGTCTCGCGGGTCTCTCCCGGAAGGCCGAGGATGAAGGTCCCGTGGATGACGATGCCGAGCTTGTGGCAATCCTCGGTGAACTTGCGCGCCACCTCGATGCGCATGCCCTTCTTGATGTTGTGCAGGATCTGCTGGTTTCCCGACTCGTAGCCGACAAGCAGCAGCCGAAGCCCGTTGTCGCGGAGCACCTTTAGGGTCTCGTAGGGAACGTTAGCCTTGGCGTTGCACGACCAGGTGACGCCGAGGTGCCCGAGACCGCGGGCGATCTCTTCCGCGCGGGGCCGGTCGTCGGTGAAGGTGTCGTCGTCGAAGAAGAACTCCTTCACCTGCGGGAACAATTCCTTGGCCAGCGCGATCTCCTTGATCACATGGCCGGGGCTGCGGGTCCGGTAGGTATGCCCGCCGATGGTCTGCGGCCACAAGCAGAAGGTGCAGCGCGACTTGCAGCCGCGCCCGGTATAGAGCGACACGTAGGGGTGCTTCAGATAGCCGATGAAGTAGTCTTCGGGCACCAGGTCGCGATGATAGATCGGTGTCACGAAGGGCAGCCGATCCATGTCGTGCAGAACGGCACGTTCGCGATTGTGAACGGCGCGCCCGTCGACCTTGTAGGTGACGCCGTCGACCTCGGCCAGCGGCCTGCCCTCGGCGATCTCCTTGATGGTGAAGTCGAACTCGTTGCGCGCGACGAAGTCGATGGCCTGCGAGGCGAGGATCGAAGGCTCGGGCGACACCGCCACATGGGCGCCGACGAGGCCGATCATCAGCTGTGGATTGGCCGATTTCAGCGCCTCGACCACCTTTACATCCGACCGGAAGGACGGCGTGCTGGTATGCAGCACGGCGAGCTCGAAGTCGTCGGCCATCGCCACCACGTCGTCGAGCGAAAGCCCCCGCGCCGGCGCGTCGACGAGCCGGCTGTCGGGCACGAGCGCGGCGGGCTGCGCCAGCCAGGTCGGGTACCAGAACGAGCGTACCTCCCGTTTCGCCTGGTAACGCGCGCCGGCGCCACCATCGAAACCGTCGAAGGACGGTGGATTCAGAAACAAGGTTTTCATCATGGCTCGTATACCTCGGCGACGCTCATCAGCCCTTTCGGATCGACCGTATATCTCATCTGCTTCCAGTTTATCTTTCGCCCGAGGAAGCTGGTGCCCCAGATCAGAAGGCATAGGACGTCGCGCAAGGGCAGCAGCCAGAGGGACTGATCGCCGCGCGCCAGGCCAAGCTTTCGGCGAACGGTAAAGTGCATCCACACGCGCAAGAGCAATGGGAGCGCCACGATCGCAAATTCGAAAATCTCCCAATCGAATGTCAGCTCTATCATCACGGCGCCCAGAAGTGCCAGCGGAACGCCGTACATGAAGAATGAGAAAGCATGCCCCAACGGGGCGACCGAACGGATCGTCCGCGCCCAGCGCAGTTCGTGCCGCAGCATCGCCCCGAGACTCTGCTCATGAACGATGTTCTTGACGACGTAGTTCGACAGGACAACCCGAAAGCCGTGCTCGCTGATCAACTTGCCCAGCATGTGATCGTCAGCCAGGAAGTGCGACAGCGTATTGAAGCCGCCGATCGCGTCGAGCAACTCGCGGCGAACCGCAATCGTGGCACCAAGACCGAAGCGGAGCTCGTTGAGCCTGGTGCTCACCAGAACCGAGGGCAGGAACCACTCGTTGATGAACATGCTGGCGAGCAGCGAGGGAAGCCCGCCCACGGAGCTACCCGAGTACAGGCAAGTCACGGCCCCGACCTGCGCATCCTCGAACGGTGCGACTACGCTAGACACGTAGTGCTCGTCGACCCGCATGTCGCTATCGGCAATGACGACGTATGAGTGCTTGGCCGATTTGTACATGTTGCCCAGGTTGCTGACCTTCAAATTCGGGCCCGCAACCGTCTCGTCGACAACTAGCACGGCATCGACGCCCGGAAGATCCTTGAACAGTTTCTCGATGACGGCGACCGCCGGATCGCTCGCCTGCCGTACGCCGAAGACGACCTGGTATTCGGGATAGCTCTGCACACAAAACGAGCGCAGGTTCTCATAGAGCGTGGCGTCGAGACCGCATACCGGTTTGAGGATGGTGACCGGGGGCTGGAACCCTTCGAAAGGCCCGTTCTGGCCTTGAAAGTCGTCGACCCTGCGAATCGCCAATAGAACGTAGGCGGCAGAAGCGAGGTTTGCTGCAACTGCCAAGAGGAGAAGTGCATAGAGCACGTTCGCCAAGATCACGGATTCCAATCTGCGAAGGTAGAGCCCCGTGCGGCTGCCAAGGAACGCCTTGGCCACCCAATTGGAGCACGAACAGACGCTTGTTCCCCTTGGGAATGAAGGGAAACCGATAATACTCCTGCCGATCGGGCGCGGGAAGCGGAACCGCAAAGTCCGGCCGGATTTGCGATCTTGCCGGATCGGCCCATTTTCGGACGTGTCTGGATGTTCCCTGGTTCTCCAGCAGTGTCAAATGCGCTCAATTTCGGGCACTTTCTCGCCACCGATCGCCGATTTCGAGCCACGCAGACCCGGAGCATTGGCGCCCAGCGACAAAGCGTCGCGCCCGGCCGCCCGCCGATGCCGTCGAGCTGTCGCATTGGCGCTTCGTCTATTTGCGCCATAGCTCCATCGCCGCCGGCAGCGCGACAAGCGCCACCAGCAGCGACACCGCAATTGCAATCGTGAGCAGTTGTCCCATGCTCGCAGTGCCTCTGTGGCCCGATATTGCAAGGCTGCCGAACGAACACATCGTGGTCAGGGCGCTAAACAGAACGGCCCGCGGTGTGCTGGTGTGCAGGAGCTCGCGTTCAGGTTCGATCTGCGCCCGCCGGACGAGGTGGATCCCGTTCGCCACGCAGAGCCCCAGCAGCAACGGCAGCACGATGATGTTCGCGAGGTTGAAATCGATCCTGGCCAGCGTTGCGATCGCGACCGTCCACACGCCCGCCAGGACGATCGGAACCAGCACCAGAACCGCATCGCGCAGGCGCCGGCAAAAAACGGCGATCAGACATATGACCGCGATTAGCGCCAAGCCGGTCGCCTGCTGGAAGGCGCGGATCACGACTTTCCCTCCCTCAAGGATGTTCACCGGATCATGCGTGGCGTTCGGCGCGATCATTCGGATTTGCTCGACGAACGCGCGCAGGCGCCGCATATCGGTAATGTCCTGCTTGGGGATGATCTCAACGCGGGCGCGGCCGTCCGCGGTCATGTAGCGCTCACGAAGTGCCTTCGGGACGTCGGCGAGCGTGACCGGCCTGGCGCTCAAGGCAATGCGCAGATCGGCGAGCGTGGTGCCGCTCGTGCCGATCAGCGCATACTTGAGCGCCAATAGCGACGCATCGGAAAGCCCGCGCCGGGATTTGAACGCAGCGAGCGCTGCCGCCAACCGGCTGATGCTCGGCGCGAGCGGTCCGGCATCGCCCGACGCCCGCATCGCCTTCAGCGTGTTGAGGAACTTGTCGAAGGATCGCCGCCGCTCGGCCGACGTCGGCGCGGGCTTGACGTCGCTCCCGTCGGCGACGGGTCCGAGCAGCAGGCCCATCGTGTCGATGATTGCGAGCTTTGCGCGCTGCTCGTTCGGCACGAGGGAGCGCACCGTTACCACCTTGTCGACGAGCGGCAGGGACTTCAGCCGCTTGGCCAGCCGATCGGCGGCGGCCAAGTTCGGGGTGACGACGGACGCGGTGTAGGGCGCGGCATCGGGATCATGGACGAGCTCCAACATGGTGCGCACCGATTCGGTCCCCAGATCCTTGAGGTTGAATGGGTTGCTTTCGAACTGAACCTGCCCCATGAGCGGCAGCGCGAGGATCCCGAGGATCGTGGCGGCCATGCAGATGAGGCGCGCCCGCCGCCGAATGAAAGCTGGCGGAACCAGCTCCCGGTGCGCCGTTCGCCGTGGCCCGCGCCTGAACGGCAGCAGCCGCAGGAGCGCCGGGAGCAGCGTCAAATTGAGGATCAGCGCGATCACCATTCCGGCCGCGGAAATGATGCCGAGCTCGGCAATGCCTTCATAGTCCGTGACCACGAAGGAGAGAAACGCAACCGCCGCCGCTATCGCGGTCAGCGCGAGGGAGCCGCCGACCCCCAGGAACGCCGCGTGAAGCGCTTCTGGCACCCTTATGCCCCGCTCGATCTCCTCGCGGAAACGGAGCGCGAAGTGAATGCCGAAATCAACCGCGAGCCCCACGAACAAGACGAAGAACGCCACCGAGATCAGGTTGAGCTCGGAGACGGTCGCCGCGGCGAAGGCTGCGGTCCAGATAAGTCCGGTGATCAGCGTCGCGAGCACGGCGACCACCAGTTGCCACGATCGAAGGCCGACAAACAGCAGGAAACTGACCAGGCCGAGCGACAGGAGGCCCGCGCGTCCCGCACCGGCCTCAACGCTGTCGAGCTCCTCGGTCTCCAGCGCCACCGATCCGGTGAGGCGCAGCCGCACGCCGTCCGCGCTCGGACCGATGCCGAGCTCGCGCGCCATGGCCCGCACGGCCAGCATCGGCGCCCGGCCGGGCGGTATCTTGGCGTAGTCAAGCCGCGGTTTGACCACAATGATCCGTCGGCGTTCGGTCGGCGTGGCGTCATGCCCGCGCATTAGATCGGACCAAGCGAGCGCGGTCGGTTTGCCGTCTCCTTGGCCCTCGATGACGGCGCTGATCTTGTCGAAGGTCGACGCGGTCCGGCTCGATGTAGCGCCGTCGCCTTCAAATTGCTCCGCTGCGAGACCCAGGATCTCGAACAGGCCACGTAGCGAGGGGTCCCGGGCGAGCGTCGCCAGCATTGGCTGTGCCGCCGCGAGCTGATCGCCCAGCTGGGCAAGCTTGGCCTGGCTTAGATAGAGCAGGCCGTTGCGCCGAAAGTAGTCATTGCCCTGAGGGTAGAAAACGTTCTGAAAGAGGCCGGGCTGCATGCGCAGGCTTTTGACAAGACGCGAGGCGGAAACGGCAACCCTATCGGGATTGGGGCCGTCGAGTACGATCACCAGCGTGTCATCGTCGTAGGGGAACGCGGCCTTGTAGTCCTCCCACAGTTTTCGAAACGGGAGCTTGCGCGAGAGCATCCCGCCCGTGTCCGCGTTCAGGCCGATCGTGGTCACCGCATACCATCCGAGGACCGCGGTAAGCCCGACTGTCGCAATGACGAAAGAGAGCGCCCAATGGCGGCCCAAAGTCCAAATCACACGCACAATCATCAGCAATCAAACCTCGCGCGCGCCGAAGTGTTGTCGGCACAAGCCAGGTGCCAATCGCGGCATCTGCAGTCTTTGTGGGCATCGCCCGCGCCCATCCATTGATTAACGCCAGCGACATGTTGAGCGGATGTAATCTAATCCTGTTCGAATCAGAATTGCGAAGTTTCGCTAGTGGCCGCAGCTGTCCCAAAATTGCAATGAGATTCCATGGCCTACGAGACATTGGCATTGGCTTAGATTGGGACGTGGCGTCCGACCGTTGGGCGGTCTGGTTGCGCGTCGACATATCCGAGATCTCATTCGCACCACCTGGTCCCGCTTAAGGTGAGCGGGATGAGTTTGGTGGCGGAACACTGAGCTGTACGGAATTGGCGCTAGATAATGCCTACATGGGACTAATCGGTGTGACGGTTCTCATCGTAGTAAGGATAATTCGAAGAAATTTTCGAAGAACCGCTGACCTCGGGGAGTTGGTCTCTAACTGACCGTATGTCCGCTTGTGGCTAAGAGCGGACATCCTCAACGCCGACGGTCACGTCCGCATTGCAGTTGGAAGCGGACTTTGCTCATGCGCCAATCGAGATCTGCTTTTGACCCTAAGTGGACATTCGACCGACGTCCGCATTTGCCCGGAAACGATCCTAACCCGTCCTTCGGTTTGTATGGACAATGTATCCGCGTGGGCATAGCCTTTGCCGATAACGCCTCATTGGGTGTTCTACCGACATGAGCGAAGAACGGCTTCACCGCCATCTTGCCGCGATCCTCGTCGCGGACGTTGTCGGCTATTCACGACTGATGGGCCGCGACGAGGCGGGAACGCTTACGACCCTTAAGGCGTTACGTACGGAGATCTTCGATCCGAAGACGGCGTTGTACGGCGGTCGGGTTTTCAAGAACACGGGCGATGGGGCGCTCGCCGAATTCCCGAGCGCGGTCGATGCCGTCTTGGCGGCGATCGATGTGCAGCGCGCGCTGGCCGCACGCAATGCGCATGTCCCGGAAGAGCGGCAGGTCGAGCTCCGCATCGGCATCAGCGTGGGCGATGTGATCGTCGATGGTGACGACCTCTTCGGCAACGGTGTCAACGTAGCCGCTCGGATGGAGAACCTCTCGGGTCCGGGTGGCATATGCGTTTCGGCCAACGTTC
>Ga0307429_1001494_pt1 | contig 10967 bp, 7 predicted proteins | sample SalMarWE160230MG_FD_202151 | JGI IMG/M metagenome (GOLD analysis project Ga0307429, IMG submission 202151) | Salt marsh sediment microbial communities from the Plum Island Ecosystem LTER, Massachusetts, United States - WE1603-230 | ecosystem: Environmental > Aquatic > Marine > Intertidal zone >...
TGTTGTTCATCGATTCCTGTCGTCTTTAACGATTCTAAAGCACCTAAGAGTTGGTGTTCATCGATTCCTGTCGTCTTTAACGATTCTAAAGCACCTAAGAGTTGGTGTTCATCGATTCCCTGCAAGTGTTTTTTGATATCTTTACTAGATATAGCATTTACATTCAACATTCCTGATTGGTAAGAGATTATCATTACTATGGTTAATATCAATAGTAGAACATATTTCATTTATGTATCAAACTATCACTTGGTTTATCTACATTAAGCTAGCTTTGACACTCAGTTAAATCAGATATTTATTATATTACTATCTACGCCTCAAATCTTAAACATACATGTCAACATGCTAGACAATAACCAAGCTTATCCAATGATATAATGTAAAAAAATAGTGGTAGATGAATGAGATGATCTTATCTATCCCAGTTTACCCGAGTCCCGTCAATATTCCGCCCAGATCTAGGTCTACGTCTAATGCCTGATTCGGAGCTGCATTGGCTGGTGTTGAAGCTATTGCTGTTCCATCACTATCCTGTACTAGATTTTGATCATTGAGACAGTTTGCACTCGCCTGAAGCTGTATTCCAATAATGAGCGAGAACACCTCTGCAGGACAGTCGTTATTAGCAGCTGACGTTTGGGCGTTGCTATCACCACTGTGCTTCTTTGCGGCAGATACATAGTTGTACGGTGCCAATGTTGCGCTGGCAACCAAAGCTGCCATTGCTACTGTTACTATCGCTACCATTGCTAGTGCCTTGTTTTTCATAATTCTCTAGAAGCTTCCATATTCACATTTAATTGGTTGAGTCAATTCAATCTGATTTATATTACTGTGTTATTGAAGAAAAGACTTACCCAGTCTATTCGATAATCATCGTTGAAATGTCTACCTTAGGTTCTGGGAAAGAGAGCTTCATACCTTTAAGAGTATGAACTAGGATTGTAGCCACAACAATATTCCTAAACCACTTGATATTAGATGGGATAACATACCATGGTGCCCATGATGCATTACATTTATTTATTATGTACTCATGAGCCTTTAAATATTCATCCCAATATTTTCGTTGTTGCAGATCCTGTTCAGTAATTTTCCATTGTTTCTTGGGATCTTTCAACCTACCTTCTAACCTCTTCTTTTGTTCGTCTCTGCTAATATGCAAAAATAATTTAATTATTCTGATGTTATTTTCCGATAGATATCGCTCGAATTCATTTATCTGTCTATACCTCTTAGACCATAGCGAATAAGGAATTGTCTTGTGAACTTGGGGTTCTATGATATCTTCATAATGTGAACGGTTGAAGATTGTAATTTCTCCTTTGGAAGGGAGCTTGTTGTGCACTCTCCAAAGGTAATCATGAGCAATTTCATCCGTTGACGGTGCTTTGAATGAAACAACTCTGCAGCTCTGCGGGTTAAACGCTTTCATAACATGCCTTATTGTACTATCTTTTCCGGAGGTATCAATTCCTTGCAGAATTATTAATAGTGCGTGGCTTCTGTCAGCAAAGAGCTTGTATTGCAAGTGAGACATATGATTACTTAGCTCGGAGAGTTCAGCTTCTGCCAGATCCATTTTTCTTGTCTGCTTCTTCCCATAATCTGCATCATATTGGAGCAGTTTGACAGTTGTTTGAGGTTTAATCAAAAATGTATTGATATTAATGGTCAAACCTTTGCTGATTGCCTTCGTGGCTTGCACTTAGTCCTTTTTTGCTTAAGAATGTTGCCTTTATTAATCACATGAATCATTCCTGCTACCCTACTCCGCATTCCCTGGTTGATCGACTACCAAATTACTCCTCCTCAACACCTTCAGCTACTCTTATCGCTATACTGTTATCTTCACGTAAATCAAACACATTACGATTCCTGCTTAAAATATCATGGCCCAATATCTCTACCTTCCTGATAAGTTATTACAGTAAGCTAAATCGTACTATCGTAATACTTGTTATTAGACAAGACTGGCCATCACACTTTGTACTCACCATCGTAGAATAGATATTCAACTGTACCATGACGACATATCTACAACCTTTTGTACATAAAGAAGATATTTCAATAAATAAATAGTGCGAAATCCTATGTGATACCACATGTCTACAGTAGCAGAAAAGAAATCTCAACAAGAAAGAAATAAGTCGCTTATAAGGTCGTTTATACGGGAGATTTTTAGCGAACATAACCTATCATCCATTGAAAAATATTTCGATAAAGAATCTGTTAAAGGTATTCCTGAGGTAGGAATAGGCAGTGAGGGATTTAAACAGTTCTTGATCAATTTCTTTACGGCATTTCCTGATTGGCATACAACCATTGAACGCATGGTTGCAGAAACTAATCTCGTAGTCGCATTTCTTACCGGGGCAGGAACACACAAAGGTGAATTTCATGGAATGCCACCTACAAACAAGTCGGTGAACATCAGATCTGCAGATTTATATAGAATAGAAAATGAAAAAATTACAGGTCACTGGGACGTAGTGGATCAATTGAATTTGTTAAAACAAACTGGGACCTTACTTTCTGAACGCACAGATGAAGAATTGAAGGATGCTAGAGTGGTGTGGATCCGAGATTATTCATTGAAATAGTACTTACAAAATGGGAAAAGGCAAATTCTACACATGATTAGCCATAAAGACACTGATAAGAACAGAGATTTTCCATCGTCCTCTTTACAGTAGAAAATCGATCGGCCGGCGATTTAAAGTCGTAAATCGAGCAATCGTAACCAAGCTAAAAACTCCCCCAACTACAATTCAAAGAAGAACCAAGAGGGTTAGTCAAGAGGGAATTGTAAAAGCTGAAGTGAACCTAGAGACAACGGGATTCAAGCAAGTTTCATTATCCACAGCAGTTCTTGATGCTATTATTGGTTTGTCAAACTTGTCAGGATTGATTGCAATTTTCCCAGGATCCTGCTCTAGTATCATCTTGCAATGACCTAACATAGCTTTGTGCTCTGTTGAAATTGACAGGAACAATTCTCATATCTTGACTCCAGTTATCTTCGAGTCCTTCTGATCTGTACCTGGCCATTACTTTCCAACGGCAGCTTCTCTTGAAGTTGCAACTAACTCACATTCCTAGATAGATATTTTACTATGTCTAGTTTGAAATTTCTTTTCTTTAGTTCTCTATAACATGTCTCTTTGACCTATTATCTTACCTCTTTTTTGATTAAACAAAAAGGAGCCACGTTCAGCAAGTAGTCAAATCATCGATCTGAGTTGGTCTTGTTTATAGAACCAATATTACCCTATCATTACCCCATTATTATTTAACCTATTATTAAGGGTCATTTAGGGCCAAAGAAAAAAACTAGGTGTATATAGTATACTATAGACTATGTAGAAATCATCACTATAATGACAAGATTTGTTAATCTGTGTATGTTATAGGCAATGCATCTGAATGATAGTTCTCGATTCTGTGTTCTTACTAGTCTTGAAGTAAAATATTCTCCAAATAGCCTCTTTATGACAGACATTATGGTTTCATCCTTGTTACATTGATTGTACAACAGTCTGGTATAACCACGTGCTTACTTGGTATAGGTCACCATAAAAGGAGCCATTCGATAATTACATTTCGGCCCAAGATTAACATTGCCAGTCATGGAATCAATGAGATATACTTCACATTTACATAATTTTTATTTCTTAAGTATTTAAGTGATGACTGTCCCGTGATTGAAATGAGCTGACAAACATTTTTCCAAGTTCTGTCCATGTGTACGAATGTGACGAGTTAGGCATAGTAAAAGCAGAACGTGATGATAGCGACGGAACAAAACCTGACAACTGGAAGTACTACGTAAGTCATGCCAAGGGAACGCTCATAGAGATGAGATAATAGATTGAAAGGAACACAAGACAGCAGCAGTTTATCCCAGGTGATCAAATTGTCTGCAAAATATGTGCATCGATTGAGTAATTTGAAATACGTAATTCGGACATGACACGAAAAGCACGCCATCTGTAAGGATAACACGCACTTATTTCAGATAAAAATAGCTACAATAAGAGCGCCAATATACTAACCCACCGAGTCTTTCTAGTAGGTCCCTGTGACTTATGGATGCCTAGTCAGTAAGGATCTCTCACAATTCCAATCAGCCTATTGATTCTACTATCAAGGCCTTGAGCTTCAATAACCATGAGTCTTCGGATGTTTTTTCGAGCGGGTTCGAGCATAGTACCCATCGTATCCCTGGTCGTGGGCCCAAATCTTGTTTTTATTTGCTTCTAACCGTGATATTACGAAGAACTCAACAACTTTCTTATTAAGAATAGAGGAAACAGATTGTAAACGCTTGAAGCTTGCTTAATACACTTAACGAGATGTGACAAATAATAAAATGAACTAAATAGGGTTGTCAATGACTCATAATGGACGAACCTCTTGCAAGAAAGAGAATGGCATACCAAATCAATAGAAGAAGTGTCTGACATACTGCAAGTTGATATTAATAAAGGATTAGATTTTGCCGAAATTAGACACAGGCAAAAAAAGCATGGTCTAAACAAGGTAAGCATGAAGAAGATGGAAGGACCCATTGTACTTTTCATTAGGCAGTTCAGCCAACCACTTGTATACATATTGGTGGCCGCAGGTATAATAACTGCAATACTTCAGGAATGGATTGATACCGCAGTTATTTTTGGTGTCGTCCTAGTTAATACTACTGTAGGATTCATACAGGAATCCAAAGCTGGAAAGGCAATAGAAGCACTGACCAAAATGATTACGACTGAGGCCGCGGTATTTCGTGCTGGTGGTCAGAAAATGAGGATTTCTTCTTTTGAAATAGTACCTGGCGATATTGTGTTACTTCGATCAGGTGACAAAGTTCCAGCTGATATTCGTCTTTTCAGTTCACGGGATCTAAAGATTGATGAATCACTGCTCACTGGTGAATCTATCCCAGAAGAAAAGGCAGCTGATTTGATTCTGGAACCTGACACATACCTGGCAGATCGCGTGAATATGGCCTATGCAGGAACAATAGTTATCCATGGTCACGGAATTGGAATAGTAGTGCTTACCGGAGACCACACTGAAACTGGACGTATCTCAGAAGAAATATCGATTGCAGAAGAGATGGTAACACCTCTTGGTCGCAAGCTATCTCAATTTAGTAAGATACTGCTATATGTTGTTCTGGGACTTGCTACAATTACTTTTGTATTTGGTACATTGCAGCAGAATCACACTCCTGTCGATATGTTTGTAGCTTCTGTTGCTCTTGCAGTTGCGGCCATACCTGAGGGACTGCCTGCTGCAGTTACAATTACATTATCAATCGGAGTTAATCGTATGGCCAAGAAGAATTCTATTATCCGCAAGCTTCCTGCGGTAGAAACTCTAGGGAGTACTACTGTAATATGTGCTGATAAAACAGGTACTCTTACACAGAATCAAATGACAGTAAAGGACATAATTGCAGGAGGCTATCATTATGAAACTACCGCCACTGGATATAATCCCTTGGCAGGAAGGATGATAAAGAAACAACAGATCTCGGCAGATAGCTTAGATATTAGCAATGAATCGCTAATTAAAGAAGACGTAGTTACCTTGTCTGATTCAGGATTCACTTCGTCTCCAGCGAATCCGTCATCGAAGTATCCCGTGGTACTTGAACAATGTCTAATCGCTGGCATGTTGTGCAATGAATCTGAACTTCTGGAGAAAGAAGACGGAAATTGGGAAGTAAAAGGAGATCCAACAGAGGGTGCATTGATAGCGTCAGCATTGAAGGCCGGTTTATCGGAACCCAGAATAGAAAGCAAATTTCCACTTATCGATATTATTCCCTTTGAATCTCACTTAAAGTTCATGGCCACTCTCCACTTGTCAAAAAACGATACCACTAGTAATAATAATCACATCATATACGTTAAAGGAGCCACTGAAGAAATAGTGAAAAGATGCGGCTATATCATGTTAGAAGACCACGACGAACTGTCCGATTCACGACGACGATGGCTTACACAACATCATTACAACGAAAAAAATGGTTACCGAAATGAGGGCACAAATAAAGGATATCCATATGACATGAAGGAATTTGTTCATCTACTAGAATCAAAAGATGTAATAATGGAGCTCGCAGAGGATATGGCCAAGCGAGGTCTTCGTGTTATAGCTTTTGCACGGAAAGATATCTCACTCAATTACAACAAGAACAAGATTGAAATCTCTGATATAGATGACGATCTGGTTTTTCTTGGTCTTCAAGGCATGATTGATCCGCCACGTGATGAGGCTATCAGAGCTGTAGATGCTTGTTCTAATGCTGGGATTAAAGTGAAAATGATTACTGGAGATAACCTGCATACAGCAGTTTTTATTGCCAATAGATTAGGATTGTATACAACTAGTAGTGCTGGTACTGTTGATGCAGATAGTGATCGTATGGAAAAATATGAAGATGAATTTACTGTTAACCGCCCTCATTCAGTTTCCGCACTCACCGGTCATGATTTGACTGTTAGTTACAAACAAAAGCTTGCAGATGTAGTAGAGAAAACTGATGTATTTGCCAGAGTATCTCCAGCTCAGAAATTTGATCTGGTCAAGGCTCTTCAGTCAAGAGGACACATTGTCGCTATGACAGGAGATGGTGTCAATGATGCACCAGCTCTCAAACAAGCTGATATTGGAATCGCCATGGGCATATCTGGCACTGATGTTTCAAAGGAAGCTTCTGATATGGTTCTAACCGATGACAACTTTGCGTCTATTGTATCTGCGGTTGAAGAAGGGAGAGCGATATTTGATAACTTGATGAAGTTCATAACCTGGACTCTTCCAACAAATTTTGGTGAGGGATTAGTGATATTGGCGGCAATCTTTACTGGACTAGGCCTACCAATGCTTCCAGTACAAATACTCTGGGTAAATATGACAACTGCGATAACCTTGGGTATCATGTTAATATTTGAACCAAAAGAATCAGATATAATGCGAAGACCTCCCCGCCCTCCCTCTACTCCTTTGTTGACAAGTGAAATGATTCAAAGAATTCTACTTACAACCGCCATTATTCTCGTAGGTGTTTTTATGCTTTATCTCTGGGAATTAAATAGTGAGGATAGTAGTATCGAAGTAGCACGAACAGCTGCACTGAACGCCCTTGTAATGATCGAAGTACTATATCTGTTAAATTGTAGATCACTGACTAAACCAATGTTTCAGATCGGAGTATATTCAAATAAGTGGATAATGCTAGGTATACTCTTAATGCTTCTGCTGCAAATTGCATACACCTATCTACCAGCTATGAACACCGTTTTTCAAAGTGCGCCATTAGAGTTAGAGGCCTGGTTAAGAATTTTGATGTTGGCAGTTATTGCATACTTCATAATTGAGTTTGATAAGTGGATAAGAAGGGCATTGGTGAGCAATAGGAAGAAATCTTCAGAGAAAATCAAGAGATTCTAGCCTGCAAAGAGTGTAGACCATTTTCTTTATGTGTTGATGTATTGGCAATATCAATTTCGATCATTGATGTTAACAGAAGTAACTCGCAGCAGTGGTGGAACCTACTGCAACAGTTGTTGTAGCTGCTTTTGTTATTATCGCACGAGCCATCATTACCTTATGCCTTAAGTTTTGCAGCTGGAGCAATGATCTTTGTGGTGGTAGAAGAGGTCATTCCAGAATGTCAACGAGCGGGAAACACTGATCTGTCAGCGCTCTGCCTATTGTTTGGATTTGTGATAATGACGAGATGTTACGTTAAGCTAGCCAGAATGATCTTGATTATGAGAAGAAGCTAACTAATTCCTTCAAAAAGCATAAATGAGTTCAAGTCATCTGACTTACAATCCAAAAATTGACGTTAGTTATTAGGAAAAAGAAAAAAAGTCGGACAAAGATCAAGGAAGATCAAAAATAGACGAATTAGGAGAACTTATAGTAGAATTAAACAAATTGCAGGAGTACGTTGTTGCAGTAGCCGAAGAAAAGATAAGCATGAGTACGGCCTTCTATGCATCGCTTAGTAAGCTTCAACTGTTGACGGAGAGGCTGAAAAACTGGAAGGAACGACATGGACGGTAGCTATTCTCAGTAGCAGCTACGCGGGGCTGTGGCTTTCAAGAGCTTGTTGCTCGTCCTTGTACACGTCGTTCCTCTCTCATACGGCAGTTCAGGTCCGAACTGATATCCTTCCATCCTTCATATGGCATTTTCATCACTATTACCTGTGCTTAGATTCACCCCTTGGCCTTTTCCACATCAGTAATAAACAATTTCCCTCCAATATTATCAGCTAATTTACAGTTTCTTAACGACTAATTCATTAAGATCTTTTAATATTCTTTCCCTTTTTTTAGTAGAATTTGGCGTGGAATAGTGCTGATTCAATCATTTATGGATATCCATGCAGTTGATCTTGGAGAGTGTTGCCAGATAATAGTGCTTCTGGTGTAGTTACCTATTACTGATGTCCATATTAGTTGCAAATTTTCACTAGTACAGGGGAATGATTTACTGCTGGGTGCTCGTGACAGTTGACGGCTTTGACATATTACAATGGGTTCGTAATGAGGTCATGATATATCTTGAAATATAATATCAATTGTCATGGGTGCTTCATCCATGGCAAAGCCAACCTTGACTCCTTTCCAATATTGATAAATTTCATATAGGCAACCGACTATGTTTAGAAATAGAAGAATATTTGTCTTTGCAGATAACACGAGTGAAGGGAATACCGATTCGTTTACACTACACTCTGTTCATTGTATTTTTTCTAGTAACATATACCGTCTCTGTATATCTCATGCCAGATATCAATCCAGGACTGTCCACTTTAGAGTATTGGACCATGGGAATTATTTGTGCAATAATCTTGTTTGTCTCAGTTCTATTGCATGAGCTAGCACATTCTGTTATAGCGCTAAGATATGGTATTAGAGTACGCCAAATAATCCTATTCATTTTTGGTGGCATGTCGGATATTGAAGAAGCAACACCTGGAGGGGGTGAAGTCTCGAAAGATTTTGGAAAAGAGTTCAAAATAGCGGTTGTAGGACCCGTGACTAGTTTCATAATCGCAGCTGTGCTTGGAATAATATTAGTAATGGTATCTCTAGTTAATGTTAATGAAGTTAGCGATCTAAGTAGTAGTATAGTGCTCAATATTACCAAAGGTGTACTATGGTATGGAATGGTAATAAATATAATTCTTGGAGGATTTAATCTTATACCCGCCTTTCCCATGGATGGTGGAAGAATATTGCGTGCTGCATTATTAAGATGGAAGAAAGACTTTGATCAGGCTACTCGGATATCCGTGAAGGCGGGAATAGTGATGTCTTATGGATTTATGGGATTGGGCTTTCTTATCATGTTTTCAGGTTCCTTTGTTAGTGGAATGTGGCTGTTACTTATAGGTTGGTTCTTAAATAGCGGTGCCCAATCATATCTATCAGAGCATGAGCTCATGAGGATTTTGTCAACTATTCCCGTAGGCACAATAATGAATACTACAATAATTAACGTAGGGGAGGATTTAACAATCGACAGTCTAATTAAAGATTATTTTAATTTGTATTCGAAGGACTCATTCCCTGTTGTAAGCAGAGAACCTGATCCTAATAGGTTGTTAGGAATGGTCACTTTTAAAGATGCATCGAATATAACAGATAGTAAAAGATCTAGGACAAAAACAAGCGAGATAATGATTCCAAAGGCAGATTTAATTATAATGAGTGAAAACAGAAAAGCTAATGAAGCTTTACTCCAGATTTCGAGAAAGCGTATGGGAAAGGTCTTTGTATGCAATGACGATGGAAAATTGATTGGCGTGGTAAGCAAAACAGATATCATGAATGCAGCAAGCGAGAAAAGGGAATATGAGAAAGCCGCTAGAAATTTGCATAAAGAAACTGGCTAAAACTATATCTCCCCGCATTATAAGTTGCAATCAGATTAACGGTTAAATCATACCCGCCGAAACTTCTAATATAAAATAGCATGATAACTCCTATTGATTCTTGCCTGAACATGAAATAGTGCTCTCCAATCATTTTCTTCATGAACAATCTCTAAAGGATCATAATCTGATGTGATGAAACGGGAAGTAGTAGGAATGACCCTTGCCTACTCCCGTCGTATGTTTTCATACAAAAAATGAGGGAAAATAGATTATCTTGATAATGGTAACTCATATTTAAAAATCTTATTTCCATCTCTGCATTACAAGTATAATGCAGTGCAATCGTATGAAAGAGATTTGTCTGCTGCATCAATTCGTACTAGTTCACTTCTCCTTTCTCCAAATCTTTTCTATATCCTCTGTGTCTCCTTCACATCTTCCAATATTTCTTCTGGATATCCTCTAGCTCTTGTAATGTCTCTTAGCCCTACTGCACTCTTTACTGCTTTCAAGTGACGCAACGGCATCTTTTATCAATTCTTCTACTTTATTCACCTCATTCATTTCTGGCCATTTCCATCCTCTGCCCATTATTCTCTAGTTTATATACACCTTTGGTAAGGTCCACAAGCTATTCCTTTTTTCACACTCCATTATCAACGTCAAGAGGTGACTTAATAGTCATTCTTTCCGAGAGTATCTTCGTATGAGGAATAGTTTGTAAGGTCTAATTCCTCCGACCATGTTGTTGGTCAGGAGTATTGCTTTAAAGATTATCCTAATAAGGAGCGCTTATTTTACTGTCTGTATGAATTTTGATGAAAACAAAGAGTCTGAGCATCAAGACCGTAGCCATCCGTCTAGAGACGCTATTTGTACGTGCAAGACGTGTAACCATGAAATTGCAAGAGATTGCCTAAAGTCAGAATGCAGTTGTTGTAAAGAATCAGATCATTCAATGATAATGGATGGGATAGAAGGATTTATATCAACATCAAAAAAGCATAAGCTAAATAGAAATTCTGATTAAAAAGGGATAAAAATAAGAGAGGAATTACTA
>Ga0307429_1001497_pt1 | contig 10961 bp, 21 predicted proteins | sample SalMarWE160230MG_FD_202151 | JGI IMG/M metagenome (GOLD analysis project Ga0307429, IMG submission 202151) | Salt marsh sediment microbial communities from the Plum Island Ecosystem LTER, Massachusetts, United States - WE1603-230 | ecosystem: Environmental > Aquatic > Marine > Intertidal zone >...
GATTTTTGCTATTTCTTTTTGGGAATCATGAACAGGACTAAAAGCCATAGTAGCTCCGTCTATCAAGAACAACTGTTTTTTGTAACTCTTCCACCATATTTCTTTTAATCGATAATAATATAATGAAGGGTCTCTATCTTCTTTATCTGATTTTTTTACGAGCTTACCGTTACGATCCATCATGTCTTCATCTTGAGGACTGGCTATGTATGCCTCTATGTCTTCCTTATGCTCATTCCAAAGAAGTAAAATATTCTCTTTATCTCCCCAGTAACATTCAACAATATATTTCGCCGATTCATTTAGGTCGTATTTAGTAGCATTGGGATCTTCATACATATCAAATGGGGATCTTCTTGTTACGACAAGGTCTCCATTGATTTTATCTTTCTTGTAGGATATATCTGATTTCAACCAACCTTTTCCTGATATTATGCCATCTACAAATTGCATAGATTGTTCGGTATCACCATGACACAGGTCGATGGAGTGTTTTGCTAAAGAGGTAAAGGCATCTGCAATAATTCTTATTCCACCTTTTCTTGGAAAAACTTTTACATCAGCTCTATTTTGTCTTTCCATTCCAGACAAAAGATTTATTATTGGTAGGATGTGATTAAAGGTTAGACAAGGTTTCTCTTCTTCTGCTAATAAAGCTCTCTCTCCGGGAGTCCATTGATTATTAGTAACAAATTCATAGTTCTCAATAGCATCTTGTCTCCAGATACGATTACCTTTTTTCGCCTCTTGCCAAAATTCGCCTAACTTAACTTCCTTATTCGTTTTACTATCTTTATCCATTACGCCTCCCAAATAAAAAAAGCCCCAACGTCTAACATGATGTTAAACATTGAGGCTTCAGCGGAGTAGTTTCCCTAATGGGAACTTCCTTTGAGCAGTCCTCTGTGTAGTCTTAATTAACTACAATTGTACTCATTATTTAATTTTTATCTTTTCTATCTTCTTAAAATTAGTTAAACCACCTTGACAGAAATCTTGCGAAGTACCTCCTGTAAAGTTGGGGTTATCTTTAAAAATCTTTCTAAATTGTTTAATTATTTTTGATAATGTAGTATCAATTTTATTCAATATTGCACCTTTATAGTATACGCTTTTTATTTTTTGTCGTCAAGGTAGTTGCTATTAGCAAGTAATTAAGCTGTCATGTAAGACCTCGATTTCTTCTTCTGTTTAAAGTAATGTCTAATTACATGTTCTTCTCTTGCGAACTGCAAAGCATATAATCCCATTGTATATGCATCGCCATGGTCTGGAGATTTACCTAAATTTTTTGCTAATTTCATTTCTTTCTTAGGTTGGATGAATAACTTACCCCCTTTAAATTCATATTTATAAGCATTGAGCTCTCTTTCAAGGTCTTCATCCTTAAATGTCCACTGTATTTCATTATCTCCAAACATTTCTCCGGTAAGCCATATTGCTTCTGCTCGCCTATTATAAAAGGGGTCGGGAACACCTGCTTTTTGCCTTTCAGTACCGTTAAACTCTACAAGGAGACATTTCCAATCCCACATTTTAATCTTCTGTCGTAAAAGAACAGCTACAGCTAAACCTACATTGATAATATCAATAACAATTACGGAAGGTCTAAGTCTTTGAGCCATCTTTTCAACTTGGTTAGCTGTATAATCTGCATCTCGTTTTCCATATATATCATCATCTACTATATCAGTATTCTTTAGACCATAAATTACAGTTTCATCATCTCCGAAACGTGCAGGGTCAACAGTGATTACCTTCTTTATAGCTTTATGAAGCTTTGTTTCATGAGCTCTTTCAATCCATGCAAGTTGAATCACAAGGTCTGCACCAGCCAGTACATCCCAGCATCCGTCTCTATAAGCTTTTAACAATTGAGGTCGGTTTCTTAAAACATATTCCATTCTCGATACATAATCTTTTGGTAAATAATCATTATCTGATGGTAAAGCAGGTAGGTAAATTCTTCCATCTTTATTTTTATTTAGGACAAATGCTTTCTTTAAATAACAATCTCTTGGATTGGCTGAATAAACATATTTATAAGGAAGGGCTTCCCCGTTGATGGTTCGTCTACAAGCAAGTTTAAGTTCAGTTAATTTATCTTCTTCTACTTCCTCTGCTTGATCAAGGCAAAAGAAGGCTATTTCCATAGAATTGAATTTCTTTGTTACCTTTTCACTATCAAGTCCGCCATAATGGATTTTTAAACGTTTATTTACAATGATCTCTTTATTTTTAGAATTAATAGTATAAACATTCTCAGGGATAAAAGCTTTCCATGAATCTAAGGTTGTATCATCAAAGTCCACACCTCTAAGTCTACCCATAAAACCTATTGGTATTGGATTCTTTAGGGGTGGAAGTTTAAAATGGTCTATAATCATATTACAATATAACCAAGCATACCTACATAACAGTACGCTTTTGCCTCCTCCCTTCGCCCCGCCGTAGAGTAATTCTTTTGTGTATTCTTGATTAAGAAGCCATAAGGCAAGTAATTGCTTATCGGTAAATTCGATGCGATATTTTTGCATGGCAAAATCATAATTAGTTGGATTCATTTAACCACCTTAATCAACGATTTCTTTGGAACGACTAATTTATTTTTTACTTCTACGGGAACAATAACTAATTTTAGACTTATACCGTATATCCCTAAACCCAAGTTTAATGTTTGAAATTCATTATGATGTGACATTGTTTGCATTAAAAATTTAACATACTTACGGAAATTTATATTACGGTCTTTATAAGTTTCTTTAGTTACTTTTAACACAGTTTTGGTTTCGAGTTCTTTGCCTGTGCCGACAGTGTTCATAATCTACCTCCTTTGTAGTCTTTATAGGGTGTCATCCTATATTCTTTACATCAATAGTCGATTATACGTTCATTATTATACCGAATAATAGTATAAATATGCGGTAAAATTGCAGTTTTGAGTAATAGTAGGTAACGTTATTACCCTTTACAGCACAAATCTGCAAGTTTATTTAATTTCTTCAAAGTTGTCTTTAAAATATTGTTTTGCTACATACCATTGGTCTTTATGATTTTTAGGATTACGTGCTACCATTCCCATATCATTATCTGGACAGTCAACGCCGCTTATGCTAATATATTTATTATCTTCCTTGAAAATATATGGTCTCATTTCTGCAATATTTGTTCTTCTATATTTTTTCCATTCACTCATTTATTCCTTCCTCCTTTCTCTAAAATACTAAAAATAGCACTTTCAGTCTATAAGACGAATCAGCGTTTGCTGAAACTATTATTTTAGACGATGGTCTATTATTTTAGCCAACTTTACCTAACTTACCATGACATTCGTTATTTTGTCTACCAACTTGGATACTTGCCTATTTATGCAATATTTTGACAAGTATAACTTGCTAATAATTTTATTAACTACCTGTGCTTATATTGCACGGATAGAAGTGCTTACACTTATTAACATCTGTATAGCTTTATGCCCAAACCCTCCACTGTATTTTTTATATGTGTAGGTTATTTCCGAGATAACTTGCTTTGTCGTAATTTCCAGCAATTCGCTTTGAAAGAGAGTTAGTCAATTTGCCACTTATATACATACAAAATAGTGAATGTTCGTTTAATAGTGAACATTCATACGTCAGTGAACATTAGCCGTAGCTTTGTTACATTGAAGCTGCAAAATGTGACCTCAAGGGACATATTTTACATTGCAACTGTAATTTCTTCCACCCCATCTGTAATTTTGCATATCGAATATACCTTGCAGCCAGAGTACAGCCAGAGCACAGCCAGAGTTTACTAATGCCGGATAATCGCCAAATCTGGCATTGGTAGATTTTACAGCCCGTCTTTAACCAAAGCCCTCAACGGGCGGTTGATGAGCCTGCTTTTTGTGGTAGCTATGGTGACGTCTACCATAACCTATTATTCCTTTTGTTACAGGTAGTACCCGTCAGGGTGCGCTTAACACGTAGGACAGAGGCGTAACGAGTATCTATTAATCGGGGTGAGAACAGGTTGCACGTGTTTCTGTTCTCGGAGGCACTATAGACGCCTTCCATACCCCGATTTTGGTGGAGGTGACGTGAATCGAACACGTGTACTAGGAGCATTTCACCTTGTACAAGGTCTTCCTTCCTAGTCGATACCTTACACCCCCAATTTACTTATCTTTAACTCCAATTCCTTTCTCATATTGTTATCAGGTGATAATTTTTTGATTATCTTTTGCCACTTACGTATCTTATTTTGTTCTCTATGGTTATTCTTTTTGTACGCTTGACACTTTAGTTTATTTCTACCTATTTTTTTTGTTCCACCGCTTCCTAACTTCAATCTATTACCCTCGTTTTACCTTTTATTTTAAAAAACATTCTATGTATCTTTTGTTTATTTAAACAATCTTTACATATCTCTATTATTTTATTTTTATCTTCTTCATCAGATACGTAATAATGATGATATGGACACATTTCTTTTCCACACTTAGGACACAACATTATCTACTCCTCCTACTTGATCACCGTGTAATTGTAGAGCTATTTGTTGTTTGAATCTTTTCTGTTCTCCTAAAAAAGTATCACGTAAAAACAATTTATCCATTAATGATAAACTTTCAAACCATTCTGTTAAAGTTTTTATTTCCATTATTCCCTCCTGTTTCGCAGCGAAACATTATTCGCATATTTTGAAATCAATTTAATAAATTCAGAATTGTTCATAATAAAGGCAAACAACCCATTAGACATCGGTTCAACTAAATCCTCATCATCATCAATCGCCTGTTCCCAGCAAATACCATGAAGACTCTCATGAAGTAAAGCCTGAAGTTGGGTTTCATAACTACATCCCTTATCGATTTCGATTAATTTCTTATCCTGCCAAATCCTCCCAAATAGACGTTTATCTTTTTCATTCCTGAGGTTATCTACGTACATTACATTGTAATAACTACTACCTATTCTTGAATGTTTTATTTTTGGGCTTTTCATATCTCCTTTGTAAACCTCTTTATTTTTCTTTGTAAACTTTCTCAATCACATACACCAAAGTTGACAAATTCGGAGTGTTTGATATACTAAAATGAGAAAATCCTAAATAACGAACGTAGAGTACCTTTAAATAAGTCCAATAGAGAGAGTCAAGTAGATTGGTCATGTGAGATTATGGTCACACGAGCTACCCCATAAATTTTTCAAGTTTAACTTATTTAAGAAATAATCACTACGTCATTTTGAAAGCTTTCAATTTTCATTATTTACAACCACCTTTTTTCCGTCCACCTTTGCGGATGCTTGGTCTTGGACTTCGCTTCCTTGGTCCCTTTCCATCTTTATCTGGCACTTAAATCACTTCCTTATTTACGTATAAATAAAATCTTATTTTGATAATTTTCTTAATTTATGGTGTAAAACAACATGTTCGCTGTGATTTTTAAGTAATCTTAAATTCTCAATACGGTCATCATCTCTAATTCCGCTGATATGATGAACAACTTCCTCTGGGTTAATACATCTTCCTAAACTTTCAGCCATTATTAACCTTCCTCTCCTGATATACCCATTATCACTCATTTTATAATAAGGGCTATCTGAACTAACCAATACTAAAATGTATCCTTCTACGTTTCTTTTAATTCCACCATTCCATTTGGGATGTTTATCCCCTTTTTGGAATCCGTTTTTTTTACCATTTTCGACTAAGATACTTCTTATTCGATTCCTGGTTTCTTCACAGTAATTTTCTAATAATTTCATAATTTCTCCTAAGACTTTTATTCCTGCCTATGAGCAACTGATATCAAAGGGTGATTTTTAAAGGGTTTTAGTTTGTTGCAATATTTTATTCACCATAGAGCCACCAATAAATAGTATCTTCTATACAATCCCAAATAAAATTATATATATCTTTGATTAGCTCTTTCATTTTTCACCTACACATTCATTTTATATATACCACACTATCCAGTTAAAACTTTTAGTATCTTTTTTGTATTTCAAAATCCTTCTTGCGTTTAGCCCCTTTTTAAGCCATTCTTCTACATTGTCAGCATCTATACGTTCTTCCCGAACATATATCTTTTTTATATTAAAAGACCTTGCTTTAACAATCATTACAATACGTTCTAATATATTCATAGGGGTAGTTCTGACATGAAATTTTATTTTAAAATTCAACATATCATTTAAAATATGAATCATCTTTGACATTCTTGAATTGACTTCTTTTTGAACTTTTGTGATATTATCCATCTTTTCTCCTACACGTTGTATTAGATATACCGTATTATATATAAATATAGACTACCTGAGGCGAGAGACCCCTACCCCCTGCCTCGACTTTACTTTACATAATCATTCTTATAGGACGTTAGCAAGCTGTAACAATGATATTTACACGCTTTGAGGCACATCGGGACGCTTCTTCTTACCTTTATTGATAGATTGCTCTACTTCCTTCTTATTGAAGGGTAATAAACTAATCTTTTCCTTCTGTAATGGTGTAATATCCATTGTTTCAAGCATTTTCTTACCAGCTTGTTGGGCAATGGTTAACTGCTCGGTCTTGATCATGAGGAGGATCTTAGCGTCCTGGTTAGCTACTGCGTCGGTTAAGTACTTGCGTTCTGAATACTCTTTGTCTGCAATGGTTAGAATGTATTTTTCGGCTCTCCAATCCTTCTCTCGCTTGTCATGAGCGTATTGCATGAGTAGATCCTGATGGTATGCTATAAATTTATGCCTGGCGTAGGCGAATGAGCGACCGAATTGTTTAGAACGTGCTATCTCCTCAGTCAATCTCTGCCTGTATATTCCTGCTCTCGCACAAATAGCATCATAGAAGAAATACTTCTCCGCTAACTTCAATAAAATAGCTCTCATCCTGCTATCTATTAACTTCTTACGTCCTCCTTTTCTACTGTATGGCTCTATCAATGCTTTCTCGGGGATCTCTAGAGTCTCTGGATCTACTGGCTTTATCTCTTTATGATCTACTTCTTTATTCATTGCTTCTATTGCCTTATCTATTTTCATAAAAGGTAGTATATACTAATTATTTTTTGATATCAAGTTGTTAGACGCAACTATTGTTATAAGCAAGTAAATAAATCAAAATAAAGCTTGACATTATAGTTGTTTTGTGGTAAAGTGGGTTAGGTTTAAGAATAAAAGGTTTAGGAGGGCTTTGAATGAATAAATCAGAAAAAGCTAAAAAGAATGTTAGCACTTGGCAAGAAGACAAAATGTATTATTATCATAGTTTAGCTAAAAATAAAACAATGGAGGAAACATTAATGTTAAATGAAATGTTAAAAAGTTATTCAGAGTTTATAGACGACAAGATAAAAAACAATGTTGGCTATAAACCCAATGGAGAAAATTTTGAATTGTATATTGAGTATTTAAAGACACATCCTCAAAAAGCTACTTATGAAGATTTTAAAAAATTTAAACAAAATAAATAGCTTTATAGACTCCATTCTTTAGAGTGGAGTTTATTAAGGTTATTTTAAATTGATACAAAAAAAATAAGGAGGGTCAATAGGATGAATGATAAAGAGAAAGATAAATTATTAGAATTAGTAGAGATACTTGAATACGAAGCTAAGACATACAGGGAAATTTTAGCCGATAACACCGCAACATCAAACCTTAAAGACTGTTTTGGTTGGATAACTGATAAACTTGAAGATTTTGGAAACAAATATAATTTATAAGTAGTATTATTAAGGTTATTTTAGCTCTATTATATAAAGAAGGAGGATCAGAGATGAAAAAACTTTGTAAACGTTGTCTAAGGCAATTGAAGCAATTACAAAAGGAAAATCAAAGCGGTGGGAGTTTCTGTCCAAAGTGTGGCTTTTGGAGGTATGATAAAGATAAAAAGAAGGTTACTTAGATTAGATAAGGAGGTGAGAAAGGATGTTAAAAGAACGAGAAAATTTAGCTAAATTGCAATTACTTTGTGATAAGATCACTAACCAGTCAAGAGAATATCTAACTATAAGAGATTTAGATTGTGAAGCTAATTTATTAAATATTAAAACTACTTATAAGATTAAGAAGAAATATACTTATATTGATATTGGTCGGAGTGGTAAATATTTAATAAATGATGATGGGGAAATTTACGGAATAAAAGCGTATGGAGTAATTAACAAAGGACATTTCTATGGTACGCTTGATACTATAAACGAATTTTACTGGGGGGATTATACAGCTAAAAGAATAGTACAAGAAAATTCATATAAATAAAAGAAGGAGATTAAAATAATGAAATGTTTCGCAGAGAAACAAGCACTTATGTAAAGCAAAACACGCATACAATCATAAGCGTGGCATTAAATTCGTTGCTTATATGACGTTTACGGAGGTTTAATTTTAAGGAAAGGAGGTTAGCATGAAGATTATAGAGAAAAATTTAGACTATTATAAAAAATGGTTAGTAAGCACAGATATGCTAAAAGGTTTATGGCGAAAAGGATTACCAATATTGATAAATGACATAGAATACAACATCGGAAAGATGAGTTATGGTGATTGGTTTTTAGAGCCAAATAATGGCTTAATTCGCAGAGAAACTGATCCCTTTGATGTAGATACTTTATGGTTAGAAAGAGATAGTAAAGACAAGGACATATATAAAGTTGCTTATATGACGTTTACGATAGACTTTCATTTATCTTTATAAAGTAAATGTTTCGCAGAGAAACAAAAGGAGGTTTGATATGTTAAAAATAAGAATAGAAACTAACAATGCCGCTTTTGATAGCACGAAAGAAGAAATACACGCTTGTTTAACTGAGGTTATTCGGAAAATATGGAAAGGCGAAAAGGAAGCTAAAATTTACGATAGCAACGGGAATGAAGTAGGAAGTTTTAAATTAACTAAATATTGAGCAGTCAGAACTCAGGGGATGGGTTTCTATCCTTTGGGTTGTGGTTACTAAATTATATATAAGAAAGGAGGGTTAATTAAATGATTACTGAAGTAGAAGAAAAACATTATCTAACTTGTGGATGTTGCGGGAAGTACTACTTAGGATTTATTCCAAAGGATAAAGACGGAGTACAAACTTACGATAATGGCGTGGGAATGTGTCCGGATTGTGGCGGTGATCCAAAAGCCAAAACAGTTAAAAAACGAATGGGTTGGGCAGCTTGCACATTCTACGAGGCACGTTTTGACTTGCTTAGAAATGCACTTGGTAAAGAAGCTAAAGCAAAATTTGACGGTCTAAGCTATCAAAAGAAGTGCTTTGTTATTCAAAGGATGTTAGAGAAAGGATTTATTAAATGGTAGTAGCTTTAAAAGAGGGGTATATTCTTATACCCTTCTATTAAGGTTACTTAGATTAGATAAGGAAGGAGGGATATTATGACAGAATATAGAATACTTTGGGAAAGAACCCAATTAGGGAATACAATAGTAAAGGCTAATAGCGAAAAAGAAGCTAAAAAAATAGCTGATAAAACTACTCGAAGCAGTAAAATTAAATGGACTTCCCCTAAAATATCTATTGTTGGCGCTTATACTTTCAAGCAAATATCAGAAACTATTAAATAAAGGGGATTTATAAATGTTTCGCAGAGAAACAAAAGGAGGTTTAATCATGACTAAGAAAGAACAATTAAAAGAAGTATTTACTAAGGAAGTTAAAAAATTGATAGGTGATCATGAAAGAGCTTTAATCGGTGATGTTATTGTACCTATTCAATCAGTCGTTGAAGATACTGTAAATACATTACTAAAAGAAGTAACGATTCGGACTAATTTATAGCAGTCAGAACTCACTGGATAGTTTTCCTGGTTTCTATCCGGTGGGTTGTGATTACTCAGAAATTACTGAAGGAAGGTGAAAAAAATGAGAATTCCATTAAAAAAGATATGGTATCTTAGCAAAGTAAAGAAAATCAAAATTTCTGATCTTGGTGAATGTATGCAAAAACTTGTAATTGAATATATAAGAAAATATAAAGAAGAAGGGACTGATTTCCCAAAAATTACATTAGAATATAATCGTAAATCAAAAATGTTTGATATAATCGATGGACACAATAGAATGGTTGCCGCAAAAATTATTGGACTAAAAGATATAAATGCAAAAATAGTAAACTGGAATTTGTAACTTATGTAAACTAAAACACGCATACAATCATAAGCGTGGTATTGAATTCGTCGCTTACAGAGCATTTACGGAGGTCTATTTTAGAGGAAGGAGGTTAAGAATATGAAAATTAGCGTAAATCACCCACAACAACATATCGAGAAAAATCAAGATTGGAGAGATTACCCTTGTATCAATGTAGAAACTGGAAGAAAACTCAAATATAATCTCGGGCATTATTTCCAAAGCTGGAAAGATTATTGCAAGAACGGTTACGATACTAATTACGAAACCAAATGAAGGGAGGCATAATGGCTAATACAATCTATTTAGTTATTATAGGATTGGTTTTGATTATAATTTTAATAAGAGAGATAAGGAGGTGAGATTATGAAAAATTGGGTAAAATATGCTAAAGATGATATTGAATTAAACACAGTAAAACAAATGGCTAAAGATTTAAGAGACTCAGGAGAATATAAAGAAGTAAAAATCAGAAAAACTGAACCAGAAAATGGAAAAGATTATGGGCTTATATATGTAATAAGAAGATAAATAATTAAGGAGGTTAAGTATGGATGATTTTAAAAAATATATTAAAAGTTTACTTCAAGAAAATGTAATAAATATAGACCAATACAGAACACTAATAGAGTATGTTAATAAAATGTTTCGCAGAGAAACGGAGGTGAAGAAATGACTAAGAAAGAAGAATATAAAATGACTGGTATACTATCTGAATTGTATGGTGAAAATGATTACATTTATATTAAAATAAAAAGTAACAACGTTTTAAACACGATATTTAATGCTATCAAAACAAAAGGTAATAATATTGAAGTTACGATAAAGGAGG
>Ga0307429_1001499_pt1 | contig 10956 bp, 8 predicted proteins | sample SalMarWE160230MG_FD_202151 | JGI IMG/M metagenome (GOLD analysis project Ga0307429, IMG submission 202151) | Salt marsh sediment microbial communities from the Plum Island Ecosystem LTER, Massachusetts, United States - WE1603-230 | ecosystem: Environmental > Aquatic > Marine > Intertidal zone >...
CGATAAACGCGTTTATCAGTACAATTATGAACATAATGGAACCACCGCGAAAACTGCCAATGGCAAAGGAAATTACTCCTGCGATGATGAGAATAATTACAAGCACATTTTTAAATTGCAGCAAGAATTGTAACCACTGAGGTGTTTTTGCCAGAGTGATGAGCTGATTTTCACCATATTGAGTGAGCCGTTTTTGAGCGTCCGGGTTCGAAAGACCCTTTTCACTCGTTTTAAGAGCTTCGAAGCAGTCTTTGACTGTTTTTAGATAGAAATCACCAGGTTCTGGCATCGCAGCGTTTTCCCCTGCCATTATATATAGTACAAAAAATAATCGGTTTATACCATGAGGTTCTATTCTGATTTCACATTATAAAAAACCTCGTTCAGAAAATCCTTCGGCTTTGAGATCAACTCTATTTGAACAACGGATAACTTTCTGACGTTTTGTTAAAGAATCCAGGACAGCTTTCGTGTTTTCCTCTATGGCATAAAATCGTGATACAATGCAATCGCTGAGACTCAGGGCTGTGTGATAATATAATATGGTAAGTCACGGAATGATTATCGGCGTCATTGGAGATTCCTCCTGCCCCCCAGAAGAAGCCAAGCTGGCAGAAAGTGTTGGTGAATTGTTAGCCCAGCAAGGTGCCACTATAGTATGCGGCGGCTTAGGTGGTGTGATGGAAGCTGTTTGTCGCGGGGCTAAGTCAAAAGGCGGCTTGACCGTGGGTATTCTGCCTGGGAAAAATTCAAGTACGGCAAACCCCTGGGTAGATATTCCCGTGGTTACCGGCCTAGGCGAGGCCAGAAATGTGGTGGTGGCAAAGTCGGCTCAGGCCATAATTGCCATCGGCGGAGGTTATGGAACACTAAGCGAAATTGCTTATGCTTTGAAGAGTAGCATCCCAGTCATCGGCTTGAATACCTGGTCACTGTCCCGAAACGGGCAAGAGGATGATTCCATAATTAGAGCTCAGAGTGCTACCGAGGCGGTGGACAAGGTAATTTCTTTGGTCAAGAGGCGCAAAAGATCATGAGATTGCTCCACCCCGACAAGTCGGGGCTCGCAGTGACAGGGAGTTAGCCATAGAATGCCCTTAGAAATAGCAAGTATCGAAAGTGTAAAAGCCAGAGAGATTCTCGATTCGCGGGGCAATCCTACCATAGAGGTGGAGGTGGTATTGGTTGATGGCACCTCGGGTGTCGCCGCTGTCCCCTCAGGAGCGAGCACCGGAAAATATGAGGCTGTGGAGCTTCGGGATGGTGATAAAAGTAGATATGGGGGACTTGGCGTTCTAAAAGCAATAAAACATGTCAATAGTGAGATTGCTTCGGCAATAACAGGCATGTCTGCCTTAGAGCAGGCGGCTATTGACCAGCGACTAATTAAACTCGATGGCACTGCTAACAAAGCCCGGCTCGGAGCTAATGCCCTACTGGGGACATCTCTTGCCGTAGCCAAGGCCGGAGCTAGCTTCCGGCGTATTCCTTTATATCGCTATTTAGGAGGGGCAAGAGCTAACCTTCTGCCTATCCCCATGTTGAATATTCTAAATGGGGGTAAGCATGCCCTGGGCTCTACCGATTTTCAGGAATTTATGATAATGCCGGTGGGCGCTGCCAATTTCCACAAAGCCCTGCAAATAAGCAGCGAAATATATCACTCCCTGCATAAAGTGCTTGAAGATAAGGGACTAAACACCAATGTTGGAGACGAAGGTGGCTTCGCTCCCCGACTCCCTTCTAATAAAGATGCGCTGGAGCTGATAATAGCAGCCATCGACATGGCTGGCTACAAAGCCGGCCAGGACTTATTTATCGCCCTGGACCCAGCCGCCAGCACCTTCTACCAAGGAAGGAAGCATAACAGTGTTCATGGAAAATATGTCCTCTCCCAAGAAGGTGTTACTCTCAGTTCCACAGAAATGATTGACTATTATGTCAAGTTAATATCGGATTACCCCATCATCAGCATTGAGGATGGGCTGGCCGAGGATGATTGGGCAAACTGGTCATTACTCACCGCTCAACTAGGTAAGCAGATTCAATTTGTCGGCGATGACCTTTATGCCACCAACATGGAGCGCCTGGAAAAAGGCATTGCTCAAAAGGCCTCCAATTCGATTCTTATTAAGCCAAACCAGATAGGCACGCTCAGTGAAACCCTGGCTGTTATCAAAAGAGCACAGCAGGCCGGCTGGACAACCATTATCAGCCACAGGTCTGGTGAGACCGAGGATACCACTATTGCCGACCTCGCGGTAGCTAGCAAGGCCGGATTCATTAAGGCTGGTGCCCCCTGTCGCAGCGAGAGATTGGCTAAGTATAATCGCCTCCTCAGGATAGAGGAGGAATTAGGAGAGGCTGCACAATACCCCGGCAAAAGAGAGTTATATAATTTGGAGAGGATGAAATAATGGAGATATTAAATGGCGTTCACCAAATAAAAACTCCCGCTCCGGGAAGCGCATCATGGTATACCAATATTTATGTAATTGAAGGCGGCGATGGTCATATACTGGTTGATAGCGGCTGGGATAGCCAGGAATCCCTCTGGGCCCTCCAGGAAGGGATAAAGGCGGCAAACCTCAAACTTCGAGACATCAAAAAAGTGGTTATCACCCATATACATCCCGACCATTATGGGTTATCAACCAAGATAAAACAAATCTGCGGGGCTCAAGTAGCTATGCACAGGATTGATGCGGATTTTATCTTTCCCAGATATAAAGATTTCGCTGACCTGGTTAAACAAACTGAAGAGTTACTTCGACAGAACGGTGCTCCTGCGGAAGAATTGCCTCAGTTGAAAGAGGCTTCGCTATGGGCGAATAAATATGTCACCCCGGATTCGCCTGAAGTTATGCTAGAAGATGGCGACACAATTTCTAATGATTCTTTCGAATTTGAGGTGTTATGGACGCCAGGGCACTCGCCAGGCCATATCTGCCTTTATGAACGAGAGAGGAGGTTTATTCTCACCGGCGACCATGTCCTGTATGATACCACCCCCCGCGTTAGCTTCAATCCCCAATCCAGCGATAACCCCCTGGGCGACTATATTTCTTCACTTAAAAAAATAGAGAGCCTTAGAGTTCACTTTATTCTCCCGGGACATGGGCCGGTGTTCAATGCTTTAGGGCTGAGAATCGAAAAGATACTACAGGATCACGAAGAAAGGAAGAGAGCCATCATGAGAACTCTGCACGACGGCTTGAAGACAGCCTACGATATAGCTCAGCAAATACCCTGGATGGCCAACGGAGGGAGTACTGCTTTTCGGGATCTGGGAGTCTGGGACAGGCGAATGGCTATTACCGAGACCATTGCTCATCTTAAGCTCTTGACGGAGGAAGACAGGGTGGGCAATGTTGATATGGATGGTGCTTCTTTATACATAGCTAAAGACTAGTAAGAAAAGAGGAGGTGAAGAAATGGCAACAAAAGTAGGAATCAACGGCTTCGGGCGTATTGGCAGATTAGCTCTGAAGGCAATTATCCAGCGCTGTAGCGGTAAGGTGGAAGTGACGGCGGTGAATGACCTTACCGACGCTAAAACCAATGCCCATCTTTTTAAGTATGATAGCAATTACGGCATTTATCCCGGTAAGGTAGAGGCTAAAGACGATTGCATCATAGTTGATGGCAGAGAGATAAAGGTCTTAGCCGAGCGTGACCCTGGGAAAATTCCCTGGCGAGACTACGGGGTGGATATTGTGATTGAATCTACCGGGCTTTTCACCCACGCGAGCAAGGCTGCTGCCCATCTTCAAGGTGGTGCTAAGAAAGTAATTATTTCAGCACCGGCTAAAGAAGAGGATATATCTATTATCCTTGGTGTCAATGAAGAGCAATATGATCCGGCCGAGCACCGCATTATATCCAACGGCTCCTGCACCACTAATTGCATTGCTCCGGTAGTCAAAATCCTGCACCAAAACTTTGGCATTGTTCACGGGTTAATGACTACCGTCCATGCTTATACTAACGACCAAAAGATACTGGATGTGTTTCACCGCGACCTGCGCCGAGCAAGAGCCGCTGCTACCAATATCATCCCAACTACTACTGGTGCAGCTCGTGTTGTGGGCATAGTCATTCCGGAACTTCAGGGGAAGTTAGATGGTATTGCCCTGAGGGTGCCCACCTCGGTGGTGTCTGTCGTTGACTTTGTAGCTGACCTGAATAGAAAGGCGAGCGCTGAGGAAATTAACGATGCCTTTCGTAAGGCTGCTGACGGAAAGCTTAAGGGAATCCTGGAATATTGTGACGAGCCGCTGGTAAGCTCAGATTTTAAGGGCAATCCAGCCAGTGCTATCCTCGATGCCTTGAGCACCCTGGTCATTGATGAGAATCTGATAAAGGTATTAGCCTGGTATGACAACGAATGGGGCTATAGCTGTCGTCTTGCTGACCTCGTCGTTTATATCATTAGAAAGGGATTATAACTACCACCTAAGCTCTCCCCTAGAGAGAGAAATAAGGAAGGGGAACAAAAAATGCACGTTAGTGTATGCCAGATTGAGCTTCGTCTCCCCGAGAACCATTCCCTTAAGGGTAAGAGACAGGTAATTAAGTCCATTATAACCCGGCTACAAAACAGGTATAAGGTTTCCGTAGCTGAGGTGGATAACCAGAATTTATGGCAACTAGCCACTTTGGGCATAGCTTGCGTTAGCAACCACAGAAGACATGCCGATGAAACTTTATCCAATGTCGTAAAGTTCGTTGTCCAGAACTACCCCGATGTAGAGGTATTAAGCTCAGAAATAGAAACTTTTCCCTGATGGATGCTGCTGCCTTTCTCCATCATCTTGCTAGTCTGCCTGATTATCGCCAGCAGGTCGTCCATATTGAACGCATACCTCATCAGGGCGCTGTCTTTGGCAAACTGGATAACCCCCTCCACCCTGCCCTTCAGGCGTCTCTGGAGTCCCTGGACATATCAGCCCTTTATAGCCACCAAGCAAAAGCTTTGAATGCCGTTCTGGCTGGGAGAAATGTGATAATAGCCACACCCAGTGCCAGCGGCAAGACTCTGTGCTATCACCTGGCTACGCTTGAGGCGCTTTTACATGATAAGGACAGCCGTGCCCTTTATATCTTCCCCACGAAAGCTCTAGCCCAGGACCAGCTACGTAGCCTGAAACAAATCCTACACACCCTGTCATTGCGAGCCCCGACAAGTCGGGGCGAAGCAATCCCTCCAAGAGCTGCGGCCACTTTCGATGGTGATACACCACAGAATGAGAGAGCAAACATAAGAAAACAGGCAAGGATAGTGCTGACTAACCCGGATATGCTCCACCTGGGCATTCTGCCTAACCACCAATCGTGGTCTAGATTGTTTCGCAATCTTAAATATGTCGTAATAGATGAGACTCATATTTATCGAGGTGTTTTCGGCTCTCACGTGGCCAATGTCTTACGGAGACTGCGGCGGCTTTGTGCTTCTTATGGCTCTAGCCCTCAGTTTATTTGCTGCTCGGCCACCATCGCCAATCCCGAAGAGCATGCTCAAAATATCGTCGGCTTGCCCTTCGAGGCCATTGTCGAAGACGGCTCACCGCATGGCGAGAAATACTTCACTTTTTGGAATCCGCCCATCATTGATGAGGCTAAGACCAGCCGAATCAGTCCCAACAGTGAGGCGGCTTTTCTTCTTGGAGAGCTTGTTCAAAAAGAGATTCGTAGTCTGGTGTTTGCCAGCACTCGTAAGCTTACCGAACTTATTTATATTTATACCCAGGGACAACTACCGCCTTCCCTGAAGGATAAAATCAGCCCCTACCGGGCGGGGTATCTTCCCGAAGACAGACGCCGAATTGAGCATCAATTTTTTGGCGGTGAGCTTCTCGGTCTGGTCGCCACGACCGCTCTAGAGTTGGGAATAAATATCGGCGACTTAGATGCCACTGTGCTCACCGGTTATCCCGGAAGCATTGCCAGTGCCTGGCAGCAGGCAGGGCGTAGCGGACGAAGCACCCATAGCTCTTTGAGCTTTCTCATTGCCCAGGAAAATCCGCTCGACCAATACCTGATGCGTAATCCCGATTTCTTTTTCAGTAAGCACTTTGACAATGCCATAATCAATCCTGGCAATCCTTATATCCTGAAGCCTCATCTCCTCTGCGCTGCCTGGGAGAAACCACTAGAAGATAAGGACGAGGAATTCTTCGGCGAAAGTAGCGCCATGCTAACTGAACTGGAACAGGAAGGGAGGTTAAGAAAACGCCATGAGAGATGGCACCTCGCTCCTTCTATCGCTTATCCCGCTCAGGATATAAATATAAGAGCAACATCGGGGCAAAATTATGCTGTCATCGATGGTCGGGAGGGTTGCTTGTTGGAGACAGTGGAAGCCAGCGTTGCCTTTTTCCAAATACACCCCGGCGCTATCTATCTCCACCAGGGTGAATCTTATCTTATCAAGGAGCTAGATTTAGCCCGGCAAATTGCATGGGCAGAACCAAGGTCTACAGATTACTATACCCAGACTATGGAGATACACGACATTCGGGTCACGAAGATGCTCGAGAAAAAAGATTACCACGGTGTGAAGGTTTACTTCGGAGATGTTGATGTTACTATCACGGTAGTGGGCTTTAAGAGGAAAAAACAATTCACCGAAGAGGCCATCGAAGAGGAGCCTCTTGATTTGCCACCACAAAACTTTCCCACCAAGGCCCTGTGGTTTGATTTGCCGCAGGAGGCGATTGACAGGATATCCGATGCCGGGCTTGACTTCCACGGTGGTTTACATGCCTGTGAACACGCTGCCATTGGCATACTTCCCCTATTTGCCCTTTGCGACCGCAATGACATTGGCGGCGTTTCAACTCCTTTTCACCCCGATACCGGCAAGGCGCAGATTTTCATTTACGATGCCCACCCCGGAGGCATTGGCATCGCCGAAAAGGGATTCGAGATGATAACCGAGCTCTGGCAGGCCACTTTGAAGGCTGTCGAAGCATGTCCCTGCACTGACGGCTGTCCCTCCTGCGTGCAATCACCCAAGTGCGGCAATAATAACCAGCCTCTGGATAAAGAAGCTGCCATAGTATTGCTTGAAGGACTGGTTGGAGAACTGGTAAGATAAATTAAAGGAAGGCAATTATCTGACAATAAAACTTGGCCTGATTTGGTGGACATCTTAGAAGTAGGCGGCGGTCGTTTGATATTCTTAATATCCCAGATATTTGAAGGCTTTTCATCTCAAATGTGAATTGGAGTGAGCAAATTTAATAACGACCCTAGGTTACTAGCTTAGACACTTTGGTCAGCAAAGGAGGTTGCAGCCATGGGATTAGAAGAAGTTAAGAATATAGCGGCGAAATGTGTCCATTTCGGTATGTGTAAGATAAATTTCTTAGAGACAGGCGTTTGCCCTTCTGGGATTAAGCATAAGTACGCTAGTTACTATCCCCAGGGAGGAATGGAGATCGTTAATGCCTTGTCTAACAAGCTGATACCTGTCACTGAAAGGCTTATTGACATAGCAAGGTCCTGTACCTTGTGTGGAATATGTGATAAGCAGTGTTACTTCGTGACTGAACTTCGACCCATGAAAGTCATGGAGGCACTTAAGGAATATGTTGAAACCGTTGTGCAGAGAAATGAGCCAATTGAAAGTCCGGTGGAAGACCAGGTATTGCGCGATTTAAGAGGAATTGTCGGCGAGGAATGGGCGACAAACGATCCCGCAATCTTAGTCACTTACTCTAGAGATATTAGCCCAGTCGATCCCGCAATCCTAGTCACTTACTCTACAAATATGAGGTCAGTCACTTACTCTAGAGATATTAGCCCAAGTCACTTACGACATATGCCTGGATATGTTGTCATGCCTGAATCTACGCAGGAAGTTGCCGAAGTTGTTAAAGTAGCTAACAAGCATAAAGTGCCATTTGTGCCCAGAGGCACCGGTCAGAACAGCCATGGACTGACCCTTGGAGAGGGAATCATTATTGACCTGAGCAGAATGAAAACGCTTGAAGTGGATCCCAAGAACTGGACTGCCACAGTTGGAGCGGGAGTGACCTCGTTTGAGATGCAGAAGGAAGCGAACAAGCACAAAATGAGGGCCAGTGTGGCAGAACCGGCAGCATGCGTTTGCGCTAATATGGTAACGACGGGTATTTACGGGACCCTTTGCCATGCGTACGGATATGCGGGTGATAATTACGTTGATGCAGAAATTGTTGCTTTTGATGGGAAAATATTCAAGACAAACGACAAGAATGCGCCGAAGATATTCAACTATTTTATGCCTCCCCCGGGTACTCTGGCTCCTCTCCCTGGCATATGTACTCAGATTACCGTAAGACTTTACCCAATTGTAGAAGATGAAGAGGGAATTTTGGTTCCCTTCTCAGACCTTCATGAAGCCTTAGAGATGATGCGGGAAATAGCTAGAAGGAGGATAGGCTTGGTTGATTCGATTCTGGGACTGGAATACTTTGCACCGTTCATCTCTCCGACTTTCCAGGCATCCGAGGAACTCAGGCGTTTCTTCACAGAAGAAGTGGAAGCGAAATACCTGCTAATGGTAGTAGGGGATAAATACACGGTAAGGACAATAAAAGAAATGGCAGACGTTACTATAGATCAAAAGATGGTCAGAACAATTATGCTAGGTTTACCAAGATTTTATAGCGATGAAGGGATGGAAATACTGAGTCAACTTTCAAGGGCTGAAAAGCCTAACAAACTCCTGTTTAAGGAAGAAACAAGGCCTCTAATAGAGATGGTCTTATCTCCTTCACCTGAGAATATAGCCGCAGCAGTCGACGAAGATTTGCAGGATTTCTTCAAGAAGTTATATTCCAAGCCGGAAATGACAGACCTGGTCTGGCTAAATATGTACAGGATCCTCTCAAGCAGAATAGGCAGAAACTATGCATATGCCCCAGGCTTTGCCTTCGTTTCCCTAGATAACCTGGATAAGGTGGTTGAAATATGTGATATGCTGCAATCAATCGGTGACAAATATAACTTGAGGGGCGGTTTAGGAGTTATAAATCCAATGGACTTTGGCAAGCGGGCCCAGATAGAACATGTCTATTACTTTGACCAGACAAATAATCAGGAAAGAGAAAATGCAGCTAATGCCACGATAGAATCGATGAACAAGGTAAATGAATTCACGCAGGAAATGAAGGCCCCCGCGCTCCTTTCTATAGTATTTCAAGGGCTATGCAGAAGCGAGAATTTGCTATATAAGTAGTCATACCCTATTAGATAGAAAATTGTGCATTTGTGGTGACGAGGTTAGAGGGTCATAAGTCCTTATTAATCAAAGATCTTTGCTTACCACCAGAGCTAAGGGGGAGTAAATGAGGAGGTCTGTAGACTATATCATTGAAAAGAGAAAGAACGCAGAAAGCGTGATATTCCTAACCGGAGGCACCGGTTTTATAGGGAGTCATATTGCAGCGGAGTTATTGAAGAGAGGCTACTTTGTTATCTTCTTATGTCGGCCGAAGCAAAATCTAAGTGCTTACGAAAGGGTTCAAAAAGTCCTGGAGTGGCATGGCCTTCCTCACAACAAAAACTTCAAAGTAATGAGTGGACAGGTGGACGAACCCCGCTTAGGCTTAGATGATGAGGTGTACACTTATCTATCGGAAAACATTGACGAAATATGGCATTGTGCCGCCGATACGTCATTTCCAGAAAGGGAAAGAAGGCAAGCGGAAAAGGTAAATATTCAGGGCACGCTCCATGTGTTAAAGCTAGCAGCGGAGAGCAAATGTTATTTCTTCCACCATATGAGCAGTGCATATGTCGCAGGGAAAGTCCGTGGAAGATGTATGGAGCAATATGTACCTCAGCAGCAATTCTACAACGTTTACGAAGAAACTAAACATATAGCCGAAGGCCATGTGCTCGAAACTTGTAGTAGGGAGGGGATAAGAGTGAATATATACCGTCCTTCGATAACCTACGGGGATTCAAGAACGGGAAAGAGCCTGAGCTTCAAGGCCTTCTACGTTCCTTTCAGGGCGGGACATTACTTGAAGAAGCTATTTGAAAAGGATATCGAAGAAAATGACGGGTTAAAGGCTGAAAAGCTGGGTGTTAGAAAGACTGGGGATGGCAAACTTTATATACCTATCCGAATCGGAAAAATAGATGGAAGTTCATTTGATTTAGTTCCTATTGATTTTGCGGTTGCCGGGTGTACGGCAATTATGGAGAATTGCTTAGACGGCGGTATTTTCCATCTGGTAAGTAGAAAGCCAAGCACACTCGAAGAGCTCATTCTATTTGGGGAAAAATTCTTTAATGCCACGGGTTACAAATCTGTGCCGGCTGAGGATTTTGTCAATCAGCCCAGGAATGCTCTAGAAAATTTGTTTGATTCCTTCATTAATGTATATGAGCCAAATTTTCACGATGATAGGATATTTGATGACACAAAAGCGAGGGAGATTTTAGACAGAAATAATATTGCATGTCCTTATCTTGACTATGAGATCTTTAGCAAATGTATCAACTACGCAATAGAAGTGGACTGGGGTAGAGCGTTACCATAGGACGCAGGGAGCACGAATAAGCGATTATCCCCAAGGCTAATTGCAATAATGTTGCATTTAGCCCTCCCTTCGGGTAAAATACTGCCATGTTTCAAGACTCAATTCGAGTTTTGCAAGCTCAGGGGCACAAGGCGACCAAGCCACGGAAGCTAGTACTCGAGGTGCTGGAAGAAACCGAAAAACCCCTTTCCCCTTACGATATACAGGGGATTTTGCGCGCCAGAGGAAAATATCTGAACCACGTTACCATCTACCGCATACTCGATTTGCTTTGCAGTCTCAATCTAGCTCACAAGTTGCTATCCAGCGGTGGATTTGTGAAGTGCAGCTTAGATAATATAGAAGGCTGCCATCGCTTCATGGTCTGCCAGCACTGCGGAGCCATTCAAGAATTTGCTGACAAAGGATTATGTCAAGG
>Ga0307429_1001503_pt1 | contig 10931 bp, 8 predicted proteins | sample SalMarWE160230MG_FD_202151 | JGI IMG/M metagenome (GOLD analysis project Ga0307429, IMG submission 202151) | Salt marsh sediment microbial communities from the Plum Island Ecosystem LTER, Massachusetts, United States - WE1603-230 | ecosystem: Environmental > Aquatic > Marine > Intertidal zone >...
ATCACAGAGATCAATGTACAGGTTTCAACTCGGTTCGCTGAGGCTGGAGTAGATATCCTTTGGTTAGCAGATGATATAGGGATACAAAACACAATGCTTATGAGCCCAGCTATGTGGAGAAAGTGGTTAAAACCTCGATTAAAACGTCTAATTGACAGTGCAAAACGAGTGAATCCTCATATTCACATTTTTTACCACAGCGATGGTTTTATCGAGCCTGTTATTCCAGAATTGGTCGAAATAGGTGTTGATATTCTTAATCCTATTCAACCGGAATGCATGAATCCTGTTAGGTTGAAAAGACTTTATGGAGACGAGCTTTCCTTCTTCGGTACTATAGGAGTACAAACTGTTATGCCTTTCGGCACCTCTAAAGATGTGAGGCGCGCGGTGAGGGAGATGATTGAGAAGGTAGGCCAAGGAGGGGGATTTGTTATTGCTCCTACTCATTTTGTGCCTGTCGAGGTTCCATGGGAAAATGTGCAGGCATTCTTTGATGCGGTAGAGGAATTTGGACAGTACCAATAACGATACTGATGTGGCAGGATATTACCTGCCGGCTGGACTGGTTAATATTTTTTCATGTTGTACGCAGAAATCGTTTTTGCTCGTAAGTTGAGCCTGGATGAGCTCCTCCTGCCAGTGGGCATTGTAGAGGCGGCAGTTTTTGTTATCGCAGACAGGATTGCCTGAATGATCAAATATGCAAATATTTGGCTAAAAAAAATTTAATTGAAAATGGCAATTGTTTCCCGCGAATGTCTCATTGCTCGCATCATGCTCGAACAGCTCCTATCTTAGCTAAAATAAGCCAAAGATCAAGCCCAGCAGATACGTGATAAAATCCCCTGAACTATCCACACGGATAACCCCCTCAACCCTAAACACACCTTACAAAAAAGCCCTCAAAACAGGCTTTTTAATCATCCAAGATTTTGACTAACAGTTGATAACTATTCCATTTATGGTATCATGTTGGTAATCGCATTATTTGTGGAGAAATGTTCATGTCGAAGGGGTTAGGGAAGTAGCCAAAAGTCTCAACGTAGCAGAATACACTGTAAGGCAATATTTACGAAAAGGTCAGCTCAGAGGAACTAAGATTGCTGGTTGGCGGATAAAACCTGCCGATTTAGTGGCATTCATCAGATCAAGAACCAACGTGCAGAGGATTTAAAAAAAGTAGAAGCGTGACAAAGCTGTCGGTGTATATCAAGGTGTCAGTAAACAAAGCTGGTTTTTGACATTAACGAATAAATGCCGTTAATGTAAAATTGCTATGAAGGGGTATGAGAGAATCATCGGAGGGACGAGATGGGATCAAAAGTGTTAGTTGTAATATCCAGCGCTGACAGGGAGAAGATATGGACGGGTTTATTGTATGCACGGTCTGCTCTCACCAGTGATTGGATGGAATCCGCACAACTCTTTCTCTGGGGCCCATCTGAGGAAGTAATAGCCGGGGATGTGGAGCTTCAAGAGAACGTAAAGGAGATAATAAATTTGGGAGAGAAGGTTTACGCTTGCAAAGCCTGCTCTGATAAATATTCTGTTAGCGACAAGCTTTCGGAACTGGGATGTGATGTTGAGTACGTTGGTTCTATATCATCAAAATTTATTAAAGAAGGATATATTGTCTTCAACTGGTAATGTTTATGAAAAATATCCTGAAGAACTAAGGGAGGCAAGTTAACTTTACTAAGACACTTGAGAATGAGGAGTTAAGGAGAAAGCTGCTAAAATATTTTTGACATTACTGTAGGTAGGGAAAGGAGGTATCATGAAAAGACTATATCTCATGGTCAGTGTGCTGTTGCTCGTTTCTATGGTGGGAGGTGCACAAGCTAGGCACAAGGTACTCCTTGTTTTCAGTTACCACCCAGAGTATTCCTGGGTGATAGAGGAAACAAGGGGTGTGGAGGATGTTTTAAAAGATAAGGGAATAACTACTGAGAAATTCTATCTGGATACCAAAAGAAAAACCAGCGAGGAGTGGAAGAAAAAAGTAGCAGAAGATGCGGTGAAGGAAATTGAGCAGTTCAAACCTGATCTGGTAATGGTGTTTGATGACAATGCCTGTGAGCTTGTGGCCAAGAAATATATTGGTAAAACTCTTCCCTTTGTGTTTTGTGGTATGAATGGTGAGCCTGAGGACTATGGATTTCCTGCTGAGAATATAACCGGGGTGATTGAAAGACACCACCTCAAGGAATCGATTGAACTTCTCAAACGCCTTGTACCGGATGCAAAGAAATCCGTGCTCCTATCTGACAACAGTCCTACTTCACAGAAGTTTGTAGCCGAAATGAATAAAACTACCCTGCCCATTGATATGTACGCGTTCTACACCACGAATGATTTTGATAACTGGAAGGCGAAACTAAAAGAGCTTCAGTCCATGGTGGATGTGCTCGGATTATATCTGTATCATACCATTAAAGAAAAGGGTGGGAAAGCGAGTCTACCATCCGAGGATGTACTGGGATGGACTCTCCAAAATAGCAAAATTCCCGAGTTTACCTTCTCTGATTTTACTGTGAGGGATGGTGCTCTGTGTGGAGTTGTCGTGTCTGGATACGCGCAAGGTAAGGCTGCAGCTGAAATGACACTCACGATATTAGCTGGGGCAAGTCCTGCAAATATTCCCATCGAGTGTCCCAAAGAGGGGATACCAATGATCAACGAAAAAAGAGCTAAGGAACTCAATATAAGAATACCGGAAGATGTGCTTAAAGAGGTGGAGATAGTACCCGTAAATATTCAGTGAACCACGTCTCAAAGACAGCATTTCCCCAGATAGGGGGAAAATAGAGAGGGTAAAATTGGGATGTTGCTTCCATAATACCAGATTTTCAAGTCATTTCCCCACTTCCCAAAATCTTAGCTCTACAAGGAAGTGAGTGAAGCGTTGCAATAAAAAAAACAGAACAGGAAAATTATCAGAATAGTTAAAAAAGGAGAAGAAAAATGGCGAAGTTAAAGAAAGTAAGTTTAGGTTTAAGTTTAATGGTTTTGCTGTTGGTTCTTCCAGGGATGGCTTTTACCCAAGAAAAGTCCGAGATAACGGTAGATGGAATTTGGCTCTCCCCTACGGGGGTCGAGGATTTCGTTGGCTACGAGGGAAAATATACTGAAACTTACACTGTCTCAGGAGTACCTCCTGAGGTGACCCTGGATTATGGATACAAAGTCTCTCCTATAAGTTTATCTCCTGAGAGTAAAGTAACACCTAAGCTGGAGGCTATCTTTAGACCTAGGGAAGAAACAGGAATAAGACTAACCTATTGGGCAACCAGTGGAAGCGCCAGTCAAAGTGGCGAGATGCCTGGTATGAGCCTTGAAGAAGGAGTGAACACATATACATTTACCGTAGATTACGCCTACCTGTGGAATGAACTTTTTTACTCCTACTATGAGGTAGATGGTGTATATTACCCTAACAATGCAGCAACCCAATACAGCTCCTCTAATGAGTTTGAAATTTCGAATGTAGAGTGCATGCTTGATTTTCCTATCCGAAACTCCTCTAAGACAGGGTTCAGTCTATTAGGCGGACTAAGACTCAGCTCTTGGAAGGACGAGTTAAATGGAGAAGTTAGCGGTACTTTGCATTATGAGTGGACGGGGGACTATTCTTGGCACGATGAATACTATCTTACGGGCACATCAAGCAGCGATTTTTCAGGAATAGGGCCAGCCATTGGAGGCGTTGGTGAACTTAAGCTGCTCGATTGGTTAAGTTTTCAAGGTAAATTCACCTGCTCACTTTTAACCGGTGAAGCAAAAAGGACTGCTAATCTGACAGATATCGATGAGTATCACGATATAGATTATTTATTTGTTTACGAGGAAACAGGAACGCTTACGGGCACCTTTCCGGCTGAGGATAAAAGAACAGTCTCTGTGCCAGTCAACGAATTCCAGATTGGACTAGTCATTCAAAGGGGTGGTTTTATCGCCAAAGTTGGATATTTTAGCTCAACCTGGACGGATATTGCCGCAGCTCCTACTTTTGATTATCCAAGTGCAACTTGGGATTTAACCAGGCGGAAGACGGTGAAATTTAGTGGGCCTAGTATCACGATTGGAATGAGATTCTAGGCAAAGAGGAAAACACAAAAAGCAAGAGCAACATTCATACTCAACTTCAACCTCAAGAGGCTCAGCAAGGATCTTATCTCTATTTACCTGGTGAACCTTTGGGGCGGCAATTTTTCTGGCTAGCTCATCAAAAGCCATCTAATACCCATCAAATCACCAGAGCAGGGGAAATCCCCCCTCAAAACAGCCTCCGAATGAGTCTTTTTTTGACACACTCTTGTCTTTAGCTACAATAACAGCTAATCCTTCACAAACAATCACCCAAACGGGGAGGCAAAAATGAACAAAGCAGAATTAGTAGAAGAAGTGACAAACCAGACAGGACTAACAAAGAAGGTCTCGAGGGAAGCGGTTGATGCAGTAATCTCAGCCATAACCGACTCCCTGGCCAGAGAAGAAAAAGTTACTTTAGTCGGCTTCGGCACTTTTCAGGTCATGGAAAGAAAAGCACGAAGAGGAGTTAACCCCCAAACCAGAGGAACTATCCAGATCCCAGCAAAAAAAGTCCCTAAGTTTAAACCGGGGAGGGGTTTGAGAGAGAAAGTGAAGTAAAGAAAAATAAGCATTACAACTTGAGGAGAATAACAAGATGGCCAAAGGCACAATAACACGATTGATAGGAGATCGAGGTTATGGATTTATCGCCACCGAGGATGGAAAAGATATATTCTTCCACCAAACAGCCCTTCAGGGTCTGAGCTTCGATTCTTTGAAAGAAGGACAACCCGTGGAATTCGAAACTGAGGAAGGACCTAAGGGTCCTCGCGCAGTAAACATAAGATTATCTGAAAAGACCGAAGATTAACGACCTAAGAGACCACCAAAAACTCCCTGTGGGAGTCTTCAGAAGCAACCTATACCACACTTAGCTCAAATTGTCAAGCTAATCAAGACCCCCAAACCAGAAAACCTATCCAGATCCCAGCCAAAAACGTCCCCAAGTTTGTACTGGGCAAAAGTCGGGGAAAGCATAGAATAAGAAGGGCTTAGGCAAACATTGCCAAAACGCGGGAATTAGTTTCGAAGAATACTACCCAGGAAGGGAGGTGTGTACTAATGACAAACCAGGAGCTTGGCAAAAAGCTGGAGGTTATCGAGAAATCATTAACAGCTTTGCATAAAAAGGTCGAAAGGCTTGACAGGAAAATGACCAAGATTAGAAAGTAATCAAAAGGGCTAGATATCATAAGGTTTCTCGCTTCCAATGCTACTCAATTTAGAAGAAAAAGCGAGATAAGAGAGAAGCTGAGAAAGGAGTTTTAGAAAGAAGGTAAAATAAGCAAAAATAGCTAAAATAACCTTTTATACCAATTCACAAGAACAAAAGACGCACATAGAGGCTCATAGAACCGCTTTCTCAGGCGAAGACAACCTATAAGACCTAGGTAAAATTAAGACTTCTCTATCAAGAGATTTTTTCAAGTCAGTTGTAGGATACAAAGGTTTTAAAGCAAAACTGCCCTTTGGCAAGATGCTCTCCCTATTATCAGGATAAAGTTTTACTGTTTGAGCGGCCCTGGCCATGGATAAAATATGGGGAAGACTCACCACTTTATGGGAATATCCGGGGAGGACCCTGATACTAACGTGGGGAAACAGCACTACAGTAGTTATAACTAAGTCACCAATTTGTCAAACTCATCAATCTCCTGCCGAACCCATCATTTAAACTTATCCGGCTGGCAGATTTTAGTCTCCGGATGAGTCGAAGGTTAAGGGAGAGTGTTTTACTGAGAAGGGTGAGACTGACTATTTAAAATTTCTAAAATCAAATCTGAAAACCATATATGAATTAAGGAATGACTTACGGTTTCAGTTATTTGGCCTGTTCTTCTATCAATTAAATCCCACCTTGGTTGACCTGAATGGATACCAACTAAAATTATTTTGTGTACTCCTAAATGTTTAGTCCGTTTACTACCCTCTATTGTCGTGTAATCTTCTAATCTCATAAAAACTGGTCCACCACTCATTCCACGGTGCGTTTCTACATCGCCGAGCATAATAGGTTTACCTTGAAAAGGAATTTTGAAAGGGCTAGATAAATGACCTATTCGAGTTACTGGCAGATTATTAACTGTATCATACCAACCATACGGGTAACCCATCACAAATATCTTCTCAAAACCAACTTGGATATTTGACGATTCTATGAAGGACTTACTTGTAGGCATAATCACGTATTTTTTCCGATCCATACTTACAGGAATTAGGACAACATCGTAATCTTTATTTGAGTGTTCTAACCACTTTTTACTTTCTCTATCGAAAAGGTTAATTGTTACCTCTTCATTTTGAGATAGATTCTGCGGATTAGTATGAAGATTTAATTTAATCTGGTCTATTTCTGGTTCTGGATTTTCATAATATCTCTCCCCATAAATAACATGTTTGTTGGTTACAAGATAGAGACTTTCTTGATCATCCGAAAAAAAGAACCCAGTAGCACTACCTTTAGATTCTCCATTATTAAGTCTCACTATAAGTGTAGTTGTTATGTATAATGGGTCGACTGTCGACATAGATAGAAACCTTGATATGTTCTTTAAATTATTTATTAGTCAGTTTGCTCAAAAACTTCCTAATAGCATCCTCTAGACACAAATTAAGCTAAAATTCAGTAGTTGTCAATCTCTCACGACTTAAAAGGGTCTGGAAGGCTCTGGTGGAGACTCCTTTTTGAGAGACAAGAGAACAGACAATTCAAGGATATTAAAAAAGGAGCAGAGCCTCAAGGCGGAACGACTAACTGCCTTAAAAGGCAAGATGCGTTACAGGCTTTCATCCGCAAATACCTGCTATTCTCTAAGAGGTCTCTGCTCCAAGATTTAATTTAACAAAAGAAAGTCATTAGTTAGTCCACCTGCCGCACTTCCCAAAAACGGCAACGCCTACTCCCTTCCTTAGCTCCAATCTCCTCTTAAAAGGCAATGGCTAATAGCTCTTCTTTAGAAAGACTTACATTTTACTATTAAGCTTGGTTCCAATACAAAACTTTTGCAAAATTGTTTAAAATTTATAGCCTACACCCAATCGATAAGAGTCTGATGGAAATTTATATTCCCTTCCGTCTTTTTCCGGATTGTCAGAGAAAGAATGGATGTAACCAACGTCAACTTGGAAAACTCCCATTTTATATCTCGCACCTAAACTCAGCGAAGTTAAGTTGTATTGGTTAGTATTTAAGAGAGTCAGTTTGTCTTTAGGACAGGGGACAGGATTAGTTTGTAAACCACTCTGGAACGATAGCTTCTCATTAACACGATACTCAGCACCTAAGCAAACCCGAGTAGTATCCTTCCACTCTTTTTTCTCATTAACATCGTCAAAGATACCTGCTAACTCATCTTCATAATCAATATCATCTTTCATTGTCGAATAGTTAACCCTCTCAACACCTAGGGCAAGAGTAAGAGAATCTACTGGTTCATAGGATGCGCCAAGACCATAAGTTGATGGATAGGCATAATTTTGGTCATAATCTGTTTCATAATCCACATCAGGCATTAGTCCCCCGGATAAAGCTGACAAACCCGTGATTTTAGCTTTTGCTTCTCCCTTTAGTTTCAATGTTGCTCCGCTACGGATTACAAATCCTACTTTTAATTTTTCCATCAGTTTATATAAGACTCCTCCCATCACCTCCATTCCTGAACCAGATGCATTTTTATCAACCAGTGCGCTGTAATTGCTTAGAAGCGAACCAGCGCTTGCCTGATACTCCTTTTCGGCCTCCAGCTCGTCAATCATATAAATCCAGTTTACTCCAAGACCCAGAGAAAGTTTAGGGTTTATTTCCTTGGCTGCCGAGATATTGCCAATCATAAACCCATAAGAACCATCAGTGGAAGCGATAATATCATCAGTAGGGATTAGAACTCCCTTTACGGAATCTTCCCATTTTCCTCCACCTCCACCAACGGCATAAAAACCAAGTGCCAAGGCAATATCCTTTACTTTTGTATATCCGGCTACGAAGGGAAGCATCGCTGTTACTTTGAATTTTTTGCTTTGATACTCAGTTGGCTCAGCATTCGGTTGACCGAGAATGGCGTAGAGATTGAAGATAGGGAAATCCCCATCTTCTGCATCTGGAGCTGCAGCATTCATTAATGACTTATTGCTTTTAGTCGGTGCTGCTAGGTAAAAAGCAGATATTTCCACTCCAGAGCCATCTAACTGTTCCAAGCCGGCTGGATTCCAATATATAGCTGTAAGGTCATCGGCTATTGCTACATAGGCTCCACCCATGCTATTAGCTCTAGTTCCCGGTCGAACAAAAATACCCCCAGCTAGAACTAAAGAAGCTGAAGAAAAAGAAAATAGAACAATAGCAATTCCAACACTAATTAACCATCTTTTCATTTTTCCATTCCTCCTTTTTCCTCTACAATTTCTATATGTTTTTGAAAACTTTCCATTTTGTTTTGTTATAACGTAAAATAAGCATTTGTCCAGTATTTTAATTCGAGACCTGTGGGTATGTTAACATAGATAGAGGTCTCTAGCTAGAAAATTTCCTGAAAGGAAAAATCTGTTGGAGGCAAAAAATTCGGAAAAATAGAAGATAAAATAAGGATTTTAGTTTAGAGGCAAATAGTCAATGTCGCACTTTTATGCAGAAGACGACAATCAGTAGTTGTCCGACTTTAATATTGTTCCATGTTTATCTGGTTATTGTTGCCATCTCTAAGTTAAATAACTGGAAAGCAATAAACAATAGCATGAGCATTAATAAATACCCAAGCACAGTTTCTATCGTATATTTTTGCTAGAGCTTTTAATATCCATTTAGTAAAGTCAATGTAAAGTAGATGTAGAAATTTAATAATAAGCTTAGTAACCTTTTTAAAAAGATAGAAAAAAAGCTTAAAAGGATTAGCTAAGGGAATCATCTTACTTTTTAAGTCCTCGGCAAAGAGGACAGTTTTCTCTCCTTTTCATCGTGAAAACATACTAACAATTCCAGTGGGAAGAGTCGGATTTAGATGTTGGGGAGACGAAGAAGCACACTTCAGAAAAGTCAGAGTGAAACTCATAGATTAGTCCGACGGAAACCTCAACCACCAACCCAAACACCAAAACCTAAACACCACAACTCACCTCACCAACACCAAACCCCAAAACCCAAATTTCACAACCTACAACTCCAACCCCACAACCCAAAACACCAAAACCCAAAAATCCAACAACCAACCACTCCCTGAGCCAAAACCCGTCCAATCTGCGGCACCCACCCCTCGTCCAATCTACGGTGTCTAAACGGAAGGACTAAGCCCAAAATAAAAACAGGCCCTCACTAGGTCGTTTTCCCTTAGCCGCCTCGGGTTTAAAATCTCAAAGATGAACGCAGCCATTTTCTACAGAAGTCTGATTCAGGAGGATTCATTGAATTAAAGGTCACAGAGGGGGCAATCTCTCCTATTAGGAATAAAAGAAAGTGGGAGAATAGAGGGTTTATGGTCGTAAAAAGACGGGTTTTGGGTAGGACTGGATACGGTGAGGAAGTGACGCTGATGTGACAGGGTCTTACCTGCTGGCCAGGCTGGTTAATATTTTTTCGTGCTGCACGCAGAAATCAGTTTTGCTGGTAAGTTGAGCCTGGATGAGCTCCTCCTGCCAGTGGGCATTGTAGAGGCGGCAGTTTTCTGGCTATTTCCTCAAGATGTAGACCCCCTGTTCTTGCCCCATTATAGAGATAAATGAAAGAGGGAAGATGAACCCCAGAGGAGAACATTTCTCACTCTAACTTACTCAAGACGGTCTCGGCTCCTCTTTTTCCGGAAAGAAGCATTGCTCCAAAAGTAGGACCCATTCGGGGAAGCCCATAGGTGGTAGAGACAGCCATTCCTACTACCACCAGGCCCGGATGAGCTTCACCGGTATGCTCGATTATTAAGTCCTCGGACTGCTCCACCCACATGGCTCCAAATCCTCTGGTCTTCGCTAGACCCCTTTCTTCCAATTTTTTTACCACACAGGCATCATGACCTGTGGCATCCACTACCATTTTGGTCTCCAGAGCCACCGGGTCAACACAGCTAATTTGACGAGGCAGGGACTGTACAGCAGTCCAGTTGACCACTACCCCAGCCACTCGATTGTTCTCTCTTAGAACTACATCATCAAAGATTGTCATATTAGCGAACTTCACCCCGGCATCACAGGCAGCAGCGATGAGCTTGGAACAGGCATGAGGTCCGTCTGCTACATATAATCCCTGGCTGACTTCATTAAAGGGTACTCCTAGCTCCGAGAAAATCTCTTGAGCAGGCTCTCTCACCGTTGTTTTGTTCATTAAATATCCGCCAAGCCAGAATCCTCCTCCGAGGTAATTGTTTCTTTCCACAAGAAGTACCTTTTTTCCTTTTTTGGCGACTTCAGCTCCCAGCATTAAACCACTCGGTCCACCGCCTACGATGAGACAATCACTTTCCACATATTCGTGGAACTGTTTACTGAACTCGTCCACAATAGCCCTGGTTATTTCTGTCTCTCCCACCGGGGCAAAAATCTTTTTTTTCGCTGGCATACATGGCCTCCTTTTTAAAATAAAATCTCGACTGCCTTGTAAGGACAGGCAGGAATACATGCTCCGCAGACGATGCACCTCTCTTTATCAAAAGAGATCTCCATCCTTTGCCGATCGACTACGATGGCTTCTGTGGGACAAAGGGGGACACAGACAGTACAGTGGGTGCATCTATCCTCAAGCCATCTTACATCCTTGGCTAGAGGCTGAATAGCAACTCCTATCTTTTTAAGATAGTTTAATCCTTTATCAAGAGCCTCTTTTTCACCGCTTATCTCTATTATCAGTCGGCCTTCCT
>Ga0307429_1001505_pt1 | contig 10921 bp, 8 predicted proteins | sample SalMarWE160230MG_FD_202151 | JGI IMG/M metagenome (GOLD analysis project Ga0307429, IMG submission 202151) | Salt marsh sediment microbial communities from the Plum Island Ecosystem LTER, Massachusetts, United States - WE1603-230 | ecosystem: Environmental > Aquatic > Marine > Intertidal zone >...
ACCTTCGCCTTTTGCGGGAACATTAGTAGCATCTACCCATTTATAGGGTACATATACTGTTCTACTGGGTGGAACTACGTCCTTGGGGTCTTTCCCTTCTACTACGACAGCTAGAATTGCATCTCCATCTACTTCAGACCAACCAGCAAAATTCTGAGCAATTACTCCTACAAATGGATCTCCTCTTCTAATTAAATCATAAGTTTGTTCCGAACCATCAATAGCCATAGTAAATATATTATCTTTAGTCATTCCTGAATCAGCTATAGCTCTAGAAGCACCCCAGCCAATTCCATCCCAAGTACCTAGTATAGCATCTATTTCATCTCCATACTTAGCAATCCAAGCTTTTACTATATCATAAGGAGCACTAGACCAATTAGCAACAGTACAAGTTTCTGTAGCTAGTATATTAACATCCTTATTCTCCGGGCTATTAAATAAGGCTTCCATCATTTGTTGTCTTTGTCTATGAACATAAAGGTCGGGCATACCAATAATACAGACATTATGCACTTTTTTGTCTGGATCCATAGTCCTCATTCTATCAACAGTTTGACTTGCTAAAAAAGCCCCCATTGCCCAGCAATTGCTTGTTCCATTTACAATTGTATTCCCAACGTTTTCTGTATCTGATAAAAATACAGGGATACCAGCCTTCTCAGCAGCAACTACTCCTTCTTCAATAAGAGTTTTTTCTCCACAAGTTAGCACAATAGCATCTACCTTGGCGCTAATAAGATTAATCATGTTGGAAGAATATCTAGTAATATCTGCTTCGCAATCTATTAACTGTATTTCCCATCCCATTCTCTCACAATAATCTTTCATGCCCTGATAGGCCAATACATTAGAATCAGCACCCATATTGGCAGCAACAAAACCAACTTTAATAGCTTTAGTAAATCCGGCAAAGGTGAAAACACTAATTAACAAAATAGCCAACAGTAAGATAATTAACCCTTTTTTCATTTTTCCTCTTTCCTCCTTTTATTATTTTCTATATAATAGCATCCTCCAAGATACTATAATTTTAAAAACTTTGGTCTTTAAAAATGTCTTATCTTATTCTTTATCTTAAGTGTTTAATAAAAACTCTTTCAGTAGATATTTACCTCCTGTTCTACCCTACCTGGTATGGGAGTATTGAAATATATTATTCATCTTATAAAATCATCGAAACCCTATAACTGCCAGGTGAAGAAGCTTTTTTGAAAGCTTCCTGAATATCAGTTAGTATAAACTTTTTCTCAATCAATTGTTTTAAATCAAATACTTTTCTACTTAACAATTCTGATGCTTCCTGATAATCTTTTAAACTGGCTCCATAAGTTCCTATTATTTCCCATATTTTGTAATGTACTAAATTGGGGTCAATATCCCATTTTGGAGAAGGAAAAGAGGCTGCAAAAATTAGGAATTTACAGAGCGTTGGGGCTACTTTAAATGCTTGTTCGTAAGCTTTGTCTGCTCCAACAGCAATGATAATGGAATTTAATTCAGAATTTTTTGTATAATTGTTAATCTTATCCACAAAATTTCCTTGAGAAGGATCAATAACTTTCTTAAAACCTAATTCTTCCGCAGCATTTCTTTTCTTTTTTATCAATTCGGATATTATTACTTCTGCTCCATAATATCTTGCTACCTGAGCATTCAATAATCCCATCGTTCCTGCACCGATTACCAAGATATTTTCTCCTGGTTGCACTTTTAATCTATGGATACCATGTATAACTGTAGCTAAGGGTTCGCAAAAACCTGCTTCTTCAAAAGGTAATTCTTTGCTAATTTTAAAAACATGTTTACTTGATACTACTTTATATTGAGCACATCCATAAGGACCATAATAACCATAGTTATTTTTTTCTTCATAGCGTGAACCCAGAAGTTCACATAAATTCATATTTTTCCCTTTTCTACAATTAGAACACTCCAAACAAGGTATATAAACATTTTCAACTACATGATCCCCTACTTTAATATTTTTTACCCTATCCCCGACTTCCATAACTATTCCTGCATTTTCATGTCCCCAAGCATTTGGAAATGGCTGATGACTCCTAAATCCCTGCCATTGTTGATAATCATGGGTACAAATATTACAAGCTTTATTATTTATCAATATTTCATCTGATTCCTCTAATTGAGGAATTTCATGTCCATGTACTTCTACTCTTTTTTCGGCAACGATTACACCAAATTTCATAGTCCCTTTCATTAATAACTTCTCCTTTCGCTTAAACAATATACTATGAGAAAAATAAATATTTCTATTTTTTTTGCCTATTCTTTTAAAAAATGAATTTTTAAAAATTAAACAGGAACTACAACAGTTGCATAGAAAACTTACATATTCTCCTGTCAAAAGATATATTAAAATTTATCTAATAATATTATTATCGCTTTTTTCTTATTATTCTTTCTTCTCAATAGAATTTTCAGAGTAAAGTGCTAATTTATGCATATCTGCTTTAATATTTTTATATATGCTCCGGTATAATTGATAATATTGCTGATAAATTTCGTGATTTTTATAATTAGCCTTAATACAATGAAAGCCTTCACTCTCGATAAATCGCCTAATAGATTTTAAGTCACTTACCAAGCCCGTAGCTACTGCCGCCATATATGCGGAACCAATCTCCGCTCCCAAAGGAGAACTGGGAATAAATTGGTCATATCCAATAACATCACTAACAATTTGGGGCCAAAGGTTACCTTTGGTCCCACCTCCGCAAGCGATAACTCTAGAAATCTGAAAAGCATATTGCTTAAAAACGTCAAGGTGATGTTGAAAACTATAAGCTGCTCCTTCCAATAGTGATCGGTAAACATGCTCTCTGGTATGATAAACTGTTAACCCTAAAATAAGCCCGCGAGCCAATGGATCATTAATTGGAGTTCTCTCGCCACTAAAATAAGGAAGAGTTATTAAACCACCAGAACCAGCGGAGATATTTTCAGCTTGTTTTGATAACAAATCATAAGCATTAATGTTAATCCGCTCCTGCATTGCCTGTTCGATAACCCCGAAATTATTTCGATACCACTTAGTTAGAGCACCCGTTGCTACAGTACCGCCTGCTACAAGATATGCATTATCATTTATGGGATGAGGTGCAATCCACAATTCTTTCATAATCGGGCATTTGTCTGTATTAATTACGATGATACCCGTTGTTCCATAAATTAAAGTAACTTCCCCTTTTTCGAAGCCACTAGCACTAAATATCTCGGCAAGTCCATCAGCTGTGCCGATAATCACCGGTGTACCTTTTGCTAAACCAGTTTCAGCAGCTACCTGAGTAGTAATAATTCCTGCGATATCAATTGATTTTTTTAAAGGAGGGAACCATTCGTATGGGACTTTAAATAAACTACACATTTCCTGGTCCCAAGAATGAGTATTGAAATTATAAAAAGGGCCAAAGAAAGCCGCTTGAGTATGATCAAGAATATAATTTCCCGTTAGTTTATAAACTATATAATTTGTGGTAGTAAATATCTTTTTAGTTTGTTTAAATTTTTCTGGTTCGTTCTTTTTAAACCAAAGTATTTTTGGTCCCACTGTTTGAGTAGTTATTGGCTGTTTATTATTATTCAGTATGTGTTTTTCTCCTAATACTTTGGTAATTTCCTTGATCTCTTTCATCGCTCTGGTATCAATTCCATATAGAATGGCATTTCTTAATGGACGATCATTTTTGTCAAGAGGTAAAAAACAGGGTGAAAGACCACTACATCCCACTCCAATAATATGTTTAGAAGAAAAATCAATCTGCTGTAATAACCGTCGAACTATCTGTTTAAAACCGCCCCACCAAATCTTCTCCACGTCATGTTCATACCAATTAGATCGGGGCTGAAAATAACCATGTTCCATATATGTCTTGGCAACTGTTTTTAAATTCTCATTTAAAATTACCCCTTTAATCCCTTGGGTACCGATATCAACGCCCAAAATATAACGCATTTATCCTTCCTTACCCTTTCTTCATCTATTTAAATTCACCGTACAATTTATTAAATTAACTTTTTTAAGTATGTCTTAACAAATTAGATAAAAACTGTAAAAAATCAGCTCCTCTTATTCCATCTATAACTCGATGGTCTACAGTAAGGCTCAAAGGAAGAAAAGAATCACTTTTTCCTATGCCCAGAATAGCAACCTGAGGAGGATTAATTATGGGATTAAAGTATTCAATATCCTGTAAACCTAAATTAGTTATAGTGAACGTCCCTCCTTCAAAATCTTGAGGTTGCAACTTCCCTTTTAAGGCTTTGTTAGTAACATTTTTTCTTATTTGAGCTATTTCAAAGATATCTTTTCTTTCCAAATCATTAAGCACTGGAACCATTAGCCCCCGCTCTGTAGCTATTGCTAAATTAATATTTACCTCTTTAATAAATTTATATTTCCCTTTCTCAAATATTGCATTAAATCCAGGAAATTTTTTAAAGGTAAGGACTAAGGATTTAATTATAAAATCAATTAAAGAAAGATGTTGATTTCGTTGAGTATTTAAATTTCTCCTTAAAACTAAAATTGATGATATATTTACTTTTCTACAAAGAGTAAATTGAGGAATATTTTTATAGCTATAAGCAAGTCTTTCGGCACTTATTTTTTGCACTCCATTTAATTCACGAACTTCTCTGATGGTAAAATTTGTCTTTTTTCCTTTTTTTGGAAGATACTCTTCTATATCTTTTTTAGTAATTGCTCCTCCAGGACCAGAACCATCAATTAAAGATAAATCTACTTCTTTTTCTAAAGCTAATTTTCGGGCAACCGGAGCTATTTTTATTTTTTCTCTTTTAATATCACCGGAAACCATATCTTTCACAGAAGAAATTAGTTTTTCTTCTTCTAAGGGAAGACTATCTTTTTTTCGATTTTGCAAAAAAGGTTTTATACTTTCAGAAGATATTTCTTCTCCTTCTTTAATTAAAATTGCTATAACTGTATTTACCGGTACTGTTTCTCCTTCTTTAATTAATATTTTATAAATAATACCAGCTGCAGGAGAATTTATTTCCACTGCTGCCTTAAATGTTTCTATTTCGGCAACAAGTTCTCCTTTAACAACCTTATCCCCTTCTTTTTTATACCATTTAAAAAGAGTAGCTTCTTCAACCTTGGATTCTGTTTTAGGAATTTGGATCTTCCACATATTTTTTCCTCTTCCCCGCTTTTTTTTAATTGGAAAACATAGTTAAAATTTCTTTTTTAATCTTTTCCTTGGTAGGAATAACTTCTTTTTCTAAAGATTCGCTAAAGGGAATTGGAGTATTTAGAGAACCTATCCTCCTGGGAGGGAATTCCATATTCCAAAAAGCTTCTTGTATAACCACAGAAATTATTTCTCCTTGCGTACCACCGCTCACCGGAGATTCATCAACAACTAACAACCTCCCGGTTTTTTTAACGGAATTAATAATAGTTTCTTTATCTAATGGAACTAAAGTGCGAGGATCAATTACTTCTATACTTATTTTACCTTTTAAATCTTCGGCAACTTCTAAACTGTGTTTAACCATCCAGGAAGTAGCAACTAAAGTAAGATCCTTTCCCTCTTTCTTAATCGCTGCTTTACCGAGAGGAATAGTGTATTCTCTTTCCGGAACCTCTCCTTTTTGGGTATAAAGTTGTTTATGTTCAAATAAAATCACTGGATTATCATCTCGAATAGCACTTTTAAGAAGACCTTTGGCATCATAAGGATCAGAAGGAATAACTAATTTTAATCCAGGAATATTCATAAACATAGAATGAAGAGTTTGAGAGTGCTGTGCTCCTCCACCAAACCATTCTGTTCCTTCGGGCGTCCGAATGACCATAGGAACAGACAATTCACCATTAGACAGATAACTCATTTTGGCCGCTTGATTTACGATTTGGTCCATTCCAATCATAATAAAATCCACAAACATTATTTCCGCCACCGGTCTCATCCCTCGTAGAGCCGCACCTACTGCTGAACCTATAATTGCTGCTTCTGAAATAGGAGCATTTCTTACTCTATCTGAACCGAATTCATCTACCAGACCTCTATTTACACCAAATCCATATCTGGTTACATCTTCTCCTATAATAAAGACGTTTTTATCTCTGCGCATCTCTTCTCTTAAAGCAGCTTTTAGAGCTTCGATATAAGTAATATTACTCATTATCTTCCTCCTGATATACATACTTGCCAACCGTCTCAGCAAGTGGTTTTTCACTTTCAACGGCAAATTTTACTGCTTCTTTTATCTCTTCTTGAATTTTTTCTTCTATTTTTTCTATTTCCTGAAGAGTTAATGTTCCCTCTTCAAGAAGTTGCTTTTTATATTTTTTAATGGGATCGTGAATCCTGTCCCACTCTTCTTTTTCTCCTCTTGGTCTGTAAATACCTAAATCCCCTGCTGAATGCCCCAATAATCGATAAGCTACACATTCTATCAAAATAGGGCCTTCTCCCCGATGAATCTTTTCTACTGCTTCTTTAACTGTTTTATATACTTCAAGTACGTCTGTTCCATCAACAGTTATTCCCGGCATTGTGTAACTATTTGCACGGTCAGATATCTTTTTTACTTTTTGATGTTGCTCTCTTTTGGTAGCTTCAGCATATTGATTATTCTCGCAAAGAAAAATAATAGGTAAATTCCATAGAGAAGCCATATTTAAAGCCTCATGAAAAAAGCCTATATTAGTTGCTCCATCCCCAAAAAAACTTAGAGTAACAACATTATCTCTTTTTATTTTACTGGCTAAAGCTGAACCGGTAGCTACGCAAATATTACCTCCTACAATTCCACTAGCCACTGGCATTCCTCTTTTTGTATCAACAAGATACATTCCTCCGCTTCTTCCCTGATTGGTTCCGGTAACCTTTCCGTAAAATTCAGCCATAATATTCTTAGGAGAAGTCCCTCGAGCCAAATAATGTCCATGCCCCCGATGATTTGAAAAGACTATATCTTCTTTAGAAAGAGTTTCTATGGCTCCAACTTCCATTGCTTCTTCTCCTTGACAGGTTTGTAAATGTCCTTTTAATTTTCCATCCCGATATATTTGTTTAACTACATCTTCAAATTCACGGATCCTAAACATACTTTTGAACATTTTAATCTTTTTTTGTTTATTTAAATCCATCTTTTTATCCTTTTATATAAATATTTTTTAAATAACTTATAAATAACTTTAAACCTCTTAGAAATTTTTTTAATAATAATATATAGTATTTTAATAAATTCGTATCACTAGTTAATAAAATAGATGTAATACTAAAATAATAAGGTTATCCCATACCTCCATTTATATTTATAATCTGCCCGGTAACATAATTCCCAGCACGAGAAACTAATAAAAGAACCATTCCAACAACATCCTCTGGTTCACCAAATCTATGTAAAGGAATCTGATTTAAATATTTTTCGGTAGCGGTAGTAATTTTCTTTTTCGACATATCACTTTTAATTATCCCTGGAGCAATTGCATTGACATTTATCCCGTAACGACCAACCTCTTTGGCTAAGGACATGGTAAAACCTATAATTCCTGCTTTAGAAGATCCGTAGTGAACAGATAAAGATGATCCCCTTTGGCCGGCTATAGAGGTAAAATTAACAATCTTACCCTTTTTTTGTTTTACCATGTGAGGCATCACTGCCTTACAAAGATTAAAGACGCTGTCCAAATTAATATGTAGAGTTTTATCCCATTCATCTTTCGAAGTTTCTAAAATTGAAGATTCCCTTAGAATGCCAACTGTATTTATTAAAATATCAATTTTACCGTATGTTTCTATCGTTTTATCTATCATTTCAGTAACTTGATGAAAATCACTTATATCTATTCGCAAAAAAGATATTTTATCTTTATAAAAATTATTCTCGCCTATTTCCTCCTTTATTTTATCTAATTTAACATCACCGACGATAACAAAGGCTCCATTTCTAATAAGATCTTTAATTATAGCGGCTCCAATTCCGCCTGCCCCTGTAACAATAGCTACCTCTCCTTGTAAATTAATATTAAAATCAATCATTTAAGCCTCCGTTTTTAAATTTATTACTTACTTATTTTCCATTTCCTGGAGTATAATTTCCGCTGTCCATTTAGCAGCTTTAGCCACCACAGTAGGACATTTATCTATATGTCCGCCAGATTTTTCGAATATTTTTTTCTCTTTTTCGTCCCAAAAATTAAAAGAACGTCCAAAGATTTTCTTTTGCACATCTTTACATAGACAGCCTCCATATTCTTGAACAAATCTATCGTAAAGTTCTTTAGTTAAATAATTCGCTTTTTTATTCGGAATACCTTTAAAAAATTCTACAGGTCGGCGTCCATAAAAATAACTCATTATCATCGCTCCTCCGGCAAGGGCTCCACATGTGCCCTTACAAGTATCAGCTAATCCTCCTCCAAGAGCGAATGAACTTGAAAAAAGTTCTTCATTTTTTATTTGAAAAACTTCTAGAAGAGCAGCTACGGTGCACTGTGAACAGCAATGTTTTTCTTTTTCAAAATTAAAGGCTAATTGATAAACTTTTTCTAATAATATTTCTTTTTTTGGTATTTTATCTGCATTGGGATTACTCATAATATTTGTTCTATCCTTTTGTCTGTTTTTTAATTTTATCTTGAAATTGAATTAATCTTATTATCATTCTTAGTGCATATTCAAAAATTTTAAATCATTCTATATTGTTTATTAAATACTCAGCTACTCTTTCATTGGTAACAATTATATTTACATGCCCCCCACGTAATGCACCTAAAATAGCTTCTTTTTTATCTTCGCCACTTGCTACACCTATTACAATGGGTATATGTTTTAATTCTTTTAATCCTAAGCCTATCATTTTATTTTGTAAGGGAAATTTGATAATATTCCCCCAGATATCATAAAAATTAGTACAGATATCTCCAACTACTTCCTTGTCATTCAATCCAGTAAATTCTTTAACGGAAAAATACCCTCGTTTTATCATTGTAGAACTTTGTTTATTGGGGCAACCTATTCCTACTACTGCTATATTAGCTGATTTAGCTTTATCGATAACTGCTTTAATACTTTTTTCTTTCTCAAATGCATCCTTTGTATGAAGATTACTAACAAATATTGGAGCGTTTAATACATAATATCTCCCTTTAAAAGCTTCGCTTACCCGCCTTGCTATTTCATTGGAATGGATGTCTCTACCGGTAATTCCAATCCCCCCTACAAGAGGAACAGTATCTATATTTAATTGTAAATACGGATGTAGTGCTTTTACCACTTTAGCTAAAGTAGTCCCCCAAGAAACCGCAATAGTATCATTTTCTCGAACTCTTCTTTGTAAAAGTAAAGCTGTTGCTCTTCCTACTTTATCTTTAATGGCTTCTTCGGAATTTATTCCTTTATCAGACACCACAACTGCCTCTTTTAATTTAAAATATTGTTCAAGTTTATCTTCTAAAGAACCGAAGCGATCTTCGTAATCCTTAATATGAAAGGTTACTATCCCCTTTTCTCTCCCTTCTTTTAGTAAACGAGATACAGCTGACTTAGATATCCTTAAATTAGATGATATCTCATCCTGACTTAAATTATCCAGATAATACATCCTACATATCTCAGCAACCAAAGAAGCATTTCTTTTCACTTTATGAAATATCTCCCTTCATGTGAAATAATTTGCATACTATGAAGTTATTTTATAACGTATAATAATATATGTCAAGAAAAAGAATTACTTTTTTTATTTCTTTAATAATATTTTTTAGAGAAATTAGATATTCTATTTAAAAATGATAAATTATATGGGGGGAAAGGAACACTTTTCGTACATATTTACGGTATTCCTAAGGGGTATATTTTTTAATTAGTAAATAAGTTATCAGTTTACGGTTGCAAGATATGAGAGGTAAGTTGCGGGGTGTGGACAGCAGAAAAAGGTTTTGGTTTCTAATTTTTAGATGGGGCGTATGTCGATACTCCCCTACAAGAATTGAAAGATTAATTATTGGTAGTCGGTGACTGGGAATGCTCAAATCAATCTAATAGCAAATTCGGGGCATACCGGGTTACAATAACCGCACAAGATACATAATTTATGGTCAACCACTGCTTTTCCATTTTGTAAAGATAAGGCATTATTGGGACAGGCCTTAACACAGGTGCCGCAACCTTTGCAAAAGGAGGAAATAAACAATTTTTTTGTAGGTTTAATTTTTTTATAAAATAACTCTTGAGAAATTTCTTCATTATTGAATATCTTTATATTCAGTTCCAGTTCATCCTCACTAATCATTCCAACGGCAACTGAGCTAATACCTTTAATATCTCTGACATAATTAATTGATGCTTCCAATTCACCAATCAATCTTCCTCCTGCCAATGCTTTCATGGCATATAAACCTTTTTCCGCCTTACTAGCCTGAGAGATAGCTTTAATCATATCAGAAGCATTACCATCAATAATTCCCAACCCAAGTTTATTGATAATCGGAAATATAATATCGATCTCTTCAATTTCTGCTGCCCGCTTAACTACCTCTACTACATGAGTGGAAATTCCGATTGCCCGTATAATTCCTTTTTCTTTATAGTCTTTCAAACATTGAAATGCCCCCGCCCTTTCTTCAAAAACTGAGGGAGTAACCCTGGCTGCATGTAAATGAAAAATATCTATGTAAGTACGATTCAGAGATTTCAAGGCATCTTTGATACTTTTTTCTATTTCTTCATATGTTTTAACATTAGATTTTGTAGCAATAATTACTTCATCGTTATAACCTTCCAGAGCTTTTTTAATATGGGGATAAGTTTTATAAACTTCTGCCGTATCGATAAAATTAATACCCCTCTTTATAGCGGCACGAATAAGTTTTGCCCCCTCTTCCACAGAAATATTTGCCTGTAGAGGCCCAATAGGCAATGCA
>Ga0307429_1001506_pt1 | contig 10920 bp, 7 predicted proteins | sample SalMarWE160230MG_FD_202151 | JGI IMG/M metagenome (GOLD analysis project Ga0307429, IMG submission 202151) | Salt marsh sediment microbial communities from the Plum Island Ecosystem LTER, Massachusetts, United States - WE1603-230 | ecosystem: Environmental > Aquatic > Marine > Intertidal zone >...
ATCCCGGTAGAAAGCTTAGCCCGGATACTTAATATCTCTTGCCGTACCGTCTATCGGGACTTTAATACCTTAGCCCTTGCCGGCCTACCGGTACACTCCTCCACCGGACCTCACGGCGGCTACTATATTGATGAACACTACTTCCTTCCCCCCTTAAGATTTACCGGTGAAGAGGCCGCTTCCTTATTCCTGTCTGGAAACTTTCTCCTTCAACAGAAAGGATTTCCCTACCAGAAAAATATGCACCTGGCTCTGCTTAAAATCGAAAACCTCATGGAGAAGGATAATAAAAAATATATTCGTGAAGTAAAAGATTCTATTTCTTTTAACATCCAGAAACTAAAAGACTATGAAGACTATAGTGAAACCTTCGCTCTGTTAAATGAAGCCATCCTCAACAAAAAACAAGTTCACCTTAAATACTACACCATCAGTCGGGATGAAATAACTACCCGTACCGTAAACCCCTGCCATCTGATGTTCCGCAAAGGGGCCTGGTATCTTATCGCTTACTGCCACTGGCATAAAAAGACCAAGATATTCAGAATAGATCGGATTAAAGAACTTCGGGTTACCGAAGACACCTTTACTGTCTCTTCCAAATTTTCGCTTTCTGACTATATGAGTAAAAGCTGGCAGGTAGTAAGAGGAAAAGATCAGAAGATTAGAGTAAAAATATTTCCTCCCGTCTCCCGCTGGGCTAAAGAAGAGCTAAGACATCCAACTCAGAAGATAAGAAAATTATCCGATGGCTCTATCATCTTCTCCGCCGAAGTGAGCGGCATAACCGAAGTTAAGAAATGGATTCTGGGAATGGGCAGCTATGCCGAAGTCCTTGCTCCCAAGAGCCTGCGTCGGGAAATAGAAGAAGAGATTTCCGGAATGAAAAAAAGATATAATAAAAAATCATAATTTACCGTTAACGGGAAAAAAAGGGGACATTCTTCTTTTATGTTCCCGCATTTAATGCATGGTGAAAAGTAAAGTGTGTTCCCCTTTTAATACCAACGACTAATTTATCCGGAGGAGGATTTTATTATGCAATCACAAGTCTACCCCTGGAGGAGATACTGGGCAAGAATATTTGACATTACCTTTATAATGCCCATCTACATATTTATAATTGCCTTATTTTCTCCCGGGCTCAATTACACAATAACCCTAATGGACAACTTTATCGGTGGCATACTGCTCTTGCTATTTTATTTAATATTTTTCGAGCCAATGATGCTCTCCTCATTCGGCACTACCCCCGGAAAGGCCTTACTGGGAATAAAGATACGCGCTCTATCCGGAAAAAAGATTTCCTATGCCACAGGAATGAAAAGGGGATCTCTTCTCTGGTTAAATGGTATGGGGATGGGAATTCCCTTTATCGTGCTCTTCACTATGATATTTGCTTACAACAAATTAAAGAAAAACGGAATAACCAGCTGGGACGAGAGATGTGGAATCAGCGTAATACACGGTCGGCTAAGCATTTTTAGAGTCATTTTATTTACCATCATATTTATTTTCTGTTTATCTATATGGGCTGGTTTTTTGAGTAATTTTTAGAACAACAATTTGTCAGGGCGTTGTACCCGGTTAATAATTAGGTAGCTTTTAGTGGAAAACCTATGAGATCTGAGTAGTTTCTCAATATGTCCTTGTTTTCTAAATTTTAATATTTTGAGGTATAAAAGTATGGCATTAAATTTACAAAAAATTGCATCTAATACTTATCTTATTCCTTCTCCTGCAAATATTGGTGTATATGTCCAGGATGAGCAAGCTATTCTAATTGATAGCGGGAATGATAAGGAAGCAGGCAGACAAATTCTAAAATTATTGAATGAAAAAAATTGGAAGGTAAAACTTATTATTAATACTCACTCCAATGCTGACCACATTGGAGGGAATGCATTTATCCAAAACAAAACGGATTGCCGGATTGCTGCTACCCGAATTGAGGCCGCCTTCATTCAAGACCCTGTTCTCGAACCTTCTTTTCTTTATGGGGGATTCCCCAATGCCAGACTTACTAATAAATTTTTAATGGCCCATTCCTCAAGAGTGACTGATATTATCCCCTCATCGGGAAACATATTGAATACTAATTTAGAGGCAATTTCATTGCCTGGACATTTTTTCGATATGATTGGCATAAAAACACCGGATAATATTATATTTATTGCCGATAGTCTCATTTCAGAGGAGATCATCAACAAGTACCATCTCTTTTTCCTTTATGATGTAAAGGCACATCTGGAAACTTTACAGAAACTAAAGACCGTAGAAGCGGAAGTATTTATTCCGAGTCATGGTACTCCCACTCCTTCTATCAATAAGCTTATTACTATAAATGAAAATAAAGTTAAGGAGATTATCTCTACAGTTTTATCATATTGTGAAAAGTCTGCAACATTTGACGAAATACTTTCTTGGATATGCAATAAATATAAAATAAATTTAAATGCCAATCAATACGTACTTATTTCCAATACCATAAAATCCTATCTATCTTTTCTTGGCGAAGAAGGGAAATTAGGGATGTCTTTTTCTGAAGGAAGTGTCTTTTGGAAGAAGAAAGATCTTGAAATGGTGTAAATAAATAGGATGTATCCCTATTTAAATTTTATTATTCCTATTCTTTTTTTGTCATTCCCACGAAAGTGGGAATCTATCTTCCCCTTTCTGTCTAAAAACCAGAAACTTTTTCTTCAAAAAAGAAGGATTTTATACAACTTTCGTTGTATTATAATATTGTATATATATTGCAAACAAAAATCCTAAACAACTACTTATTTAAAATATATTTAAAAGGAATAATTGATATGCCAAAAGAAGCAAAAGCGCGCATAAGGATTAACAAACTTCTCGAAGAAGCAGGATGGAGATTTTTTGATACCCCTGAAGGAAAAGTAAATATATGCCTCGAAACTAATGTAAAAATTACTGAACAAAAATTAAACGAACTTGGAGAAGATTTTGAAAAGATTAAAAGTGGCTATGTTGATTTTTTACTATTAGACGAACAAGGCTTTCCCATGGTCGTTTTAGAAGCAAAAAGGGAAGGCAAAAATCCGTTAGATGGAAAAGAGCAAGCTCGTAAATATGCCAGGGCTCTTAATGTTCGATTTATAATTCTGTCAAATGGCAACCTCCATTATTTTTGGGATATTGAATTAGGCAATCCACATATTATTACAACATTCCCTACTAGTACTTCCATAAAGTATAAAAAGTCCTTCAAGCCAAATCCTTACAATTTAATTAACGAGCATATCGAATCAGATTATATTACCATTTCACAGAAGCCTGATTATAAAAATGACCCCAGCTGGATATACGAACAAACGAGAAGTGCTTTTATTGAAGAAAATAAGCTTAAATTTTTGCGAGATTATCAGATAAGGGCTATAAAATCTTTACAAGATGCAGTAAAAAATGGTAAAAGTAGATTTTTATTCGAAATGGCAACCGGTACCGGAAAAACATTAATAGCTGCAGGTGTAATTAAACTTTTCCTAAGAACCGGCAATGCTAAAAGAATCCTTTTCCTTGTGGATAGATTAGAATTAGAAGATCAGGCACAAAAAAACTTTGTTAGATATTTAAAGAATGATTATAAGAGTGTAATTTATAAAGAAAACAGAGATGACTGGACAAAAGCAGAAATCGTAGTCACCACAGTTCAATCTCTCCTTTTTAATAATAAATATAAAGATCTATTTTCCCCTACAGATTTTGATTTGGTAATATCAGATGAAGCACACAGGTCCATAAATGGTAACAGCCGTGCGGTATTTGAATATTTTACCGGATATAAATTAGGGCTCACCGCAACACCTAAAGATTATTTGAAAAAAATTGATAAAGAAAAATTAGCAGAAAAAGATCCTCGCAAATTAGAAAGACGCCAGTTGCTGGATACCTATGAAACGTTTGGATGCAAATCGACTAACCCAACATACAGATATACTCTATTAGATGGCGTAAGAGATGGTTATCTGGTAAATCCTATTGTATTAGATGCGAGAACAGACATCACCACAGAACTTTTATCAGAAAAAGGTTATTCTATTCTTGTAGAAAATGAAGAAGGGGAAGAAGAGGAAAAGACCTACTTCCAAAGAGATTTTGAAAGGAAATTTTACTCGGAGAAAACAAATATTACCTTATGCAAAACCTTCTTTGAAAATGCATTAAAAGATCCTTTAACCGGAGAGATTGGGAAGAGCATTGTTTTTTGTGTCAGTCAGAAGCATGCCTCTAAAGTAACGCAAATTTTAAATAGATTTGCCCATAAATTATATCCGGGCAAATATAATTCTGATTTTGCTGTCCAGATTACCTCTAATGTTGCTGATGCTCAGCAAATGACTATCAATTTTGCAAATAATAATCTTAACGGTCATACATCTTTTAAAGAAGGTTATAAATCCAATAAAACTAGGGTATGTGTTACTGTCGGGATGATGACCACAGGATATGATTGTGAAGATATTTTAAATTTATGTTTGATGAGACCTATTTTTTCACCTTCATACTTTGTTCAAATGAAAGGCAGAGGTACGCGTAAATATAATTTTGTACATAAAGAAAAAGATGAATTAGGCCGTATAGAAAAATATATTAAGCAAAAGAAACGATTTAAACTTTTTGATTTCTTTGCAAATTGTGAATATTTTGAAGAGAAATTTAACTATGATGAAGTAATCGAATTGCCACCAGAGACAGGAAAAGGTAAAGATGGAGACTTCCCACCTCCTATCCCAAAAGATTATAAAAGCTTCATTCCTGATCCAATAAAAGGCATTGCAGAAACCACAATTGGTCTCGAGGGAATGAAAATTGATAGAAAGCTTTTTGAAAGATTTGAAGAAACAATTAAAGCCAATGAATATGTAAAACAAAAAATAGATGAAGGTAAACTTCACGAGGCAGAAGAACATATAAAGAAAACAATATTCAATAAACCGGAAGATTATTTTAATCTTGAAAAATTAAGAAAGTCTATAAAACTTGATCGTAGATTAAGCTTGCAGGAAATTTTAGAAAAAATATTCGGGAAGATAAAGAGATTTAAAACCAAAGACGAACTTCTTGAAGAAGAGGTAAGTAAATTTATTTCCATATACCACCCTAAAAATGAATTTATCTATATTATAAGGCAATTTATTAAAGCCTATATTTTAGATGGCAAACTAAGAGAAATTATTGATTCGAAAAAATTTGCGAATCTTGCAATCAATCCAAGATTTAATATAGAAGATTTGAAAGAATTAGATAGCTGGAAAGACCCGATTATTGAATACATTAAAGATTACGTTCCTCTAAATACTTTTGCCGCATAAAGGAGATTTAAAACATGTTGGATACTCTTACTAAAAGACGAATTGATACAGCAAGAGATATTCTTGTAGGAAAATTACCGGACCCCAAGTCACAAGTTGAACAGATTACCATTGCCTTGATTTACAAATTTATGGATGACATGGATAAACAATCCGAAGAATTGGGAGGAAAGGCAACCTTTTTTACGGGTGAATATGAAAAGTATGCCTGGAGTAGGATTTTTGACCCTCGCGTGAGCGGATATGAACTTGTCGGTTTATACGGAGAAGCTATACAGAAAATGAATCATAACCCGAATATCCCTCAGTTATTTAGGAATATTTTTAAAAATGCTTATTTACCCTATCGTGATCCGGAAACCTTAAAAATGTTTCTGAAAGTGATAGGAGAATTCGAGTACGACCACAGCGAAAAATTAGGAGATGCTTTTGAATATCTACTTTCCATTATGGGCTCCCAGGGTGATGCAGGTCAATTTAGGACACCAAGACATATTATTGATTTTATGGTAAAAGTAGTTGACCCTTGTAAAAATGAGACCATCCTTGACCCTGCATGTGGAACAGCAGGATTTTTAATTTCTTCATTTAATCATATTCTCAATAAAAATAAAAAAGATAATAGACTTAATTTAACAGCTGATGAAAGAACGAGATTAATCAATAATTTTTCTGGTTATGATATCTCTCCTGATATGGTAAGATTATCCCTGGTAAATATGTACCTGCATAAATTTCCCGCTCCGAAAATTTACGAATACGATACCTTAACTTCAGAAGAAAAATGGAATGAGTTCTATGACATCATTCTTGCCAATCCCCCATTTATGTCTCCAAAAGGTGGGATTAAACCTCATAAAAGATTTAGTATACAGGCAAAACGTTCAGAAGTTCTTTTTGTTGATTATATTGCTGAACATCTAAATCCAAACGGCAGGGGTGGCGTTATTGTTCCGGAAGGTATTATTTTTCAATCTGGAAATGCTTATAAGAAACTTCGCAAGATGTTAATAGAAAATTCACTTTATGCGGTCGTATCTTTGCCCGCTGGAGTCTTTAACCCTTATTCAGGAGTCAAGACATCCATTCTATTTTTGAATAAAAATTTAGCTAAAAAAACCGATAAAATTATTTTTGTCAAAGTGAATCATGATGGATTTGCTTTGGGCGCTCAGAGAAGAAAAATTAAAGAAAATGATTTGCCGCTGGCATTAGAAATTATTAAAAAATATAAACAGAGTATTATTGAAAGCAAAGAGATTGAATTTAATTTAAATGAAGCAAAATATGCTCATGTCGTAGAAAAAGAAAAGATTGCAGAGAGCGGGGATTATAATTTAAGCGGCAACAGGTACAAAGAGTCGGTTGTTTATAATGGTAAATGGGATTTTGTAGAACTTGGCAAAATATGTAAAGTAAAAAAAGGTGATTCAATAAAAAAGAAAAATACAAAACTTGGGAAAATACCTGTTATTGCGGGCGGACAACAACCTGCATATTATCATAATAAATTTAACAGAGAAGGGAATATTATTACCGTTAGCGCATCGGGAGCATATGCAGGATTTGTGAATTATTTTGAAGAACCTATTTTTGCCTCTGATTGTTCCACGATAAGAAGCTTAGATGAAAAAGTTATTTTGACACGCTTTATCTATGATGTATTAAAAGGAAAGCAACAGAATATTTATTCTTTCCAAAGAGGAGGAGCGCAACCTCATGTTTATCCAAAAGATTTAATTAATTTTAAAATTCCTCTTCCTCCTCTTGAAGTGCAGGAGCAGATTGTTACTGAATTGGATAGCTATCAAAAAATAATCGATGGCGCAAAACAAGTTGTGGAAAATTACAAACCAACTTTTAAAATCGACCCCGAATGGGAGATGGTAAAGCTTGTTAAAATATGTGAGAATTTAGATGGAAAAAGAATCCCTATAACAAAAATAGATAGAAAAACTGGGCCTTATCCATATTATGGTGCTTCAGGTATTGTTGATTATATTGAGAATTATATTTTTGATGAAGATTTGTTATTAATTTCGGAAGATGGTGCAAACCTATTAGCAAGAGTAACTCCAATTGCTTTTTCAGTATCTGGTAAAATATGGGTAAATAATCATGCTCATGTTTTAAGATTTGAAAATATTACAACTCAAAAATTTGTCGAACCGTACATTAATTCAATAAATGTAAAAAATTACGTCACTGGTTCTGCACAACCAAAATTAAATCAAGAAAATCTTAATTCAATAAAAATACCATATCCACCTTTAAAAATTCAACAACAAATTGTTGATAGAATTGAAAATGAACAAAAAGCCATTAATTCCAACAAAGAATTAATTACAATTTTTGAAAACAAGATTAAAGATAAAATCGCGGATATATGGGGCGAACAATGAACGAAAACGCCTTTCAAATATTAGATTATCTACATAAATTTTAATATTTAATTGTATTACTTTTAAGGAGAAAAATATGAGCAAAACGGTATTTATATTAGGTGCCGGAGCTTCAAGAGACTCAGGAGCTCCCTTGATGAATGATTTTTTAGATAGAGCCAGAAAATTGTATGGAAGTGGAGAGTGTGGTGAAAAATATAGAGCAGACTTTGAAAGAGTAACTGGTGCCATTTCTGATTTACAAAAAATTCATTCAAAGTCAGAGTTAGATATTTATAATATAGAAGAAATATTTGCTGCATTTGAAATGGCTAAATTAATTAACAAATTTCCAGAAGATAGGATTAAAAACGAGGAAGATATTGACCTTTTGATAAAATCATTGAAACGAGTTATTTATGTTACTTTAGATAGAAGCACTCCTTTGACAACAGAAAATACAAATACACTTCCTCCACCAAGTGGTTCATATGGTGAATTTGCTGGATTAATCCGAACAATTATGCAAAAAGAACTTAAAGCCCCTACTATTATTACTTTTAATTATGATTTAGCGATTGATTATGCCTTGTTTAGGTATGAATTTCCAATAAATTATTGCTTTACTTCAAGTGAAAGCCAAGTAGGAGAAATTAATCTTATAAAGTTACATGGATCATTAAATTGGTTCGAATGTAAAGATAAAAAAAGCATTATTCCCTATGAAATTGAACAAGAAAAAATACAAATATCTAATTTTATAAGATATCATCACGGAGAGAATTATCATTTTGATATTATTGATAAAATAAAAGGTAATAAGATATCTTATAAAGGAATCGATTACAATGTTAAGCTTGACCCATTTATAATACCGCCTACTTGGGACAAATCAATCTATCATCAGGAATTATCAACAGTTTGGAGTCAAGCAGCACTTGATTTATCAATTGCTGAAAATATTTACATAATTGGTTATTCCCTCCCGATTACAGATAGTTTTTTTAGATATTTATATGCAATGGGAAGTGAAGGGGTAAAGATAATTCAACGTTTTTGGGTTTTTAATCCCGACAAGGCGAATGTAAAACCAAGATTTGAAGAATTTATCGGAACAGGGATAAAAGATAGATTTAAATTCTTACCGATTACATTTCACCAGGCTGTTAGCTGTTTAAACAAAATGTATCAGAAGTTTGACGACCCAAATTTCGATTACAAAGAGATTTTAAATAGGTATTAAAATAATTATTTATTCTAAATAGTGAACTTTTTTGAAGTGTTTTAATTTTGTTTCAATCTTTAATGTTAACATGCATACATTTGTCGTTTAAAACCATCTAATCAAATCGACTTAGCTAAATTTTTTTAGTTAAGATATAAAGCGAAAAGGATCCATTTATGAATAAAGAAGAAAATAATTCTAACAAATGCGTGATTTGCGGAAGACCAACTCATAAAGAATCAAAATATTGTATTTTTCATGTCAGTGCAGAGGGGAAGACTGAAGAAGAATTTAGACATGCATTAAACGAATATATACAGGAAATCAAAGAAGAAGATAAAGATTATAATTTTGAAGGTTTTGTTTTTGTAGGGGATATTAATTTTAATAATATTAAATTTAATGAAGACCCTAAATTTATTAATACTAAATTTATTTATGGGAGTATTAGTTTTATAAAAACGCAATTTGAAGAAAAAACCTCATTTTTAGGTGTGCTTTTTAATGGGACAGTTGATTTTGGTGGTGCATCTTTTAGAAAAGAAGTTGAATTTAAAGGTACAAAATTTATAGGCGGACTAACTTCTTTTAAAGAAGTACATTTTTCTGGCGATGTATCTTTTGAAGGTAATATTTTTCAAAATGGTATTGATTTTAGTAATGCAGGATTTATGGGAAATTTTAGTTTTGGTTTTAATAAATTCAATGGAACCGAAATAAATTTTAATTGTGCAGATATTAATAAAAATTTTGACATTGCTTTAACCGAAAAAAAACATATAAATTTAAATTTTGAATCGATAACTACTTATTTTGCATTTACTAATATAAAACTAATTGTTAAAAATGGAGGCATTTCATTTAGAAATACTTTATTAGATAAAATATCGTTATGTTTTGAAATTTATAATGATTCATATATCGACTTTGAAGGCGCCAGAATTAAGGACACTGTGTTTAGGAGAGATCATATTGAAAGACATTTAATACAAGAAAATAGAAAATCATATGACAAAGCTAAAGATATATATATATTTCTTTAAAAAATAATTTCCATTCTATTGGAAGATATGATGATGAGAGCTGGGCTTTTAAGAAAGAAAAGGATATGAAAAGAAAAAGTAATTGTCATTTCAAAACTTTGCACAAATGGCTTTGGTCTTGTTTTTTAAATGGAATATTTGGATATGGTGAACAGCCAGGTAAAGTAATAATATCAGCAATATCAATTATTTTAATTTTTGCTTTTCTTTTTATGGGTTCTGGAATAAGTAATGTTGGTATCGAGCAAATTACTTCAAATAACTTTTTTGATTGTATTTATTTTAGTACAGTTACTTTTACCACTTTAGGATATGGTGATTTTAGACCTCTCGAAGGTATAGGAAGAATTTTAACAGGTTCGGAAGCTTTTGTTGGTGCTTTTATGATGGCACTATTTGTTTATACTTTTGCGAGGAGAACAGGAGGAAGATAGCTATTATTCAATAAGGTTAGTTTTTTAGTTTAAAAATTCTAGATGCTTAAATTCGTATTTTAAAAAGGGATAAAAATGTCCATAAACAAATATGGTTTTTTAGGGAAAAATATTAAGCAATATGAAAGCAAATTAGAAACACAATATAAAGATGTTTTTAATTTCTGTGAAGAATTTAACCATTTTTTACATAAAGCAAAATTTGATATCAAATTAAATAACGATGATTTTCAAGGTGGAACGATAATTGGAATATTTTGTAAGTCATTGACTACTTTCCAATCTATCTATATTTTATTTAAACATTATTTATGTAATAATGCAGAGAACTTATGCAGAATTCTATTTGAAGAGATGGTTAATATCTGTTACTGTAGTTTAGGCAAAGATGAGGCTAGGAGATATTTATCTTTAGATGTAATAAATAAATTACGAATAATTAATAAAGTGAATCTGGAAACAAACAGAAAGTATTTTATTGAGAATTATAAAGAAATA
>Ga0307429_1001510_pt1 | contig 10909 bp, 11 predicted proteins | sample SalMarWE160230MG_FD_202151 | JGI IMG/M metagenome (GOLD analysis project Ga0307429, IMG submission 202151) | Salt marsh sediment microbial communities from the Plum Island Ecosystem LTER, Massachusetts, United States - WE1603-230 | ecosystem: Environmental > Aquatic > Marine > Intertidal zone >...
TTCTTTTGAAAATCAGTATATTCTTCTAAAGGCCAAGGATGATTGATTAGTACCGGCCTTGGACCGATAAAATTCATCTCACCTTTTATAATATTCCATAGTTGAGGTAACTCGTCAAGACTTGTAGCCCTGATGATTCTTCCGAATCGCGTGATTCGAGGATCCCCTTTAAAAGAATATACCCCCGAACCCCGGCTCTTACCTTCTTTAACCATAGAACGAAATTTATAAAATTTAAAAGGTTCTCCCATATAGCCTAATCTGTCTTGAATAAAAACCACCGGTCCTTTTGACTCCATCTTTATGATAATCCCGATACTCAATATAAGCGGGGAAAGAACGATCAACAAAATCAGTGCCAGTATTTGATCCAAAACATTTTTTACTTTTAGGTAATTTTTCATATACCATCCTCTTTATTCATGTAAATAATCACCCCAAAAGAGATGCTTTATAGTATTGCATTAGTCTTTCCATATAATTTACTATGCTATACTCCTGCTCAACACTATTGAATGCTCTATTGACTACTTCATCATGCGACTGTCCAAGTAAGCAAATCATTTTTTCAACAAACTTCTTATGATTATTTTTTTCACACAGATAACCAGTTTGATTATCGTGGATAAACTGAGCTACTCCTCCAACATCCATAGCTAAAACAGGTGTCTTCAATACTGCTGCTTCTAAAATTGTTATGGGAAACCCTTCCCAAAGCGACGGTAAAATCATAAGATCTAAACTTTTTATTAGTGGGTAAGGATTTTTTTCGTAAGGTATCATTTGAACGATATTCTTAAGTTGATTATTAACAATTAGATTCATAATTTTTTCTTCATCAGGCCCTTCTCCCGCAATAATGATTATAATATTGTTTTCAATCAGCTCATTTTTGTATTGCGATAAAACCTCAATAAATGGAATTAATCCTTTTTGCTGAACTAAACGTCCAATGAATCCAACAATTTTTTTATCGTCAGATTTCGACCACTTCTTCTCGATAGATGACGCTTTAATAATGCGCTCAATATGTATCGGATTATTTAGCACGATAGCCTTATCATTGTCAAGGTGTGGCAACTGATTGACAATTTTTGCTTTTAAGGTATCACTACAGTAAATGTTGTATCTGAATCGATTTCGAAGTATTCGATTAATTATATAGTTGATATCTTTAGTCTCAAAATAACGATAATAGTTATGAATATGAGAAATAATTGGAATACCACGCCCTACCAATAACGCAAGATATGATGCTTGATTATCATGAGCATGAATTATATCCGGTTTTATTTCATCAAATATTCTTTTAATAGTAAGAACATTCCTATTAACATGAACATAAGTCTCAACCCCAAGTTCATCAAAATACTCTTTAACGCGGTTTCCACCACAGATAACAGTCACTTCATAATTTTTATTTTTTTTCAGCGCACTGACAATGTCATAAACAACACGTTCGGCTCCAGCCATTATATTGGATTTGAAATAATGAACGATTTTCATGTCAATTAATTTTCTCCTTTTTATCATACTGCTCTATCAAATGCAAAATTCGATCAAGATTAATCTTTTTAGCTTCTTCTATCCATTTTTCTTTGTAGTATTGATGTTTAATCATTCGATAAAACGCAGGTTTACCTGCATGTTTTTTCTTTTGCATTCTCACAGCTTTCTTTGCCAAAGGTTTTAGTAGCTGCATCGTCGGATAAATAATTTTTATCAATATCCAGATGGTTGATTCAGGCAATTTAACAATTTTCTTTCTGTAAAAACTCGAGTTTTTCAGATAATTCCTATCTCTTAATCCGAATTCTTCAATTCCAATATAATTCTCAAGCCTATTAATATGATGATCATAGTCATTTAACAGTTCTTCGTAACGAAATCTAATTCCATTGAATTCACTAATTATTTCTAAGAAAAAATCTTCATATGCAATATTAGTTGCTATTTGTTTTAAAGCGACAAATAGAATTTTAGTCTTTTTCAATTCTTTTTTATGAGAAATAAAATTTATATATGAGTGAATGACACTTTTCAGTTCTCGCTTAATAAACAAAAACTTTACATCCGGATATCTTTTCATCAGATGTTTTTTGAATCGTTGAAATTCATCAGGATCTTTAAAAAATTGTGGGTCAAGTTTAGTTATCCAAAATTTATTGTTTTCACTCTCCGCCAAATCGTCCATCAAGTCAAAATAAGCATCATAAAAACTGGGGTATTGAGCATTCTTTAATTTTTCCTTATTTCCATTTGCCAATATAAACAGATCGCTGATAGAAAACAATTCTACAAAGTGAATATAATTATTTAGTTGAGTAATATCTCCATAGTACTTCACCTTTTTATAGATATTGCTTTCATGATTTCCCCAATGTAAAAAATGTCTAACAGATGAAACTGATTGGTAATCTCCTACTATATTGGAAAGCCATGTTGTTCCATTTCGTGGTGATCCTAAAATAAAGATCGGTATTATTACCATCTAGTCAATCTCCTTTCAATTGTGATAAATCAATTTTTATCATATCTTCTAATTGTTCAATATCATTTTTATAAAATTGACGAAGCTTAATCTGAATCTCAGCATTCATATTTACTGAAATGCTTAAGATATTCCTCATCACAATTTATTTGCAATCTCTTTGAATACCATAAGTAACCAATATGATCCTCTTTATTTGGAACTGAAAAAGGCCTATGCTCTCTGCTAAAGTATGCTAATTCCTTTATTTCGCTCATATATACATCCGGATGATGAGATAAATAGTTATGTAGCGAAGTAGTCCCTGATTTTTGTGCTCCGATAATCATTAAATTTGGCTTTTTCATTTTTTCTCCTTCATCTTGACCAATGACTTAAATCTATATCCAAATAGCTTGATAACTTTTCAATATCTTCATTATAAGCATACAACAATTTCTTTCTTATATCAGAATTGATGGGCTGTTTCTTATCCAATAGTAAACCTTTAACTCTTTCAATAATTATTCGACGCTTATGTTTCGGAGTAATCCTTTGGTAGAGTCTTTTTAATAGACTTTTCCTTTTAATCAATTGGTTTGCCCATCGATAGATTTTAGGATATTTTAATTTCCCTGATTTGTTAAAAACCACTTTAGTTCGAATATCTATCGGTTCAACTCCTATAAATTCAAAAATTCCATTCATTTCATTTTGAACATTTTTTATAAAATTTTCAAAGAAAACAATCTTTACATTATCTTTACCAAATACATCGATGTAGTGTTTTACGGCTTCATAGTACAATCCACCATTGAAGTAACGCCAAATGTATTCGTAGTCTTGACGCATATTATCTTGTTCAAGCGCTTGTTCAAAACTCAATGTTTCTCTTTCCTGTAATACCATATAATTGTATGCCGAATAAGCACGTTCAACAGGATGCCGTAGACAAATAATTATTTTCGCATCCTGGCAATCGCGTTTTATCATTTCGGCGGCTTTAGGATAATATAGATACTCAGTTGATGCATCAATTCTCACTTGATATTCTCGATCTACAGAATACAATTGAACATAGTCATCCCATGTTTTTATGACTCGACTGTCAGCTTTCTCATCACCTTTTCCTTTTCTGGGCATTTTATAAAAAAATGTTGCATAATATCCGGGTTCTTTTTTTCCCGGGATATAAACTTCAGAATGAAATTTTAAATGCCCAACGATAGAAGTCGTAGCTGATCTCGCAGCACCAACAATAAATACATTTGGTTTTTGAATTATTTTACTCATTACTCTCTCTCAAATTGTGTTTTTTATTATTGCTTTGAGGTTCTGATGCATCCGGAAGCAACTATAAATATGGGTTGACTTACTTCCATATTATCATGTCTTTTCCTGTTATTCTTTCAAATTCAGTAATTGAATTCATAAAATAATCCTGAAGCTTTTCTCTATCATCGGGTAAAATATCAGGATTCTTTTGATATTTAAGACCAATCAGTTTTCTTAAATAATTCTTTATCATCCCATTAGATGCAATTTTTCGTATAAAAGCAATATTGCTAAAATATTTCACATACCATCTAATTAGAGACTGATTTCTCGTATAGACTTTTGAAGCTCCTTGATTAACATTCAGGTCAATTGAATCAGTTTGATCCTCAATTTTTAAAAATTCAAAGACCTTTCTTAGTTCATTTTGTGGATTGCTTATTAGCTCCTCAAAAATCACAATATGTATCTTTTCCATACTAAAATATTCTAAATATCTTTTTAAAGCTTCATCATAAAGACTCTCCCCAATATAATTATTGCCATATATATGTTTGAAATTGCCTAATGATAAAGCTATTCTTTCTCTTTTTGGTCGAAAGACAGCATCTAAAAAATCTAAATTTTCAAATCCATATCGCTTGTCCATATGATATTGTGAATAAAGACGATTAATCGGATTTCTAAAAATGAAAATCAATTTTACGTCCTTACCTAAAGTTTCGTAAATCTTTTTAGGTACTGTTGTATCAATCAAGTAAATTGGAGAAAAATCTACACAGTATTTAGCTTCTTTATATTCATTAAAGTATTTTCTCAAGTAGTAATCTTTGCCCTTTTCACACTCATAAGTAAAAAACTTCGTTTCCTTGATTTTTGACATATTTAATTGCGTATGTTGGTTGAGTAATCCAAAAAGCCAGGTTGAACCAGACTTTGAAGCACCTGGACTAATTAGGAATTGTGACATAAAATTCCTCCTAAAACTGAAAATATATCAATGGACGATTCTTATCATGTTCTAAAGACATAACAACTAATATCATCTCTTCAAGAAAATCTCCTTAAATGAAACAAGCATTAATGCTCCGTAAATTGAAGTTGCAATATATAACATATAAAACACCATCTGATATTGATTTGATGAATTATCTATATACTCTTCGCTTACAAAGTTATAACTTTTGATACAGTTTTCATAATAATCACTTGCAAAAATAGTATTCATAAACAATGAAATCGTCTCACGTCCTTTATTAATATCCGTACAGATTGTTTCAACAAAAATATGATTTTTATCGTAATACGCGCTGATGGAGTGTAATGAATTTATATCATAGCGATTCTTATTATCGATAACCTTTTGCTTAAATCCATCCCAATCCAATTTGGATATATCAATTTTTATCTTCCCTTTGGTCTCAATCCTATTATCAACTGACTCTTCTACTTCAACAGCATATTTCGTATTTAAAGTATAATACTTTGGCTTATTATCGAAATTTTTATTGAAATAATCAATTCCCAAAAAAACAATCATCGAAATCAGCATAATTGTAAGAATAAGAAATATGTTTTTTTTGAAAATTATCAATAGTTCTCTTATTGTCATTTTGAAACTCCATATAACTCTTCGTATTGATAAGCTACAGTCTTTATATCATAAACATCTTTTAGCTCTGAATACGCATGATTTGCTAACTTGTTAGCATAATTAGCGTCTTCTAAAACAATTTTAATTTTCTCTGCCATTTGAATGGCGTTTTCACTATCATGGAATAATCCTGAAACACCATCAACAATGAATTCACTTGCCGTTCCGGTACTCGTACAGATGACTGGTGTCTTTGAAGCGATTGCTTCTATTAATGCGAGTGACATCCCTTCGTATAGTGAAGGAAGAATAAAGGCGTCCGCCATTTTTAGAATTTCTGCAATATCATCGCGTTGCCCAATAAACAAAATGATATCTTCTACGTCTTTCTCGTGAATGAGTTTTACTAATTCCTGGTAATATTCATCATCTTCTTCATATCGGCCTACAATCAACATTTTAACATCAATTGATTGCTGTTTGAATATCTCAGCGGCTTTTATCATTAAACGGTGATTTTTTTGTTCAGAAACCCTGCCTACAGTTACAATAAGATATTTTGAAGAGATTCCAAACGCTTTCCTTTTTTCCTCAATATTAATTTTGACGCTTGAAAAATGTTCTAAATCGATGCCGTTATTGATAGTAATTATTTTTTGGTCTGGTAATTTCAATTCTTTGTTCATGTATATCTTGACAGAATCAGAAATTGCGATAAATTTATCTACTACACCACAATAAATCCATTGAACGATCCGGTTATAGCCCTCTGTATTGTGAATAGTAATAAACGCTCTTCGATCAGTAAGAATCGCTACAGTTATTCCATAAAAATCTGGGCTTTTACAATGCGTGTGAATAAAATCAATCTCTTCTCTTTCTATATAACGTGAAAGCTTGATGATTCCTTGCAGGCGCTTCTCTTTTTTGGGTTTGTCAAGTGTCATGTGTCTTATCCCCTTACTTTCTAATCTCTTAGTCATCTCATCATGCCGAGATCCCCTTAACACGCTTCCTACATGCATCTGAACACGATTCATATATTTAGCCATATTATTTACTTGAATTTCAGATCCACCTATGTCAAAATGAGGAATCAAGTGCAATACTTTTGGTTTTTCATGTTTTTTGCCTTTACCGTAGTTATATCCTATTGCCAAACTCAAGACAAACCAAAAACCTTCTTTATAAACAATTGGCGCAGTGATGCCTCCAACGATAGCGATCAATGTCGCTACAGACAATATTTGATTTATTAAAACTTCACTTCTCAAGCCTTTTAAAGCCTGGTATAAAATGAAACCAAACACTGTTAAACCGAATAGTCCCAATTGAATTAGGTTTGTTAGGAATATGTTATGAGCAACTTTATCTGCTCCAATATATTCTTTTATTACGCTTGTCTCAATTGTATTTGAAGCACCATAGCCAAACAAGAAATTGTAAATGTTATCAAATATGATTTGAGGAAAAGACATCCACAATTTAAAACGTGCTGGAGACAGACTCATCCATTCACCATTAATTATTGGCGTTATTATTCGTATATGTAAAGCCGTGAACATCGGCAAGTTGGAGGTCATCACAATAATGGCTCCAGTTATTAAAAATATAGAAAATACAATTTTTGTTTTCTTGTCCTTATTTAAAATTAAAAAATAATAAAAAACTGCTAAAGAATATGTAATTAATCCGATTCTAGAACCACTGACTAAGATAATATAAAGAATAAATAAACTTGCACCTGCCAATAACAGTTTATGATAAATCTTTGTGGAATAACATTTCAAATAATAGCCTATTGCAATAATACTGAATGATAGTAAAATAGTATACTTACCAGGTTTGTGAATATCCATCATTATTCGAACACCCTCTTGATTCCCTTGAATTCGATAAAATATTCCTGAAATTACACCTGCAGTAATTATCGATATAATTAAAGGTCTTACCAGGTCTTCACGCTGTTTTGGTGTTCTATGTGAGATATCTAAAATCATCATAATTGAAAAGATTATAATAACCAACTTAATCAAATTGTCTTTAATGAAAAATATTGTTTTTGTAAAATCGTAATATTCGCTAAAAATAGCATTTATCATGCCTGTCATAAATAAGAATATCAGGATCAAAATTGGTGCAACAATTTTAATGTTTATCTTCTTATCAATAACAATCATCAAAACAATTTGTCTGATGATATAAAAAAGATACATGATAAAGCTGCAGGATAATCCAAAAACATTAGACGTATTAGCTTCTAAGAAAATCAGTCCAATTGCCATTAACAAATAGTAATCCCCATATACCAGTCCAACAATACCGGTCATAATTAATCCCGCCAAAGGATGTAAGACATATAGAAACAAGTTAATTATATATATGGCGAATATCCACTTCTTTACGTTTTCATTCATAACAATATTCTCCAATTCTACGGCAGTAATTTTTATATAAATATCTCCTGTATTCAGATCAATGATAATAATTCCTGTAACATCGTAATATTTCTTAAAGTATCCATTTTGTAATTTTGTTCCATAATGTTTCCTCAAAATAAAATGCGTATAAAAATATTATAACATATACTTTTTTCTAAACATAAAAATTATGCCAGGCAATTCGACTGTCCTACGAGAGAGGATGGTATTGCAACTTGCAACCTTCTTTATCTCTTCTTCACTATATACTCGATACTCGATACTTGATACTATATATACAGTTTTTCCTGCTCGTTTGAATCGCCATTAATCAACCAAGGAGGTGATTTTATGTTCAAATTTTCGCTCTTCTCTTCATCTTAGATATGCAATAGAAGTCATTCTACTATTTGTTCAAGTTTTTAGTTATAAAAAGATAAAAGAAAGGAAATAAATTAATGCCCAAATTAATGAAAATTAAAAACTTAAAGAATTATGGTATCCCCTCTTATATTCTAAACATCTGGGAAAAATATTACTCTCCGTATTTACTGCCGCTACAGGAAGATGCCGTAAGAAATTATGGGATTTTGAATTGTAACCAAAATCTCTTAGTTATCGCTCCTACCTCCTCGGGAAAGAGTTTCATCGGAGAGATGGCAGCCATCTCCCGGGTAATTCATCAGAAAAAAATAATCTATTTAGTCCCCTTAAGATCCCCGGCTGAAGAAAAATACCGACACTTTAAAAACCTTTACAACAGCCATGGATCAGAAACGGTAATCTCTACCCGTAATCACAGAGAAGAAGATTACCGCATAATCCAGGGAACTTATAAGATAGCGGTGATGGCCTACGAGAAATTCAACTACTTTCTCCTGAAATATCCTAAATTATTAGATGGTGTCTCCCTGGTAATTATAGATGAGATGCAAGCCATCAATCATCCGAAATGGGGTCCTCTCCTGGAAGATATAATAGAATAGCTGCATAAAAAAGACTTAATAAATCTCAGGATTATCGCCCTTTCCGCCTTTATAGAAAACCGGAAAGCTCTCTTGAAATGGTTTCCCATCCAAACCCGAACACTTCTTTCTTATCAATACCCGGTAGAGCTGCGCAAAGGAATAGTAAGAGACGGTACATTTAAGTATATCACTTCCAATAATAAAAAGAATACTTACATTTGCCGAAAAAAGATATTCTTTAAGCCAAAATCAGTTCGCGATAACTGTTTTGAAGATTATCTTTTAGAAACAGTCAGGTATCTTATAAATCAGGAAGAGCCGACCTTGATATTTTTCGCTACCTGTACCGAGACCCGCCACTGGGCTGAATGGCTGGCCTCCTGCTTAAAATCCTCTTCTCCCTCCCCAGCCTCTTCCACTTTAAAAGACCTCGCGAAAATGGAAGAAACCCTATCCTGTGATGAATTACTAAAATCATTAGAAAAAGGTATTGCCTTTTATAATCAAGACCTCTTCTGGGAAGAAAGGAATCTAATTGAAACTTATCTTAAAAAGGGAGAAATAAAAATTATCTGTGCTACTACTATTCTGGCAATGGACCTCAATCTACCCTTCAAAAATGTCATCATTCCCCTGGATAAAATGCACGACAATGATAATAATAAAAACCATCTCCGTAATTATCGAACCAGTATTACCTTTGCTGATATTGAAAATATGGGTGGAAGAGCCGGGATATTAAATATAGGAAAACACAAAAACTCCACCCAAAAAAGGCAGAAATAATGAAGAAGATAAAAAACTCTATCAGAATAAAATTATCCTAAAAAACTGTAAACAAGATGAAATATTCTCTTTACCGGAACAACTATCTTTCAAGAAGACTCTCCTATTATATGATTGGATAACTGGTGTTAAAAATGTTAAAACCATCGAACAGGAATACAATCTTTACCGGGGTGCTATCTACAGATTGGGAGAAGGCTTTTCCTGGTTAGCCGATTGCCTAACTGTTATAGCAGAAAATTCAAACTGGAAGAAAAAAAGAAAAGAAGACCTAAACCAAATAAAACTCTTATCAAACAGACTAATTCTTCCCTCCTTCCCTTCCCCTGACTCGCATCTTGCACCTTGCACCTTGCAACCTGAATCTTCTCTTTCTTCCCCTCCCCCTTGTAGGGAGAGGACTAAGGTGGGGGTTTCACTAAATACTAACGACCAACGACTAACGAGTATTTTAGAAATCGATTCCCACCGTCCTGACCGAATTATCTTTGAGGGGAAAAAAATTAAGGCAACCGCCAAAGAATTTTCCTTAATTCATCTCTTAGCCCAGCATCCTGAACAGGTAATTAGCTATGAAGATATTGTAAAGAAATTATGGGGAACCAACACTGAGGCAATCTACACCCGAGTAATTCAGCATATATATAAATTTAGAAAAAATATTTTAGATGTAATTGGCCATAACAAAGCAAACAAAGAAAAAGTTCGGGATATATTTAAAGCGGTACCCGGAAGAGGTGTGACGTTAAATGTGAATGATAAGGAAATGAAAATAAATTAAAAATAGATTAAAAACAAATCAAAATCTTATTACAACAAATATTCTGTATGGTTTAATTTTAAATGTAGGGGCGTATGGCATACGCCCTCCAATGTCATTGCGATTATAGATTATTTAATCGTAGGACAGGCGTCTCGCCTGTCTACTTCTTATCCCCTCTCCCCTCGGAGGGAGAGGGTTAGGGTGAGGGGGAATTATGGAAAATGGGGACTGGCTACTTTTTTTAATAAAAAAGGTGCCTGTCCCACTTTTTCCAATCACTCATTACTTATTATTTATTACGCAATTAACCTGCAAATTAATTACTAAAAGGAGAAAATAATCATAATTATGCCAAAACAAAATAACCAAACTAAATCATCCAAAGAAGGCTACATCATCGTCCCCAACTACTTCCTAAGGGAATGGGTCAAGGTATTAGGAATAGGACCAGCCCTACTCTATCTCCAACTACTTTCCTATTGTCATAAAGAAAAAGATATTGCCTGGCCGACCTTAACTACCTTAAGCAGCAAATTAGGCATATCTAAAAATAGCCTGCTTTGCTATCGAAAGATTCTTCTTAAATATGGACTGATTAAAAAGATAATAAAAAGAAGAACTGCTCAAGGAAAT
>Ga0307429_1001511_pt1 | contig 10907 bp, 9 predicted proteins | sample SalMarWE160230MG_FD_202151 | JGI IMG/M metagenome (GOLD analysis project Ga0307429, IMG submission 202151) | Salt marsh sediment microbial communities from the Plum Island Ecosystem LTER, Massachusetts, United States - WE1603-230 | ecosystem: Environmental > Aquatic > Marine > Intertidal zone >...
TCGATTCGCGATAAAAAACTGAATTATCAAATGATCGATGTGGTGATTGGTTTTTCAGCAAACTACAAGAATGCTTTGCCAGAACTCGGCTTCGCCTGCCGACTCCCGCACGTAACCTGCTTGAAGCGCGCTGAAAACACCTTCGAACAAATGAAATTGGGTCGAACCGACTTCATGGCTGATCAGTTCCGAGGCATTGCTAGACTCGCCGCGCGCGAACCGCGCCACAAGTATGCTGGAGGTTTCACGTAACGCTGGACGAGAACCTTCAAATCCGGACGGCCGTCCAGAAATTTCACAATCTCCTTGAGCGGAATCAATGGCGCCTTGTCGATCAACGTCCGATAGACCTCACGACATACCACCAGATCCTCGGGATAGTCCACGGTCAGACGCAAATCCGGTCGCCGCAAGCTGAATTCGGGTTCAAGCACCTCGATGAGAAATTCGTCGGCGTGCTGCTTTGCGTACCGTGAACACATCTCACGGCTCTCGTCGTTGCCATGGCGGTGGGATCGCACAAGCGCTTCCAATGTGTAAATTTCAAAAGCCGTACCAAGCGGCAGCGTTCCCGTCACAGTAATGTCATTGCCGTTCATCACATGACGATACCAAGCTTCGACGAGAGGTTCGTAATACAAGAACGGGCATTCGGTTGTTATTCGGAACACATCGCTACCCTGGCTGGCCCGAGCGCATTCGATCAAGCGAGACAGAACGTCTTGCTGATCGCCGACAATGAACGGAATTCCCCTGGCTTTGGCGATCTCGACAAAAATTTCATTCTCAACTCCCACGGAAATACCGAGAACGCATTCACCAATCGCCGGCAATGCTTCCAAGGTTCGCAGGATCTGGTCAAGAATTGTCACGCCCGCTACGAGATTCTGCATTGGTTTGCCGAAAAGTCTGCTACCACCGTTGCGGCATGCTAACGCGGCGACGAGCCGTCTCATTCCAGGTCCTTTCCCATCAACAGCGCGCCGACTGGTAGTACCCGCTTTAATTTTTGCCCGACCATCTTGGGCCGTGTAACTAGCGACCGTAAAGGCTTCAACCAATTGCGTAGCTTCTCAATTTCATTGCTATGAATATAACCGATTTACTATTCTGTGGACCAAGGTAACCGAACAATCGGTCAACATCGAAAACTTTAGATTACAATCCGATCGCCGAACGTAAGGACTCGACGACGTAATTCGCATCGCTTTCGTTCATTCCGGGGAACAGCGGAAGCGACAGGCAACGGCTGTAATAGGTCTCCGCGCCGGGAAGTGTAATTTTTCCATAGCGTGCGTGATAATATGGTTGCCGATAAAGTGGAGCGTAATGCACCTGACTTCCGATTCCCAATTTTTCAAGCGCTCGCATAACCTGTCCACGTGACCGACCGATTTCGGGAAAATCAATCAAAACGACAAACAAGTGCCACGTCGCCGTGCAGTTTGGTAACACCGAAATTGGCCGAACCGCCGGCGCAAGATCTCCAAACGCGGCACGGTAATGCGCAACCAGCTTTTTCCGGCATTCAATGATGCCATCGAGTCGCGAAAGCTGGCTCAAGCCGAGCGCGCACTGAAAATCTGTGACACGATAATTGTATCCGATTTCGGACATTTCGTAGTACCACGGGTTCGGTTCTCCGCTCTCAAATGCCATTTCCGTTTGTGAGAAGGTGTCAGGCTCGCGGGCGATGCCGTGACTGCGAAGTCTGCGGATACGATCGATGAGCTGCTGATCGCTACCGGTAACCATCCCCCCCTCACCGGTCGTGATCGTCTTAACCGGATGAAACGAAAACGCCGCCAAGTCGGAATGCACGCACGCCCCGACTGAAATTTGCTGGCTGCCGACCCAATAGTCAGTGCCGAGCGCATGGCAGGCGTCTTCGACGATCTTAAGGCCATGGCTTTGCGCGAGTGAGTGCAAACCGGCCGGGTCGCCGCATTGACCATTGAGATGAACAGGAAAGATCGCCTTCAGGCGCGAGCGATCGGCACGGGCCATGGCCGCTTCAGCATGCTCGGGCAACATGAGTCCGCTGTCGGGATCGACGTCAGCAAAGACCACTTCGGCCCGGACAAATCGGGCCGCGTTCGCCGTCGCAAGAAACGTGATGGCAGGAACGATGACCTGATCGTTCTCACCTAGGCCGATCGCCATGGCCGCAAGATGAAGAGCGGCCGTCCCGTTGGCGCAAGCTGCGCCATGTTTCGCATCGACGCGTTGGGCGAAGGCACTCTCGAATGCGGCGACGGATGGACCGGTGGTCAGCCAATCTCCTTGTAATACTTTTACGACCGCATCGATATCGGCCTGATCGATGCATTGACGTCCGTATGGTAAATACCGACGATTTAAACTCAAAGGCGCGCTAGCCACTTCCGAATATCCTCAACCGACAACCGTTCCTCATTCTCGTCGGACGAATACCGGAAAGATTCACGGACCGGTTTCCTCCCGCTCCACTGAAATTTTTTCGCAGGGGCAAAATCAAATTCCGGCGGGCAAACGACATAGCGGTCCTCGAGTTCGATGGTCGTGCGCGCGTCGGCCTCGGTAATCATCGTTTCGTGCAATTTCTCTCCCGGACGAATACCAGTCACTTCATGCGGGCTACCCGGCTGCATGGCTTCGGCTAGATCGGTAATCTTTATACTTGGTATTTTTGGCACAAACAGTTCGCCGCCCGCCATCAAAGGCAAGCACGACAGCACAAAGGATACACCTTGATCGATCGTGATCCAAAACCGCGTCATGCGCGGATCGGTAATCGGTAATCGTTCGACGCCTTCGTCGATAAGCCTACGAAAGAACGGCACTACGCTGCCGCGCGAGCCCATTACGTTGCCGTAGCGCACCACCGAAAATCGACAGCCATTAGTTCCGCTCAAATTGTTCGCTGCGATAAAAATCTTGTCTGACGCGAGCTTGCTGGCGCCGTAGAGATTAATCGGCGCTGATGCCTTGTCAGTAGAAATCGCGATGACTTTTTGTACTCCTACCCGGATGGCCGAGCGGACAACATTTTCCGCGCCGAGCACATTAGTGTGGATGCACTCGAACGGATTGTATTCGGCCGCCGGCACGTGCTTGAGTGCGGCAGCGTGGATCACGGTATCAACGCCACTCATGGCCATTTCCAGACGCTCGCGATCGCGCACGTCGCCGAGAAAGAAACGCAGACGCTTCAAGTCGTCGGGCTGTCGGCGGAAGCTTGATTCCATCTCGTATTGCTTCAATTCGTCGCGCGAGAAGACGACGATACGTCGCACCGAGCTGCCTTTGAGCACGGCGCGTATAAACGCTGTTCCGAACGAACCAGATGCTCCAGTGACGAGTATTGACTGGCCGTTCAGCGAAGCGGGATCGCCGCCGAAATCTCGTTGCAACGATTGCACGATCAAATCCTTGGTGAATTTGAGCGAGATGGGTAGAGGCAAAGGTAGTAGGGTTGGCACATCCCCATGCTACCGCACTCCGGGTGAATCAGCGTCAATTAGACGCCCCAGGGACATGACCAGTTAGTACGGCAACACGACGCTAGGCGGCGGCGATGCTGTCCGTCTCGAGAAACACGCGGACTTTTCGTCCTAGAAGATCCAGGAGGATCGATACGCGCTCCTCGCTCGTTGCGCCTTCAAACAGACCGAAGCAATCTGAGAGTGCGCCGTCTAGAACTCTAACTTTGTCGCCGCGAGAGAAACGCGGACTCTGGTCGACGCGAACAAAGCCCTTTTCATCTTCATTCCGCCGGATCTGCCCGATGATTCGGTCGGATACGATGGCCGGATGTTCGCCATTGCAAACAAGCCTCGCGACGCCGATCGTCGAATTTACCGACCGCCAGCGCTGACTGGCGACGTCAACGGCGACAAAGAGATAGCGCGGAAAAAACGGCGAAGCCACTATTTCGACACGTCTGGCGTGACGCCGACGTTTCAAATAGCGCGGTAGGTAAACTTGGTATCCCTGACGCTCGAGGTGAAAGCGCGACTTTTCCTCAGCATGGGTTTGGGTGTGGATCACATACCAGTGTGCCGCGGGTTCTGCCGTCATTGTTTTCTACTCCCGGCGCTTAGTAATCCGCACCCGCAGCAACTCGGGTATCAATACACGATTGGCGCCAAATTTTTCGATCAGCGCGGTTGTCGTTTCACGCGAGGCGATGAGATCCGTGACTACAACGCCGTCAAAGTCCCGACTGACGTTCTGGAATGATTGAACGACAGGCAGATCCATGAAGCGCCCCTCGTCCACATTCGGGTCGACCACGGCGACAATCTCGACTTCGCTTTCAAGCACGCAAATAGCGGCAATTTCCGCGAGATCGGATTTACCTACCAATACGATACGATTGAGACCCATATCGGCAGCTGAACGAAACAGGGCATTACAATCTGCCTTGGCTTGCCGGAAAAATCCGAACGAATAGGACAGATACTCGACTGTCAGTCGAGATTTTTCGGCAAATCCCTGTGGCGTCAGGTAGTAGGCGTAGCGCCGCGGCGGTATCTCGCTGACCTTGACCAATCCCTTTTTGATGCAACTCTTGAGGTAGGCATTAACGAGACCCAGAGCGATTCCGAGTTCGGACGCTAGACGCCGTTGCGATTGGTTGCCATCACGTTCCACAGAATCCAACAGCCCAAGGATAATACGGCTGTTGTCCAACTCTTCACCGTGCAGCATATTTGGCGCACCACCCTTCACCTAAGCCGCTTGTACGACGTTCATAGAGTGAACGTCAAGAAGTTTGTTCACCGTTTGAACGGTGTTAACCCCTTAGAATAACGGTATTATTAACTCTGGCCTATGTCGCTAGAGCATGATGCGCCGAGAAGCTCACCAATTGCGGTCCAGATGGTTTCGACGGTTCGCATTGCGGCCTTGCGCAACAGGCGCTTGGGTTATGCCAAGAATAGCTTCAGTGCGTAGCAGATTGTGACGTTGCTTCGTCAGATTGAAGCGTCGATGGCACAGGGAAAATCGGCGCCGGTGGCCTCCACATCACCCGTCGTGATGACGCATCCGGCGCCTTCAGTCCCCACGCGGGAGCCACGCTTGGTCGCAGTCCCTCGATCAGTCGCAGAATCTCCTCGAACAATTCCTTCGGTGCCTCGCGTTTGACCTCCGCGCAAGCCGGAAAAGCGCTAATATTTTCCCCGTTTGGGAATAATCTGTGGAATCCCGGCCAAAAGGAATTTGCCCTATGAAGAGAACGATGATCGCTCACATTGGGCTTCCTAAAGCGGCCTCGACGACGATTCAGAAGCACTTCTTCCCCGACCATCCTGAGATCGAGTTTCTAGGTTTGCCATTTAAGAGCGCCGTTTTTGAGGAAATTCGCAATCGAATGGTTTATATGGACGGCTTGAGCTACGATATAAAGAAAGAATACGAAAAATTCACAACTGAGTTGAATCGCATCCCATCGGAAAAAAAGATATTCGTGTGGTCCGATGAAGCACTATCGTGGACCCGCGGCGCAGATAGAATATTGATGTGCGACAGGGTCAAAGATGTCGTCGGCGCGCAAAAAATAATAATGATAATTCGGGAGCAGATTTCATCAATCTATTCTCATCATGCGATGGATGCGTTCAAGAGCTACGAAACCCTTAAGGAAAAAGGGAATATCAATGCGTGGATTGAGGCGGCTCAACCGTTCAAGAACCGAGGCTTCCATCATCTTCTATATTTCAGCTTAATTGATCTGTATGTCGATAAATTTGGTCGCGAAAACGTCGGCGTCTTTTTCTTTGAAGATCTGCAAACGAATCCAAGAAATTTTTATTCGGCAATTTCAAAGTTCATGGGCCTCACGCATAGCGTCAAGGACCTCGGGTCTCGGAACCCTTCAGAAAATGTACGCCGGGCATCGAGGCGAATCCAGCAATGGGCTAAACTTAAAAATCGGTACTTTCCATCCTTGAAGCTCACCAGGGTAATGCCCGGACCAATGCGTGAAGTGGCACTGCGTTTCATGGAATCCGGTCAGCGTGCGAACATCGTAATTGACGAAGAGCGAATGGAGATCTTACGAGAATTTTTTGCAGAAAATAATAGGAAGTTGCAGGATAAATTTGGGCTCCCGCTAAGTGAAAAGGGATATGTAGTCTGAGTTTGCTGACATGCTGACCTGATCGAGTCAGTCAGTTCGGTGGGCGGGGGGTCATCACTGGCAACATGCCAGTTTCATTTAAGGATACACTGTTAGCCATTAACTCACGTTGCTTCGTACCACTCGATATTCTGACGCATCTAGCTTGCGAAGGCACTACGTTTTTTAAGATCAGGCCGTTGCTGCCATCGCCGCAAAGCCGGCGGCCGAGCCGGAAAAGAAGGTCGCTTCTCTTTAAGCTATTATTATTGCCAAATTTATCATATCAGTCGGGCGTGATTGAGTTGGCGTTTTGGGGAGCGGAACGATGCCGTCGCTGCTTGGACAGTGGATATCGGAGATGCGCCGCCGCCTCCGTCAGATGCACGGCGAAACTGAGGCGGAGTGGCCCGCAGTACCACCAAGTGTACTCCTCAACCCGAGTGACGCGGATTTCGTCGCATATAGGCATGCCGCCCTTGCTTTGACTTGGCGGCGCGCTGGCGATGACGACACCACCGGATGGCAAACAAAGGTGCGGACCAAACTGCGTGAACTCTTGGGAATCGCTTCCGGCCACTCACCGACTGATCGGGCACCGATTACTGGCGCGCGACTTGATCGAGAAATTCGAACCCTCGCAAGCGCGCGCAACGTGACCATGAGGGCAACTTGATTGCTATTTCGGAATGGCTGCCCCTATGGGCTCAGTTCAGCGCGATCGTCGTTGCCAGCGGCGCCCTGGCATACCTGCTCATCATTGCATTGCAGCCGGTATTGAAACGCTACGCGCTGGCGCAGCCAAACGCCCGTTCGTCGCATACCGTGCCGACGCCCCAAGGGGGCGGAATCGCCGTCATCGCCTCCACGATCGTCGTCGCCGTATTGGCCGCCATCTTGCTGCCGTCCTTGAACGTCGACCTCATTCGTCTGGGGCCGTTGCTTGCCATGACTGCCCTTCTCGCGGTCGTCGGCAGCTCCGACGACGTCCGCCCGATGGAAGTATTGCCGCGACTATTGCTGCAAACCGCGGCCGTGAGCGTCTTGATCTACACCATGCCCGCCGATCTCCGCATCATTCCCGTAATGCCGTGGTGGATCGAGCGCGTGCTGCTGATCGTCGCAAGCTTGTGGTTCGTGAACCTCGTCAACTTCATGGACGGTGTCGATTGGATGACAGTTGCCGAGGTAGTGCCGCTCACGGCCGGACTCGCTCTGTTCGGTTTGTGGGGTGCCCTGCCCCCAGGCGCGACACTTGTTGCGCTTGCCCTGTGCGGCGCTACGATCGGCTTCGCCCCGTTTAATCGTCCTGTCGCGCGCCTTTTCCTCGGCGACGTCGGCAGTCTGCCGATCGGCTTGCTGCTGGGCTGGCTGCTCGCCGCGTTCGCCGGCGCCGGGCATGTCACGGCGGCTTTGCTGCTGCCGCTCTACTACCTGGCCGATGCGACCGTGACACTCATACGCCGACTCGTGAATAACGAGACTATCTTACAGGCACATCGCAGCCACTACTATCAGCGGGCGATTGACAATGGCTTCGGAGTCCCACAGGTGGTTACTCGTGTCTTTTCGTTGAATGTCGCATTGATAGTGCTCGCGACAACGACGTTACTGGTTCCATCACATATATTCCACGCCGCGGTTCTTATGGTCGGCTGCGCGTTAGTGGCCTCGTTGCTGCGCAGTTTCGCGCGCCCGCCGTGACGGCCGTTAGCGAAATACAAAATACAAATTCGAGGAGAACGGCCTGAGCAGCTCGGTATAGCCGACAGATGCATTTCTATCCATGACGGGGGCGGCAGGCCGGCAAAGTCGTTTGCACGTCAATTTTATTGAGCACCGCTCAACCAGTGCAAAGGGGAATTTTCAGCCGGAAATCAATAGAAACGTCCAAGAAAATGTAATTATTAGTTAAGAAACCGCTATTTAATACTTCGCTGCAATATTCAACGTCGTGATGTGGGTCTCCTTTCCGGAAGCCGTCTCCTTGATCGACGCAGACCACGAATTCGAACGCGCGACGACTGATATCTTCGATGATTTCCGAGATGTCCGTGCACATCGCGCTAACGGCGATGATTTGTACCCCCAAGCGAATCCTCTGATGGGCGGGATGCAATGACCAAACCAGTCGGGACAATCGCGCAACTTGCCGATTACCTGATAAACGGGTTCTGGCAATACGAAGGCACAATTGCCCATCACTGGGCCACCAACACAATCACATACAATATTAGTGGGCTGACCGCGGCGGAACAGTTTCTTGCGCAATCCGCCCTCAATGCGTGGCACGAAGTCGCCAATATAAATTTCGTTCAGACGACCGGCTCGGCGAACATCACGTTTAATCATAACGGGTCAATGACCGCCTATGAGACCGACAGCTATAACGGGTCAGGGGCCCTGAGTTCCGCAACCATCGACATCAGTTCGGATTGGGTTACGACGGACGGCGGTGCATACGACGGCAAGACGGGAATCGATAGTTACGCATACCAGACTTACATCCATGAGATCGGTCACGCACTCGGGCTCGGGCACCAGGGACCGTATAATGGCAGCGCCAGCTACGTGAGCAGCGCGCTTTATGCTGATGACACTTGGCAATATTCGATTATGTCGTACTTCGCCCAGCCGAATTACGACGGCGGGTCCTATCGCTATGCCATCACGCCGCAGATGGCAGATATCTATGCAGTGGCCGAGATCTACGGTGCGCAGACCACGACCCGAACAGGCGATACGACATATGGTTTCAATAATAACGCCGGCTCGATATTTGACTTTACCGCTTACACGAAGGCTCCTGCTCTTACCATTTATGACAGTGGCGGCAACGACACGATCGACTGCTCTGGCTACAGCAACGCTCAGGCCATCGATCTCCACTCGGGCGCATTTTCCTCGGTCGGCGGCCTAGTCCACAATATCGGCATCGCGACCAACACGACGATTGAAAACGCAATCGGAGGCAGCGGCAACGATACGCTGATCGCAAACGATTCCGGCTGTACGCTTGACGGCCGCGGCGGCAGAGACGTGTTGACAGGAGGCGCGGGCGGCGACCGCCTCATTGGCGGAACCGGCGTCGACACGATAACCGGCAATGGCGGCGCCGATACCTTTGCGTTTTCGACCGGCGATAGTTCGGCCGCGGCCGGCGCGCACGACCTGATTACCGACTTCACGCCTGGCACCGATCAAATCGATCTGAGCGGCATCGACGCCGATACCAGCACTTCGGGCATTATTGACGCCTTTTGGTTCCTCGCTACCGCGGCATTCAACGGAATTGCCGGAGCGCTCGACTATTTCTTTGATGCGATCCGCGGCGTCACCGTTCTGCAGGGTGACGTCAATGGCGACATGGTTGCTGATTTTTCCATCGATTTGACCGGCAACGAAAGCCTGACGTCGGTCGATTTTACTTCGGGAAGCCTGCAAACGGTTATGCCGCTGACTTTGACCGGCACCGGGGGTGACGACACGCTCACCGGCGGCAAGCTGGACGACACGCTGTCAGGGCTTGGCGGCAACGACACGCTGACCGGGGATGCCGGCGACGATTATCTGGACGGCGGCAGCGGCGCCGACAGCATGAGCGGGGGCCAGGGCAACGACACCTATATCGTGGACAATGCCGGCGATACGGTCGTGGAGGACGGGGGCTCTGCAGCCAGCTCCTTCACGCCGCCTACGGGCTGGACGATCAAGGGCACGGCGGACCTCAACAATGACGGCATCGTCGACGTGCTGCTGGACGGGCCAGCGCAGGGCGGTTCGCATGCAAGCGCGATCTGGCTGCTCGACGCCAACAACCAGGCCGCGACCGTGGTGGCGCTGGCGCCGCAGCCGACCGCCTGGGCGCTCATGGGCCTGGCCGACCTCAACAACGATGGCAGCAAGGACGTTCTTTATCAGAGCAGCGACGGCCGGCAGTACGGCTTCTTCCTGAGCGGGGCGACGATCACCGGCCAGGGTTTTGTGAGCGGCAAGACCGCCGATGCGGTGGGCCCGGTCGGTTCGAGCGCGGGCTCGGGAGACGGCGGCACCGACACGGTGCTGTCCTCGATCGACTACACGCTGCCCGACGGGGTGGAGAACCTGACGCTGACCGGGAGCGGCAATCTCAACGGCACTGGCAATGCCGCTGACAACGTCATCACTGGCAACAGCGGCAACAACATCCTCACCGGCAGGGCGGGGGTGGATACGCTGACCGGCAATGGCGGGGTCAATACTTTTGTGTTTGCCGATGGCGACACCGGCACGATCTTCGGTCAGCGCGACCTGGTCAGCGACTTTGTGCCGGGGACGGACCAGCTCGATCTGACCGGCATCGATGCTGACAGAACGGTCTCGGGCCAGGACGCCTTCCGCTTCCTGGGAACGGCGGCGTTTGATGGACAGGCTGCGGCGCTGCACACGAGTTACGATGCCGCACACAACGTCACCGTGCTGGAAGGCGACAGCAATGGCGACGGGACGGCCGACTTCGGCATCGAGCTTGCCGGCAACCTGACGCTGAGCATGGCGGACTTCAGCAGCGGCAGTCTGCTGCTGCCGCTGACTTTGACCGGCACTGGGGGTGACGACACGCTCACCGGCGGCAAGCTGGACGACACGCTGTCAGGGCTTGGCGGCAACGACACGCTGACCGGGGATGCCGGCGACGACTATCTGGACGGCGGCAGCGGCGCCGACAGCATGAGCGGGGGCCAGGGCAACGACACCTATATCGTGGACAATGCCGGCGATACGGTCGTGGAGGACGGGGGCTCTGCAGCCAGCTCCTTCACGCCGC
>Ga0307429_1001515_pt1 | contig 10897 bp, 8 predicted proteins | sample SalMarWE160230MG_FD_202151 | JGI IMG/M metagenome (GOLD analysis project Ga0307429, IMG submission 202151) | Salt marsh sediment microbial communities from the Plum Island Ecosystem LTER, Massachusetts, United States - WE1603-230 | ecosystem: Environmental > Aquatic > Marine > Intertidal zone >...
TGGCGTCGCTGCCACGGCCGCGGCGTTTGAGGTAGAGCCGGATCTGCTGTTGCTGGGCGCCGTCGAAGACCGGCAGATTGAAGACGCGCCAGTCGCCCGTGTCGCTGCGCGTGGGACGCGCAAGCTGGCTGAAATCGTCGGCCAGCGACCGCGTCGCGTGCGAACCCTTCATGCGGGTCAGCTCGTCGAGGCTGTCCTGGCCCAGCCAGCTGCGCAGATCGCCCCCGCGCAAGGCCGACATCAGCAGCACCAGGGCGCTGCCCATTTGCGGGCCCGGCTGCGGCACGACGCTATTGACCGCCGCTGCGACTGCCGGAACGGCGCTGTGCCGCAGGGTGTCGAGCGCGGTGTCAAGCGCCGGCCAGGGCGCTGGCGTTGTCGGGGCCGGGCTGCGGCCCGCTGCTTCCGCCGCGGCGCCGGCGGAAAGTGTCGGCATTCCTGCGGGAGATGCTGCCGTGGCGCCGGCGGCCGTGGTCGGCCCGCCGGTCGGCACAGCGGCTTGCGGGCTGGCGGTCGTGGTCGCGGCTGCCGGTGCGCCCGGAGCAGGCGCCGCCGACGCACCCGCTGGTGTCGGCCCGCCGGTGGGCGCAGGGACGGCGGATTGGCCGGAAGGTTGGCCGGCCGCTTGCCCCGTGGGCGAGGCTGCCTGCGGTGTGGATGCGGGTTGACCGGCCGCCGCGGGGCTCCCCGATCCGGCGCCGGGCGTGCCGGCGACTGGAGTCCCCGATTGGGCCGGGGGCGTCGTGCCTGCAGGTGGCGCGCTCTGGGGTGGTGCCGCGATGGGGGCTGAGGGCGGTGCAGCCGCCTGTGCTTGGCCCTCAGCGAGGGTAGCCCCTCCTGGTGCCGGAGCGGCCGCCGGCGGCTGGCCTGGTGCGGCTGGCGTGGCGGGCTGACCCGAGGTCTGGATTGATGGGCCGGCCTGCGGCGTCCCGGCTGGCGCGGCTGCTGGTTGGCCGGCGGCCTGCGGAGGACTCGCCGCGCCGCCAGGGGTCGCGGGGATCTGGCCACCGCCGGCAGGTGATCCCTGGGGCGGATAGCCGCCGGAGGGTCTGCCGGTAGCGTACGTGCCTTGCTGTACGTTTTGTGGTGTGTTCGCGTACGCGTTCGGATTGGCAGATACGTATGGCGAGGCGCCGCCCGGCGTTCCCGGCGTGCCCGTTGGGGTGGGCGGCAGCGGGGTCGATGGGACGTTCGAGATGATGGGCGCGCGCGGCGCCACGGGCGCCGCCGAGCCCGGTACCTGGCTGGGCGCATGGCCGGGAGGCGGGGCGCTGGTCTGCGCCGGCGGGCCGGACTGCGGTGCCGGTGCGGCCCGTCCAGGTGCCGGTGGCGCTGCCGAACTGGGCGTCGGTGTTTGCCCGCCTTGCTGCGGCGCCTGGTTAGGCCCCGGTTGCGCCCGGTGTCCGCCGCCGTGGCGGCCCTCGGCGGAGATCAGGATCACCCGGACCTGGCCGCCGGTCGGCTGGAGCTGGAGCACGACGGGTGTATTGACCGGCGGGGCGGACGTCGTGCGGACCCCGATTTCGCCGTGGCTAGTCTGGACCGCCACCAGCCCCTGCGGGGTCCGGCCCACCACCACCCCTTCGACGATCGTCCCGGCGGTCAAACGCGCCAGGCTCGCCGGCGGGGACGGGATGACCCCATACGACGGCTTGGCGCTGTTCGCCGCGACGTTGAACGGCAGGGTGGGCGGGATGTTGCTCATGGCGGGTCGGACAGCCCTTGGACGATGGCGGCGACGTCCTCGGCGGCCTCGCAATTGGGGAAGCGCGACAGCAGTGGCATCTGGTGTCGGATGCAGTCGGGCACGCGGGCATCGCGGCGCACGATGCCGGCCAGCTTCGGCGTGAATTTGAGGAAGTTCTCACACGCCTTCACGAGCGTCCGATAGGCGTGCTCGCCGGCCCCCTTGCTGGGCGCCATGTTGACCACGATCCGGATGTCGGTCGCCGGCTGGTCGCGCACCGTGAGCTTGATGAAGGCATAGGCGTCGGTCAGGCTGGTCGGCTCCTCGTTGGTCACCACGAGGACCGTGCCGGCCGGCCGCACCAGCCGCCGCACCGTGGTCTCGATGCCGGCGCCGAGATCGATCAGGACGTGGTCATAGGCCGGCGCCAGGTTGACCAGCCGCTCGCCCAGCGCATCGAGGCGCTCGATCGGCAGCCGCGCCAACCCGCCCGCACCCGAGCGCCCGGCGATGATATCGAAGCCGGTCGGCTCATGGGTCTGGATCACGTCGGTCAGCGCCATTTGGCCGCTGAAGACGCTCTGCAAGTCGGTGTCGGGCATGAGGCCCAGCTGGATGTCGACATTGGCGAGGCCGAGATCGCCGTCGAAGAGCAGCGTGCGGCGGCCTTGCCGCGCCAGCGTCTGGGCCAGCGTGATCGCCAGCCAGGTCTTGCCGACCCCGCCCTTGCCCGAGGCAACCGCGATGATGCGCCGGTCGGAGGGCGCCGGGGCGGCGTTGGGATCGATCATCGGAGACACGTTCATGAGACAGCCTCGGGTGTGTTCTTGTTGGCCTGGGGCAGGGCGGTCGGCGGCACGGCGATATGCGCGAGCAGGGTGCGCGCCAGGCTAGCGGCGCTGGCCGGAAGAAGGCCGTCGCCGATGGTTGGGCTGGCGCCAAGCTCGGCGAGCGCCAATCCGGCGCTGGTCGCCGCCAGAATCCCGCCGTGGCGGCGCGCGGTGTCGAGACGGGCCGCAATCATGCGGACGGCGCCGATGGCAGCGAAGGCGCGGGCGATCTCGGCCGCCTCCAGTGCGTCGCTGCCCGCGGCCATGACGAGCACCGGCTCGGCACCGCCAGCGGCGGCCGCGCTGGCCAGCTCGCTCATCTCGGCCGGATCGAAGGGATTGACGCTGGCGCTGTCGATGAAGGCGGCGCAGCCGTTGGCCGTGCGGCTGATCTCGGCGAGGCCGGCCTTCGCATCGGCGGTGTGCAGTTCCATCTTGAGGATCTGCGCGAAGGCCGCCAGCCGCGCGCTGCCGCCGACGCGCGCGGTGTCGGTGGAGATGAGCAGACAGTCGCGCCCGTCGAGCCGCGCCCGGGCCGCGAGCTTGGCGGCGGCGACCGTCTTGCCACTGCCCGGCGGGCCGACCAGCATGATGGGCCGCAGCAGCTTCTCCTCGATCGGTGCGAAGCGCAGCCGGGTCTCGAAGGCCGTGGCCAGCGCGATCTCCGGGCTCGCCGCGTCATCTGACGGAATGCCGTCGAGGATCTTGTCGATGAAGCCGATCGGCGCGCCGTGATCGTTGAGCGCCTGGATGATCGCCGCGGTCCCGGTGCTGGGCTTGGCGTCGAAGTCCTCGTCGGGCTGATCGATCGCGGCGGTTACCCAGACATCTCCGGTGGCGGGCAGGGTCTGCGAGGAGATGATGACCGCATCCTCGCCCAGCGTCTGGCGGACGTGCTCCATCGCCTCGCCCATGCTCGCCGCGGTGAATGTCTTTAGCCGCATGGTTCCTGCACCCCCTGCCTAGATCGTGTCCAGGGTTTTGATGCGGGCCTTGGGATGCACTTCGTTCTGCGACATGATGGTGGTCACCGGCCGCACCCGCTCCACGATCGAGCGGACGTAGGGCCGGATCATCGGGCTGGTCAGCAGCACCGGGCTTTCGCCCATCATGGCCTGGCGCTCCATCGACTGATTGAGCGCGAGAATGAATTCCTGGAGCTTGCTGGGCGACATCGCGAGCTGGCGATCATCGCCTTCGCCGACGATCGCCTCGGCGAAGGCCTGCTCCCATTCGGGCGAGAGCTGGACGATCGCCAGATGGCCCTGCACGCTGGTGTTGGCCTCGCAGATCTGGCGCGCGAGCCGCATCCGCACATGCTCGGTGATCAGCGTCAGATTGCGCGTATGGGCGCAGGCATCGGCGACGCCTTCGAGAATGGTCGGCAGATCGCGGATCGAGATGCGCTCGGACAGCAGGTTCTGCAGTACCCGCTGGATGCCGCCGATGGCGATCTGGCTCGGCACCAGATCCTCGACCAGCTTGCGCTGGCCCTCCTCGAGCTCGTCCAAGAGCTTCTTGGTCTCCGCATAGGACAGCAGCTCGGCCATGTTGTCCTTGATCACCTCGGTCAGATGCGTGGTGACCACGGTGGACGGCTCGACGACGGTGTAGCCCTTGAACTGGGCCTCCTCGCGGTGGCCGGCATCGATCCACATGGCGGGCAGGCCGAAGGTCGGCTCGGTGGTGTCCTCGCCGGGCAGCGCGATCTTCTCGCCGCGCGGATCCATCACCAGCAGCATGCCGGGCCGGGCGTCGCCGCGGCCGGCCTCGATGTCCTTCACCCGCACGACATAGGTGTTGGCGGGCAGCTGCATGTTGTCCTGGATGCGGACGGCGGGCATGACGAAGCCCATCTCGCCGGCGATCTGGCGTCGGAGCGCCTTGATCTGATCGGTAAGGCGCTGGTCCTGGTCCTGGTTGATCAGTGCCAGCAGGCCGTAGCCGAGCTCGAGGCGGATCTGGTCGATATGAAGCGCCGTGGAGATCGGCTCCTCGGTGGGCAGCGCATCGGCTTCGGCTTCGGCGGCGGCCGCCTCATCCATCACCGCCTGTTCCTGGCGCCGGTTCAGCATGTAGGCAGCACCCCCCGTCAGCCCCGCCAGGGCCATGAAGGGAACCATCGGAATGCCGGGCAGCAGCGCGAGGGCGCCCATGAGGGAGGCGCTGACGCCCAGCGCCCGGGGATAGCCGCCGAGCTGAGCGAAGAGCGCCTTGTCGGTGGAACCGACGACGCCCGACTTGGAGACCAGCAGACCGGCCGCCGTCGAGACGATCAGCGCCGGGATCTGCGAGACCAGGCCGTCGCCCACGGTGAGGATCGTGTAGCTCCGCGCCGCCTCGCCGAGGGTCAGGTTCTGCTGCGCCACGCCGATGATGATCCCGGCGACGATGTTGATGAAGGTGATGATCAGACCGGCGATGGCGTCGCCGCGCACGAACTTGGCGGCGCCGTCCATGGAGCCGAAGAAGGTGCTCTCATCCTCCAGCGCCTTGCGTCGGGAGCGCGCCTCGTCCTCTTCGATCAACCCCGCGGAGAGATCGGCGTCGATCGCCATCTGCTTGCCGGGCATGGCGTCCAAGCTGAACCGCGCCGTCACTTCGGCAATACGGCCCGAGCCCTTGGTGATGACGACGAAGTTGACGAGGATCAGGATCGCGAAGACGATCATCCCGATCACGAAGTTGCCGCCCATCACGAAATTGCCGAAGGCCTGGATCACCTGACCCGCGGCGCCGGGTCCTTCGTGCCCATCGCTCAATATGAGCCGCGTGCTGGCGAGGTTGAGGGCCAGGCGCATGATCGTCGCGATCAGCAGCACCGTCGGAAAGGAGCTGAAATCGAGCGGCCGCGAGATGAACAGTGCGACCATCATGATCAAAACCGAAAAGGTGATCGAGATCGCCAATGCGCCGTCGAGCAGCCAGCGCGGCATCGGCAGGATCAGCACCACGAGGATGCAGGTCACGCCGAGCGCAAGCGCGATATCGCCCCGCCGGAGCGCGGTCGAAATCCGGGAAAACGGGTTCGGCCCCGCGGGGATGGCCGCTTGAGCGACTTCGGTGTTGGCGGCGTCTGCCATTCAGGTCTTCTCTGTGCGCGCGCTAGCTGGCGACGCGCTCGCCCTCACCGGGGGCGGGAACCGGGATGCCCTGATCGGAGTAGAGCTTGAGCTTGTTGCGGAGCGTGCGGATCGAGATGCCGAGAATGTTGGCGGCGTGGGTGCGGTTGCCGAGGCAATGCTCCAGCGTATTCAGAATGAGGTCGCGTTCGACATCGGCGACCGTGCGGCCGACCATGGCCGAGGCGTCGGTCGGCGCGGCGCCGGCATCGTCGGCGGCGGCACCCAGGGCATCGGAGATCATGATCGCCGGTGCGCCGATGGTATCGCCCTCGGCCAGCAGCACCGCGCGATGCATCGTGTTCTCAAGCTCGCGGACATTGCCGCGCCAGTGATGCGCGCGCAGCGCCTCGAGGGCGGCGGGCTCGAGCGGCCGCGTCGGCATCGCGTTCAACTCGGTGAACTTGACGGCGAAATGCTCGGCCAGCAGGGCGATGTCGTCGCGCCGCTCGCGCAGCGGCGGCAGATCGAGCGTGAAGACGTTCAGGCGGAACAGCAGATCCTCGCGGAACCGGCCCGCGCGCACCTCCTCGGCGAGATCGCGGTTGGTGGTGGCGATGACGCGGATATCGACCTTGACCGGCTGGTTGCCGCCGACCCGGTCGATCTCGCGCTTCTGGATCGCGCGCAAAAGCTTGGCCTGGAGATGGGGGTCCATCTCGCTGATCTCGTCGAGCAGCAGCGTGCCGCCGGAGGCTTCCTCGAACTTGCCGATGCGCCGCGCGACGGCGCCGGTGAAGGCGCCTTTCTCATGACCGAAGAGCTCTGATTCCAAAAGGTTTTCCGGGATCGCCGCGCAGTTGACGCTGACGAAGCGTTCATTGGCGCGCTTGCTCTTCTGGTGGATTTGCCGCGCGATCAGCTCCTTGCCGGTGCCCGATTCGCCGACGATCAGCACGCTGGCGTCCGACGGCGCGATCTGGTCGGCGAGCGCGATCACCTTCTCCATCGGGCCCGGCCCGTGGATCAGCGCGCTGGCTTCCTCGGTCGCGGCCTCGAGGATCGCGGCGATCAGCTCGGGATCGGGGGGCAGCGGCACGTATTCCTTGGCGCCCGCCTGGATCGCCTCGACGGCGGCATCGGTCTCGTTGCCGATGCCGCAGGTGACCACCGGCGCGTTGATGCGCTCGGAGCGCAGGCTCTCCATCATGCTTTTGACGTTGAGGTTCACGTCGACCATGACCAGGTCGGCGCCCTGACCGCCGCGCAGCGCCGCCAGCGCCGCTTCGATCGTGTCGACCTGGGCGACCTTGGCCCCGCGCGCCATGGCAATCTTCGCCGCGGCGCTGATATGGCCTTCGAGTGTCCCAACAATCAGCAGTCGCATCGTCTATCTCCGGTTTCCGTATCGTCGCCGTTCATGCGGCGCTTCACTTACTGTCGCCCTTGATGATCTCGGTCATGGTCACGCCGAGGCGCTCGTCGACGATCACCACCTCGCCGCGGGCGACGAGCCGGTTGTTGACGTAGATGTCGACGGCCTCACCGACCTTGCGGTCGAGCTCCACGACCGCGCCGCGGCCGAGCTTGAGGAGCTGGTTGACCTGCATGGTCGCCTTGCCGAGCACGGCGGAGACCTGAACCGGGATGTCGAACACCGCTTCCAGATCCCGTGCCGTGCGGACGATCTCGGTCTCGCCGCCGCCGTCAGGCTGCGCCATGCCAGGATCGGGCTCGGGCGCCGGCGTTGCGGTCGGTTCCGCGGCCGCGGCTGCCTCGTCCGGCAATTCCTGGAGGTTGAGGTTGTTGTCGTCAGCCATCGCGTGAAACTCCTGGATTGAACGGATCGTCCGCTATCGGGGCTGGTTGCGTGAATTAGTGGTCGGTGGCGCCTGGCGATGAGGCGTCCATTGGCTGTCCGGGCTGCCCGGCATCGAAGTCGGGCACGGGGACGTCTGGCACGGGGACGTCTGGCGCGGGCGGGTCTTCCGAAATGTGCGGCGAGGCGCCGTCCGGATGGGTATCGAGGGTCCGGTTCAGGACCTCTTCGACCTCCGACCACAGCCGCTCGACATTGCGCTCGGCGCCGCCATCGGCCCATTCGACGAGGCAGTCGGAGAGACCCATCTGATTGTCGGCGAGCAGCACCACTTCACCGGAATAGTTGGCCTTGCCGGACATCTCGGCGATGCGGGGCTGGATGATCTCAAGCATCGCATCGGGCACGCGGAAGACCACGCGCGGCTCGTCGAGCATGCGCTTCAGCGCATCTTCCAGCACGGCTTCGATCTCGGCCATGCCGCCGCGCTCGACCAGGGCCGGCATCATCTTGCGCACCAGATCGGCGGCAACGGTGATCGCCTGGCGGGACATGCGCGCGCCGAGCTCGGTGCGCACGTTCTCCAGCGCCGACAAACGCTCCACGATCTGCGTCGCCGCCTGGGCGACCAACTGCTCGGACTGCGCTTGGGCCGCCTGCAGCCCGGCTTCGTGACCCCGCGCGAAGGCAGCCTCGACCTCGGGATTGGGCGCCGAGCCGTCGTCGTCGAACCTGGTCTCGAACAGATACTTTGTGTGTTTCGACATGCGCCCGGCCCACTAGTAGACAAGCTCGTCGTCTTTGTCGTCGGAGAGCATGATCTCTCCGCTGGCGGCGAGCTCCTTGGCCGAGTTGACGATCGTGGTCTGCGCCTCGTCGACGTCGCGCAGCTTCACCGGGCCCATTTCGCTCAGCTCCTCGCGCAGCAGCTTGCCGCCACGCTCGGACATGTTGGAGAAGAAGAAATCGCGAAGCTCCTCGCTGGCGCCCTTGAGCGCGACGACGAGCTTGGCCTTGTCGACCTTGCGCAGAAGCGTCTGGCAGCTTGCCGGATCGAGCTGGGCGAGGTCGTCGAAGGTGAACATCAGCGACTTGATGCGTTCGGCCGATTCCTTGTTCCGCTCCTCCAGCTCGCCCAGCATCTTCTGCTCGGTCGGCCGGTCGAAGCTGTTGAAGATCTCGGCGACCAGCTCGTGCGGGTCGCGGCGCGCAGTGCGCGCGACATTGCTCATGAACTCCACGCGCAAGGTGCGCTCGATGTCATCGAGGATCTCGCGCTGGACCGACTCCATACGCAGCATGCGGTTAATCACCTCGAGCGACATGCCTTCGGGCAGATGCTGGAGCACGGCCGCGGCGTGATCGGGTCGGATCTTGGAGAGCACCACGGCGACAGTCTGCGGATATTCGTTCTTGAGGTAGTTGGCGAGGACGGTCTCGTTCACATTGCCGAGCTTGTCCCACATGGTCCGGCCGGCGGGACCACGGATCTCCTCCATGATGATGTTGACGCGGTCTTCGCCGAGAACCTTGCTCAGCAGCCGCTCGGTGCTTTCCATCGAGCCGACCACGGAGCCCGTGGCGGAGACCTGGTCGGTAAACTCCACGAACAGGCGCTCGATGACGCCGGCGTCGACCGTGCCGAGCGCCGCCATCGCCTGGCTGAGCTCGCGGATCTCCTCCTCGTCCATCAGGTCGAAGAGGCTGGCCGCATGCTCGTCGCCGAGCGCGAGCATCAGGATCGCAGCCTTGTCCGGCCCCGTGAGGTTCTTGTAGTTCTCTTTTTTGACTAGGTTGCCTGCCATCGCCGTCAGCTCTCCTGGTACATCCAGTTGCGGACGATCTGGACCGTCTCTTCAGGATGCTTTTCGACGATGTCGCCGACCTTCTTGACGGTCGAGGCCTTCACCCGGCCCTCGATCTTGCCGAGGTCGATCATCGCATCGGCGTCGACCTCGCCATCACCGTCCTCACCATCGGGGCTCGGCAGGGCCGCCGTACCGCCGCTCTGATCGGCGAGACGCGGCGTGGATTGCGCCGGTGCCGGCTCGATCAGCCGGCGCACGATCGGGCGGATCACCATCAGCAGAACGAGCAGCGCCAGGATGGCCAGCACCGCAAACTCGGCAATGCGCATGTAGTCGGCTTTGTAGAGGCCGAGGAAGGGCATATCCTCCTTCGCGTCGGGCTTGGGCGCGCCGTCGGCGAACTGCATATTGGTGACCTGGACGACGTCGCCCCGCTTGGCATCGAAGCCGATCGCCGAACGCACCAGGGCGGTCAGACGCTCGAGGTCCTGCTGAGAGCGGGGCTGGTAGGTGGCCTTGCCGTTGGCGACCGCATAGGTGCCGTCGACCAGTACGGCCACGGACAGGCGTTTGACGGTGCCGCTCACACGGACATGGTTGCGGACCGTCTTGGATATCTCGTAGTTGATCCGCTCGCGCGTCTTGGTGGTCGAGCTCGAGCTGCCGGTCTCGTTCTCGTTGCCCTGTTGGCCGGTGCGGCGCAGGTTGTTGGCGGCGGTTACCGGCTTCTGGGCCTGTTTGTTCTGGGCGGTCGTTTTCTCTTCGTCGGTCTGGGTCGAGCGCACGACGCGTCCGTCGGGATCGTATTTCTCTTCGGCCGTGGTGATGCGGTCGAAATCCATGTTGGCCGTGACTTGGGCGCGGACCTTGCCGGGGCCGAGCGAGCGGCCGAGGATGGTCTCGATCTTGTGCGCCAGGCGCGATTCGTAGACGCGGCGCTGCTCGTCGGCCGACCGGGCCGCCGTGCGCACCGTCTCGCCGCCCTCGGTGCCCCGGGCCAGGAGGTTGCCGCGGTCGTCGACGATGGAGATCCGATCCGGCTTGAGGCCCGGGACGGCGGCTGCCACCAGGTGCTGGATCGCCACGACCTGGCCGCCGGAGAGCGTCTCGCCGCGATAGGTCTTGAGGATGATCGACGCGCTCGGCTGCTCGCGCTCCCGGGCGAAGAGCTGACGCTTGGGGAGCACGACATGGACCCTGGCCGCGCTCACCAGCGAGATCGACCGGATGGTGCGCGAAAGCTCGCCCTCCAAAGCCCGCAGCCGGTTGATGTTCTGCACGAGGCTCGATGAGCCAACACCCTCGGAACGATCGAAAATCTCGTATCCGACCGAGCCGCCCCGCGGCAGGCCTTCCTGGGCCAGCGTCATACGCATGCGCAGCGCTTTGTCGGCCGGCACATATATCTGTGTGCCGCCGGCCTTGAGCGTGAAGGGGACGTTCGCCGTTTCCAGCTTGGCGACGATCTGGGCGGAATCCTTGGTGTCCAGATCGGCATAGAGCAGCGCCATTCCAGGCGCGCTGAGCCGGGTGGAGAGGTAGATGAAGAAGGCGACACCCGCGACGCCCACGGCGCCAAGCGCCATGAGGCGCAGCCCGCCAAGGCTTCGCAGGGTCTGGATCAAAGCGCTCACGTACGGCGTCCCCGATTATCGGTCGTTGGCGGCCGGCGGAAGGACCCGCAAGCCACG
>Ga0307429_1001518_pt1 | contig 10892 bp, 11 predicted proteins | sample SalMarWE160230MG_FD_202151 | JGI IMG/M metagenome (GOLD analysis project Ga0307429, IMG submission 202151) | Salt marsh sediment microbial communities from the Plum Island Ecosystem LTER, Massachusetts, United States - WE1603-230 | ecosystem: Environmental > Aquatic > Marine > Intertidal zone >...
ACATATGCCTGAGCTGTCTGTTGATGAGAGAAGTCTGAGCTTTAAAGAGGTTGAGCTGGGCCTTGAAGAGCAAATGGCAAAAGATGAGTCAGAGAGGTGTTTACGGTGTGGGCTTATATGCTATAGTAAGGAGGGTAAAAAAGCCCTGTAAAATTTACTCTTGCAAATATAGTATTGGTTATTTATACTTATCAGAAAATGGAAGGAGGGTGGAATATCATGAAAAAACGGATTTTGTTTTTAAGCACAGTTATCATATCTATAGCATTGTTTACTGGCGTAGGCATCCTTATAGCAACAGATTGCCCAGATGAAATCAGTATCAAGTCAGATGCATTTACAAAGTACAAAAAAGGTGCTGTCAAATTTTCTCATACAAAACACCATGTAGATTATAAGCTTGCCTGTACAGAGTGTCATCATGTGTATAAAGATGGAAAGAATGTCTTTAAAGAGGGAGATCCTGTCCAAAAATGTTCAGCATGTCATGATGCCGTAAAATCTAAAGGCAAGGTAAAGAAATTAATGCTGGCCTACCATAAAAATTGTCAGGGGTGTCATAAAGAATTAGTAAAGGCTGGTAAAAAGACAGGACCCACAAAGAAATGTAATAATTGCCATGAAAAGAAAAAGTAAATCCAAACCCTGCTCAAACTTATTAGTTTTTTACCCCCTGGCCCAGACCCGCCTGCCAGATGGCGGGCAGGCCTGCCTTATAGGCTTAATAAGATGATCCGAACTCTCAGCTCCCTATAGACGTAGCATACTAATTCGAGCACGAGCGCCAGGGCGGGCTGTTAGATAAACCATAAAGATAAAATGCCGCTCTTAAATAAGTGCTAAAGAGCGGCATTTTTTTAATCCTTAAAAATTAACCCTACTACTATGTAACTAACGCAATTTTAAGCCCGCTGAAGGCTTTTTGTTTCACAGAAGAGAAACCTGTTATGTTTAGAGGCAAGATAGTCAAATGACATTTTAATGTCAATCTTCATCTTCAACTTCTGTTACCGTTATAGCATCAGATTCGCAGACTTCTATACAACTTTCACAGCCAATGCACTCCTCTGCGTTCACAGGAACTGACTTTTCATCCTGTATTTCAAAAACATCTGATGGGCACACATCAACACATTCTTCGCAACCAACACATTTTTCTACATCAACCTCTACCTTATACATACCTAAGCCTCCTTGTGTAAAATTATTTTGAGTGTTTGATATTCACATGTAGCCGAGCTAAATCTCATTTTTTAGCAGGCTATTTAACAAAGCAATACAGGGGGTGTCAAGAAAAAATCTAAAATTATTTACAGAAATTTGTAACTATTCAGCCACTAAGACCCCAAGGCACCAAGATTAACAATTTACAATTTAAAATTAGCAATTTAAAATTGATAATTGATAGTTTTTCATTGACCATTTAATACCCTTTGTGTCTTTGTGACTTGGTGGCTACGTGAACAGTTAATGAAATTTGATATAGAGCTTTCTTGATCGAGGTCCATCAAACTCACAAAAGAAAATCCCCTGCCATGTACCCAATTTTAGATGGCCGGATTCAACAAAAACCATTAATGAATTCCCTATCAAACTACTTTTAATATGAGCAGCAGAGTTTCCTTCCAGATGCCTATAAGATCCTTCCCAGGGGATAAGTTTATTAAGCATTGCCTGGATATCTGTTGCAACACTTGGATCAGCGCTCTCATTAATTGTTATTCCGGCTGTAGTATGTGGTACAAAGAGAAAACACACCCCATCTTTTAGCCCTGATCTTTTCAACTCCTCCTCTACCTTGGAGGTAATGTCTATCATTTCAGATCGTTCTCTTGTATGGATAGACAGTGTTGAAATCATGAAATATCCCCTTCTATAAATTATCCTCTTTTTCCTCTACTACAACATGGTCATGAAATCCATTTTCCTTTAAATAGACATTAACAGTATCGTTCCCAGAGGTCTGCCATTCCTTAGCTACATAATTAGCCATTATGGGTAGTTCCCTTTGTTTCTCTCCTCTGTCTATTAGTACAGCCAGCTCAATCTTTTTCGGCCTACCAAAATCTATCAGTGCATCCATTGCTGCTCTTATTGTCCTGCCTGTATACAACACATCGTCTACTAAAATAATCATTTTATCGTCTATGGAAAAGTCAATATGTGTGCTTCCCAATTTTGGGTTGGGGCCTATCCTCGTCCAATCATCACGGTATAAATTAATATCCAGCACACCGGTTGGAGGTTTCTCCTCATCTTTTTTAGAGAGCTCATCTCGTAGACGATAAGCCAAAAAAGCTCCTCCGGTTCTAATTCCAATTAAAACAATATCTTTCAAAGATTTGTGCTTAGAAATTATCTCTTGCGCAATTCTTTTCAGGGCTTGCTTTATATCTTTTTCATCAAGAATAACTTTTCTGATTTTTTTTAGGTTCATTGCTATTGTTTTGATTTAAAGAGATAATTTTTATATCAAATAATAAGCAAAGGTCAAATGTTATTATTCGCATTATTTATTTTTCGCTCTGAATTTGAAAATTCGTAACATTATCGTGCTACACCTGTTAAAGAAAAAATTTCATTTACGGTATCCATTATTGATCATCTTGACTTTAAGGGATATTAATTTTTTAGTATGCCTTGATAATGAAAAATAACAAAGGGTAACTATAAAACAATTCATTTGAGTTTTAAAGGGAGGATAGAATTACAATTCGATAAGGCAGCTAACTTTTAACCAAAGGGGCTGGGAGCAATCTCAGCCCTTTCTTTTTGTCCAGAGAGTTTATGGGAAGAATCTCAAAAGAAGAGCAAGTTAAAACGGCCATAGATAGAATTACAAAACGAGTCTTGAGAAAGTTCTTGAGTCCGAAAGTCAAGTTGTTAAAAAGAAAGGGGTTTCATTATGGTAATCAAATATACTATCAGAGATAACAAAGGTGGTAAAAAGGAAGTAAGGTTAACATCATTAAGTGCTATCAGAGCATTTTGCTTGGAATGTATGGGCTGGAGTTATAGCGAAGTAGAAAAATGTACGAGCCCTCTGTGTCCATTGTACCCTTTTCGATTTGGTAAGAATCCTTCAAGAAAAGGGATAGGGGGCAACCCTGAATTCCTCAAAAAGCCTTATTTAAATAAGCGTATTTCAGTCGTAAATTAATGATCTCTTAAAGAGTTATATAGATATTAACTACACAAAAACCCCACCATCTTAATGATGAGGGGATATGAAACAAGACACTAAAACAAGCCCTTATGGAAAAATCTATAGGGGCTTTTCTTTTCCTGCACTAACTAAATTAATTTAATAATTTCTATAAATGTGATTTCAATTTTGATAGGGAAAGCAGCAATTATCTAAAAATAAGGTAAACGAGTATTACTGGTATTTATTTTTTATAAGGTAGGGTTTCTAATCGATGTTCAGGCCTGATATCTGGTTGAGGTTTAGGCATGAGCTCAGGTGGAGTTTCAGGTCTAATATCCGGTTGAGGTTCAGGCCTGATCTCTGGTCGATGTTCAGGTCTAATATCTGGCCGAGGCTCAGGTTTGATCTTAGGTTGTCGGATTGGTTTTAAAATCCTATTTAACTCTTTGATCAACGTTTCATGTGCTGATTCATATTCATGAATTTTACGGGACATTTCGACAGAGAATTTTTCTAATTTCGCTTCAGAGGTACCAACAGTCTTCTGCAGTTTTTTAAGTTCGGTTTCAGAGGTACCAACAGTAGTAATTAATTCTTTGACTTTGTTACTTGATTTGGCAACATCGTCTTTTATTTCTTTGATTTCCTTTCGTAAAGTCAGAATGTTTGGCACTGAAATCTCTGAAAATTGAGAGGACACAATCAAAACAGTTGCCAATCCAACCATAATAAGATCATTCCATTTTATGTCTTTTTGTTCTCTTTTGAGGATGATATATATGACAAGGGCGACTAATGAAGACCCAGCAATTATACCGACAACAATTACTATAATACCCATGTGAACTTATATAACAAAATAAGGTAAATTAATCAACCAGAGGTTTTTCTTTTCTATTCCTGCCTTGCAATGTGTAAACTTTGCAAATCCTTGAGGGAGGACACCCTATTTCATAAGGTAAGCAAAGTTGTTGATGTTTTGATTTCTATATGTAATCTATAATTTATTGATATTTGAGTATATGGCACGTAGTATGAAATTTCCGACTGTGTAGACCTATCGCAATATATTGTTTTTTTAATAATAATGAGGGTGGTCACTGGAACTCTCTCTACCCAGGCCCAACGATCCACCAGTGCATGTCCCCTCTACCAAGGGAGTAATTCTCCAGGATCTCTCGTGCATGTCAATGCCGATATTACCATTTTCCCTTTACAATTAATCTTATTTTCCTTTATTTTTGTTTAATGGAAAGTTCTTTCTTTGTTAAAGATTTTTCTCAGTGGGCTTAATAGCCCAAGAGGAACTTCCTTACAAATTAAAATCTATCATAGTCTCTAACAATTGTTGAGATAAAGAATTGTACTCTTGTGATCGATTGCGTGGCCTGTTTTCCCGATGCAGTGACATCACGGGGGCTCAAACATCTGGTGGAGCTTCAACAACAGGTGCGTTTGGGCGATCGGTCTGTGATGCTTTTCCTGGTCCAACGCATGGATGTAAAGGTGTTCAAGCCCGCGGATCATATTGATCCTGCCTATGGCAAAGAACTCAGAAAGGCGGTCAGAAAAGGCGTAGAGATCATGATTAACAATGTTTTTTGGATCTCAAAGGGATCAGGGTGAATCGGCGACTGTTTTATGTGGTTTGACAGGAACAGGAGAGTTTTTGATTTTACGGAATGAAATGGGTTACAATATTCTTTGATTTGAAAGTTAACGACAGGTATTTTGAAAGATGGTTAGTGCAATTTTATTGGCAGGTTATAACAATAAGCGTGAAGTTAAGAAGTACAGCCGAACTGTGGCGGAATACTACGGTGAGAAATTTATAGAGGCCGGTTACAAGCCTTTAAGAGAATTTAAGACCGTTAAAAATGGCAGGGAAGAAAGCAAGCCCATGATTCAATATACACTTGAAAGGCTTTTTGAGAACGAATTCATTGATGAAATTGTTATCGTCGGCCATCGAATGCTGCTTGAGCAACGACTGGGCAGTTTTATTAAGCAATTCGAAAAGCCCTGTTGCATTGTAAACCAAAACTTAAAAATACCTGATGATGTCATCCGCCTTTTCAACATCACCCCCAAAAAAGTTAAATACAACTCCATCTCGGGGAACTTCATCAAAGGGTATGCGGCCAGCAATGCTTGCAAAGAAAAAAAACACGCATTATTTATGGCCTCGGATTCACCGTTGACGACGAATGAATTTATTAATCGTTTCATTAAGGTTGTAAAAAAATATCAGGATAAGTTCGCTATCATTGTCCCTGCAATTCTTATTGATGAAAAAAAAGATAGGCTTGGCAGATCACCCATTCGCCTTCAGAACGACTCAAAATTTCAGCTCACCGGCAAAAAAGACAAATACGGCCGGCAGGGTTTCAGGCTTTCCGCCTTGATATCTGCAAATCCGCACCGTTTTGATGTGAATACGGCCAACACGGCCTATAGCCTTCGCAAATGGATGAGTCCGAATGTTCAACTAAAAGTATTCCGGATTACACGCAGCCTGGGATACTCGAATATGTTTTCCAAATATTTTTTGAGGAAGGATCTGAGCGTAAATGAAGTGGCGAACATTGTTTCCGAATTTTTCAACGGCAGGCTTGAAATAATTCCTATGACGGGTGAAGAGGCAACGTATGACTATGATGGTACCGACCGGGAGTACCGCATGATAACTAAGATGCTTAAATCCGATCAGAAGGATATGGTTTAGGCATAGTCCTTTAATAGGAAAAACTTTACTTTCATATTAAAAGTATTATTATAAAACAGTTTTTATGAATATCACTAGATAACGGGTGAAAATTATATGCGATTTCTTTTGTACAACATACGTTACGCAACAGGGATTGGGAGGCATTTCCACCTTCCGGTGCCATACAGCGGCTATTTTAAACACACCAACGGGAATTTGAAAAAGATATTGAATTTCATAAAATTGGTGAGTCCGGATATTACCGGATTAATCGAGGTTGACAGCGGGTCTTTTCGCTCCGAAAAAAACAACCAGGCTGAAACCGTAGCCTGGGAATTGCAACACGATCACATCTACCAGTCAAAATATTCCGCCTCTTCTATGGCCCGGAAAGTGCCGCTACTGAATAAACAGGGAAATGCTATTTTAACCAACCAGGAGATTGTATCCCAAAAGTTTCATTATTTTCGCGAGGGTGTCAAGCGTCTCGTGATTGAGATGGAACTGGCGGATTTATCGGTTTTTCTGGTACATCTGTCTCTTAAATTCCGCCATCGTCAGTACCAGCTCCAGGACCTTTATACCATGATAAATAACGTAAAAAAGCCGGTCATTGTGGCCGGGGATTTTAATGCTTTTAAGGGCGATCGGGAACTGGAATTATTTTTGGCTGCTACAGGGTTAAAAAATGCCAACGGTAACGGACAACCTTCCCATCCCAGCCGGGCCCCGCGCCGCCAACTCGATTACATCTTCCACAGTCCGCAAATACAAATCACCGATTTTCAGATCCCTCAGATCAAATTATCCGATCATACACCCCTGGTTTGCGAATTTGAAATCGTCTCGAAAAAAAGCCCTGAACCGGAGCCCGCCGACTGGCGGGAGAACCAAACAAGGTTTAACTGAGATCTGCAGTGTAATGATTCCTATGTTGCCTTGAAAGATCTTCTATGCGTGTCGATTTCTCTCTGCCAAAGCACCTTATGCTCTGTTCGTGCAAGGGCAAAGATTATCGAGTCCTAACTGAAATATAGTATCCTTCCACCTCACTGGATTTATCGATTAGTGGAAGAACTAATCATCTATGGCCTACCTCATTGGTGCTCATTTGAAGGCATCTTTCCCCTATCACTTTGGAATTGAGAAGGAGAGTAATGTCAGGACCCTACTAGATGTTGTGTTGCCACTCTCTCGCTTTGAATTAAAGTATTCTGCTATGATTGCGAACTTTATAAAACTCGAAAAATTGTTGTTTACCAAAAGAAACCTTGAAAATTTTTGAATTTTGCACGATCATCAACTATGGCACGTAATCATAACCAAATGGGTTCTGCCAGATGCCACAATATACAGAAATCTAAGGTGAATGATCTGTAGGTAGGGAAAGGAGATAATTTAGGACGATTTAGAAGCCTCTTAGAAGGTGAGTTCATGGCAAGAGTATACCCTCTTTCCACACGATTGGGGCCCCTTCCACGAATAAATGCCCCAATGCCACCTTCCCCCGCATGTCAATACCTTACCTCATCGATCTGTTCTCGGCCTAATACGGAAGACCACCACATGACGCATCAACTTTACCCTTGACACATAAAGCGAAATCCATTGATTCTGTGAATTATCCTGTATTGAGGGGAACCCCTATTTCTCTTTTGCTCCTTTGCCTTTCGAAGCTGGTATTTTCTCGGGCAGCGAGGAGCATTCTCCGTCTTTGCTACGGTAAGGAATAACTGTGAGGCATAGTCCAATGTCTGTCCTTTTGTTAAGTCTCCAAAGCCTACCCGTAACTGTATCGAGCATGAACTTGTCCTCGCTGGACTCTGATACCTGGCCAAAGGCAAACCTCCCCTGTGCCGTGGACAAAACGCCTTGGTGCGATTTTTTCTGTACTTGTTTGGGGGTAAGCCCGAATTGCGCTTCCGTACTCAAAGGGGAAAAGAGCAGGAATGAGAAAAGCGCGATAAGTATCGCAATGATCCTCACATGTTTGCCCATGATAGTGACCTCCTTTCTGGTATTCATTTGTTTTTATTAATGATAGACCAGGACAACCCAGCGGTACCTTCTTGCCGGCATAGTTTATCCTCAATGTTTCTTACAGTAGAAGCAGCTAAGCTAAAATAATTCCTTAAGAGCATGGGCGGCTGTGTACACGCTTCCTACTCCACTAATGTATTGCGCAACTCTCAGTGTTTCTGTGATCTCTTCCTTGGTAGCGCCGGCTTGCATTGCTGCCTGGGCCAACGCCTTTACGCCCTGGACTGTTCCGTGAGATGCATCTAAGGCCATCGCTATGAGGAACTTGAATTTCCTGGGCAAGGCACCGTCAGTAAGGGATAGTTTCCTGGTGTTTTCAACCATCTCGAGAAGCTCTGGGTCGAGTTTTTCAAAAACCTTCAATGGATTTTCGGACATTTGATCACCCCCTTTAAGTAATTAATTGAATATATTTAGTAGGCTCACAAAAAAGACTTAATTTCTTTACGACATTATCGCAAGATAAATCTGATATAATGCTCTCTCGTATCCATAGTGATAAAAAGTCGTGACTATTTTTCAATAAGCTCAAATATTTTCAATGAATATGAACTCCAAAAAGTTTGCAGGTAAGTGGATAAATGCTTAATTAATATGTGAATTGAGGGGGCATAGGTGGAATAGAGGATATCCTCTTTTAGGAGCCTCAACAGCAGATATCATCCTGAATCAGGTAAATTCCTGGCGTTATTGTCCTCACTTCAATCCCGCCTTGCGCAAAGAGTCAATGAAGCTTTCTGTATTGGCTTGATTTTTATGCGGGCGCGCCTTTGCTAAGCGCTCGAGAGAATAGTTAGGGTCTATCCTGAGGACTTTTGCAGCTTCAGCACGGGCCTCCTCCTCACGGCCTGATAAACTATACGTGGAGGTAAGGACAAGGAGGGTGAGCACATTCTTGGATTCTCGATGGAGCACTTTTTTACATGCCAAAATCGTTTCCTCATATCGGCCTGTGTCGCGATATGCCATTGCTAAATGGTTTAAGTACCAGCTCGGAGGGAAAGGGTTGAGGCGTATTGCCTTTTTTAGGACCGGTATGGCTTGCTCTGGACTATCCAAATAGTAAAGATTGGCTCCTAACCACGCCAGAGCACTAGCCGAATTGGGATTGAGGGCAACTCCCCGCTCGCACTCGGCAATGCCCTTATCATACTGTCTTGTCATTATGTAGAGGTTTCCCAATAAGCCATGGGCAGTGGCATAAGAGTCGTCCAGGGCGATGGCCTTTTGTGCCAGTTCGATGGCTTTCGCCAGAGATTGCCTGGGAGACTTACTGGAGCCCAGCCATATATCCATAAGGTGAGTTGTACCCAGAAACGCGTAAGGCTTTGAATACACTGGGTCAAGAGCAATGGCTTCCTGAAACATGTCTCTGGCCAGAGCATTATTCTCTTTATTAAAGCGATAAACATGTTCACGCCCTTGCAATAGCTTTAGATAGGCCTCGAGGTTGTCCGTGCCTTTTGCTAACAGGCGGGCTTGCTCAGCCTCCGTCAGTTTCACTTGAAGAGCCGTTATGATCTTCATGGTGATCTCATCTTGTAATGCAAATATGTCCTTCAATTCCCGCTCGTAGCGCTCCGCCCATAAGTGATGGCCCGTGATTGCGTCGATTAGCTGCGCTGTTACTCGCACTCGGTCCCCGGCCTTTCGGAAACTGCCCTCCAACACATATCGTACACCTAAATTCTCTGCAACTTGGCGAATCTTCACTGGTTTCGTCTTGTAAAAGAACGTCGAGTTACGGGCAATTACAAACAGGTATGGCACTTTAGAGAGGGCCGTGATGATCTCTTCTGTTAATCCATCACTGAAATACTCCTGCTCAGGATCGCCGCTCATGTTTGTGAACGGCAGCACGGCAATGGAGGGCTTGTCGGGTAGGGGGAGCGGAAATGCCATCTTTTCAGAAGGGGTACCCTCTTTGTGAGGAGCATACCAGGAGTATTGCCAGATTGCGAAAGCCGCCACTATTGCGATCACGGCAGCAAGAGCCGGCCACTTCCAACGGAGAGGCAGGACTCTCTTCCACTTTGTCAGCGGTGATATACCACTCTCTTTTTCTTTAGAAAAGTTGTATGCATGCTCCTGTTGCTTCTCCGCCTCTTGTCTGAGATCCGCAATAAACCTATCCCACGCAGCATCGTCTACTATCTGCGGATCTTCCCCATAGGTGACAACTACGTCATCTAAGACGGCGCCTAGTTTATCAATCGAGAACCGCAGCCTCACATGCTCTTCGCTGCCTCGGTACTCAAACAAGTTCGCCCAGGTGTCCTTCTCCTCTTCGGTGAATTGATAGGCCGCACCAAGCCCCTCCTCGTATTTCCTTTTTCTTCCGAGGACTTTGAAAAGAGGAGCATCCTCCAGATCGGAGAGGGCGTCCTTCCACTTTCTATAGATCCTGGGGAGCAGATGCGCACTCTGTGATGATCCCGCTGAACCTCCCACGGTTTCATTCAGTAATCCAAGAAGCTCGAGATGTTCATCCAGTGGGATGGAGGTAATTTTTCCAAGTCGTTTCATCTCGTGCACCACAAGCGCTATCACCGAGAGGTAGAACCTCCGCGAGGGGGAGTCGAACTGAAGGGTCAGCGCAGAGGTGTGGAGAAGGCCGATATGGAGCTTAAATTGATTGAGGTCGATGTGTATGAATTTTTTGGGTTTTTCAACCATTGCCGTACCTCCGGAGATCTCGTGAAAGAGTTGGGTAACTGTACGGGTACGAGAGCAGTAGAAATAGTTGTATGGTTCAAACCGTTAACTGATTTTAAATATTTTAGCATAAAAAGAAAATAAGGGAAAGATTTTTTACGAAGCCATCTTTGAGTACCCTCAAGGGAACAATCATGAGAAGGAAGGTGCGTAAAATGCCGATGTGAAACCTCCGAGGAGGTTTTAATACATCCTTGGTTTTTGTATTATACGATACTATAAAGCGAATCTACCATGCCATATGGAAAGCCATGGGCCATATAAGATTACTGTTTGTTACTA
>Ga0307429_1001519_pt1 | contig 10880 bp, 11 predicted proteins | sample SalMarWE160230MG_FD_202151 | JGI IMG/M metagenome (GOLD analysis project Ga0307429, IMG submission 202151) | Salt marsh sediment microbial communities from the Plum Island Ecosystem LTER, Massachusetts, United States - WE1603-230 | ecosystem: Environmental > Aquatic > Marine > Intertidal zone >...
GCGCCGCGGCGTCGGGTGCGGGGCCGATGCCCTGGTGGATGGCGTAGGCGTAGAGGAGGGCCAGGGCACACAGCCCCCAGCCGAGCATCTCGAGCGGCCGGTCGTTGGCAACCCCGCCCCCCGCCGGGGTCACCCCTTCGCCCCGGCGTCCTTCAACACCGCGCGGATCTCGGGCTTCGGCTCCGTACCCTCCGGTCCCCTCAGTCGGAGCTCGGCGTGGATCTCGAGGGTCCGGCCGTCGAGCAGCTCGCGCGCCAGGCTGGCGAGATCGATGGACTCCAGCGACTGGGCGATCTCGAAGCTCAGGCGCTCGAGAAACTCCTTGCGCGTGCGTTGGCTCTGCTGGGTGGCGAAGTCGGTCCAGTCCTTGGGCAGTGTCTCCCCGAGCGCCTTGCGGATCGTCTCCTCGGTCAGGAAGAAGCCGGAGAGTCCCAGGCTGAGGGCCCTTCGCACCAGCTCGGGCAGGGCCGGAAGGCGGCCCGGAGGCTCGCCCGCGGGCGGGCCGACGGGAGCAGCTTCGTTCCCGTCTCCGTCCCTCGCGGCTTTTCGGTTCCCTCGCGCGCGCGCCATGGAGTAGGCTTCCCATATGGGCCGCACCCGGGTTCGTGACATCATGCCGGAGAAGATGGTCACGATCAGCGAGGGCGACACGCTCTCTACGGTCGAGGATATCATGACCCTGGGTGGGGTGCGCCACATGCCCGTGGTGCACGGTGGCAAGCTCGTCGGCGTGTTGTCGGAACGTGATCTGCTGCGTGCGTCGCTCTCGAGTCTCTCGGGGTTCGACAGCCAGCACCGTCGTGCGTTCCTCCACGTCGTCGAGATCGGACGCGTGATGTCCTCGCCGCCCATCGTGGTCCATCCGGACGACAGCGTGGAGAAGGCGGCCCAGCTGATGGCGGACCGCAAGATCGGATGCCTGCCCGTCGTCGATGGCGACGATCTGCTCGGTCTCATCACCGAGACCGACGTGCTGCGCTACTTCGCCGGCGTGGTGGGCCACCGGGGCTGAGCCGCGCTTCGACCGCGCTGCACCCGCACGGCCGCGTCAGGCGGCGAGGTCGGGCCAGCGTTCCAGGATGTGGTGCGCGGTGCGGTCGGCGAGCGCAGCCGTGGTGATCTGTGGCGGTGCGCCCAACGAGGTGGGGAAGACGCTCATGTCCGCGACGAAGAGGCCGGCGGTGTCGTGGCATTCGCCGAAGGCGTTGACCACCGAGTCGGCGGCGCTGCGACCCATGCGGCAGGTCGATTGCGGATGGGTCGACGCGATCGGCACGCTGCCGGCGCGGATCTCCCTGTCTTCGATTCCCGCGAGATCTGCCCGCGACGTGAGGACCCACGGCTCGCTCAGGTAGGGCACCACCACGCGCTGGGCTCCCGCCGCGAAGAGGACCTCGGCGCTGTGTCGCAGCCCGCGCGCGAGCAGGCGACCATCCTCGCGAGACAGGGCGTAGCGGATGCGGGGACGCGAGAGGGAATCGCCGCTCGCGACGGAGCCCTCGCTACGGTCGTGCAGCAGCACCAGCAGCCCGCCCATCTTGTCGAAGTCCCGCATCAGCGCGAAGTGCCGTCGTCCGAAGCCGGGGAGATTGGCCGCCGTCAGCACCGGAAAGCCGGAGATCGGCATCAGCACGTAGCCGGAACGGGCATCGCGCTCGAGATCGATGAACTCGTCGATGTAGTAGCTCTGCGGGATCCCGCGGTAGGCGTGGATGGGCTCCTTCCAGAACCCCGCGGCCATCACGGAGGGGTGCAGGTGGAGGTGGCGTCCGACCGCCTCGCCGCCCAGCCCGCTGCGGGCCAGCAGGTCCGGCGACGCAACGGCGCCGGCGCAGAGGACGACCACGCGCGCCTGCACCTCGATCGAGCCTTGCGCCTGGCCGGCGTGATCGACCACCCGTCCCAGCACCCGTCGCACCCGCCCCGCTTCGGCCTCGATCCGCTCGGCGCGGGCGTTGGCGTAGATGCGGGCGCCCGCGCGGTCCGCGCGCGGGACGTAGGTGACCAACATCGACTGCTTGGCCCCGTAGCTGCAACCCAGGATGCAGTAGCCCGCCTTCACGCAGCCTTCGCGGTTGTGGCGGGTGACGAAGCCCGAGTAGCCGAGGCGTTCGGCACCCGAGCGCAGCAGCCGGTTGAGCGAGTTGAGCTCGTCCTCGCGGATGGGCTTGACGCGCAGCTCTTGCTCCACCCTCGCGAACGACGGCGCGAGGGCCTCTTCGGTGAGCTCGGGCAGCCCGTGCTCCTCGCGCCAGAGCCGAAGGATCGGGGTCGGGGTCCGGAACGCGTAGCAGAGGTTGTGCACCGTCGAGCCGCCGACGTTGCGTCCCTGGAGGATCGTCACGGCGCCGTCCTCGGTCTGGCGCATGCCGGCTTCCTCGAAGAGTCGAGGCATCATCTCGTCCTCGCGCTGGCTGAAGTCGCGCGCGGTCCAGTGGTGACCCTGCTCGAGCAGCACGACGGAGAGCCCCGCGGAGGCGAGCTCGGCCGCCGCGACGGCGCCTCCGCCGCCCGAGCCGATCACGCAGACGTCCGCCCGCTCGACCAGGTCGCCGCCGCGTTCCAGCAGCTTCTGGATCACGTCGTCGCACTCCGGCCGATCAGCGGACCGGCGTACCCGATCAGGCTCCACGTCTCGGGCTGGCTGTAGTAGCCGAGCATCGCGAGGTTGCGCAGGGCGAGGAAGGCGTGGCGCCGCAGCGCCAGACGGCTGGCCTGCCAGCCCTCCAGCGAAGCGTCCTTCTCCGCATCGTCCATCCGCGTGAAGCGCGAGAAGCGCAGCTCGAAGACGAACGGACCGTACTCGAAGAGGCGCAGGGCGATCGACAGCTGTGCGGTGACGGACGGGTCCAGCTGGGCGCACAGCGCGTCGATCGTCGCGATCGTGCGGGTGTTGCGCACGCGAGGCGCGTCGGGCTCGCCCGTGTCCACCAGCCGCTCGACCAGCTGGGTCAGGATCTCGGTCTCGGCGGCGTCGAAGCAGCGCTCGGGCGCGTCGGCGGCCGCGGCGGCGACGGCGGGCGACAGCCCCCGGAGCTGGCCCAGCGCGGCCAGCGCCGTCCCCTGGCCGACGAGACGCAGGAAGCCGCGTCGCGTCGCACCCGCGGCGACGAGGCGGAAGGCTGCGTCGCGGCCGTGTCGAGCCGGCATGCGCTCCCTTCCTAGCATTTCCGGCGCGGCCGTCTCAATCCGCGGCGGGCAGCTCCAGCAGGGAGCGGAAGCGCGGCGGCAGCAGCGCGGGGTCGAGCGGGCGTGGCACCCGCGCCGCGGGGTCTACGCCGTTGTAGGTGTTCCAGAAGAGCACGGGCTCGGCGGGAAGCTGCCCGCTGCGCCGCCGCTCCAGGATCTCCGCCAGACATTTTCCGGTGTAAGACGATTCGAGCTCGAGCCCGACGCCCCGGGCGGCCTCGATGGCGGTCGCCCCCGCCGCGGTCGGTGCCCCGTATCCCGCGCCGCGCTGCCGCACGACCAGATCGAAATCTCGCTCCGTCACCCCGACGCGCGGCAGGGAAGGGTCGTGGCGATGCAGCCACGCCAGCGTCGCCCGGGCGGCCCGGGCGATGCCGGGCCGGCTCGGCGGCAGGATGTCGGTGACGAGCACCCCCACCGGGCGGCAGCGCAGCCCCGCGAGCGCCAGCCCTGCGACGAGTCCCGCCAGGGTTCCGCCGGTTCCCACGGCCAGGAAGATCTGGGCGGGCAGCGGGCACGACCCGGCGCGAATCTGCTCCGCGAGCTCCAGCCCCGCCGATACGAAGCCGACGTTGCCGCGCGTCGAGGATCCACCGGTGGGCACGAGGTAGGGCCGCTCCCCGCGCAGCACGGCAGCGGCGAGGACGGCGAGCCCGCGCAGCGCGGCGCCCGGCACGTTGCCGCCGTAGACCAGCTCGGCACCCCAGGCGGCGTCGAGCAGCAGCGTGCGTCGCACGGCGTCCGTCACAGGCTGGTGTACGAGCACCAGCGTCGTCGTCAGCCCGGCGTCGCGTCCGTGGATCGCCGTGGCGAGCCCGTGGTGCGAGCCGAGGCCACCGGTCGTCACCAGCCGCCGCGCGCGCCGCGCCAGCGCGTGACCCAGCAGCCACTCGAGCTTGCGCGGCTTGTTGCCGCCGTAGCCGGCCGCGCTCCGCTCGTCCCGCTTCACCCACAAGCGCCGCTCTGCGAAGCCCGGCAGCGGCAGGGGCTCGACGGGGGTCGGTCCGCACAGCAGGGGATGCCGCGGGAGCCGCTGGCGCAGCGCCGGAAAGGCCCGAAACAACGCGAGGTCCGGCTCCGCCACCGCCTCCTTGTCGCGGACTCCGGCCGGCGCCGCAACTCGATTGACTTTTCCCGCGGGGGTCCCGTACCCTCGCACGAATGCCCCCCGGGATTCCGGCGGGCCTTGGGGTGGAGATGGCCGTCGTCGAGCCGCTGCAACAGACCGGAACCGGACGCCGTCGCCTGCGCCTCAGCAACCCGGCCACGCTCGAGCCGATCGGTGAGATCGAGGTCCAGGGTGCGAGCGACGTGCAGGCGGCGCTCGAGCGCGCGCGCAAGGCGCAGCCGGCGTGGGCGGCGCTCTCCTTCGAGGAGCGCGGCAGCTATCTCGCGCGCGCCGTGCGCGTGATCCTGGATCGGCAGGACGAGTTCACCCGCGTCATCGTCTCCGAAACCGGCAAGCCGGCGATGGAGGCGGTCACGGCCGAGCTGCTCACTTCCTGCGATGCGTTGCAGTTCTACGCGAAGCGGGCGAAGCGCATCCTTCGCCAGCGCAGGATCCCGCTGCATCTGCTCAAGACCAAGAAGCTGTTCGTTTCCTACAAGCCGATGGGTGTGGTGGGCATCATCACCCCCTGGAACTTTCCCTTCTCGCTATCCATCAATCCCACGGCCCAGGCGCTGATGGCCGGCAACGCGGTCCTGCTCAAGCCCTCCGAGGTGACGCCGTTCTCCGGAAAGCTGGTGGAGGAGGTGTTCTCGGCCGCCGGGCTTCCGGAAGGCGTGTTCAACCTCGTGCTGGGAGACGGGGAGACCGGCGGCGCGCTGGTGGAAGCCGGAGTCGACAAGATCTCCTTCACCGGCAGTGTGCGCACCGGACGCAAGGTGGCCGAGTCCTGCGGGCGCAACCTGATCCCCTGCACGCTCGAGCTGGGCGGCAAGGATCCGATGGTCGTGTGCGGTGACGCCGATCTCGAGCGAGCGGCGCGCGGAGCCGTCTTCGGCGCCTTCACGAACTCGGGGCAGGTCTGCACGTCCACGGAACGGGTCTACGTGGTCGACGAGGTGGCGGAGGAGTTCACCCGCCGCTGCGTCGAGGAGACGGCGAAGCTGCGTCAGGGTGCAGCGGGAGAATTCGACGTCGGCGCGATCATCTGGCCGCAGCAGCTCGAGATCATCCAGTCCCAGGTACAGGATGCCGTGCAGAAGGGAGCGCGCGTCCTCGCCGGTGGACAGCGCAACCCGCGGGAAGCGGGTCTCTTCTACGAGCCCACGATCCTCAGCGATGTCTCGCACGACATGGCGGTCATGCGCGACGAGACCTTCGGGCCGGTGCTGCCGATCATGCGCGTGGCCGACGAGGAGGAGGCGCTGCGCCTGGCGAACGACTCGAGCTACGGCCTCAACGCCAACGTCTGGACCCGCAACAAGCACAAGGGCACGGAGCTCGCGCGCGCCATCGAATCCGGATGCGTCGTGGTGAACGACTGCATGATCACCTACGGCGTGACGGAATCGCCCTTCGGTGGAGTCAAGTCCAGCGGTATCGGCAGGGTCAATGGAGAGATGGGGCTCCGGAGCTACTGCCACACCCAGTCGATCGTGGTGGATCGTCTCGGGGGCAGATCGGAGCCACTCTGGTACCCGTATTCGGAGCGGAAGCTCAGTATGATCAAGCGGCTGATGCGTTTCCTGTGGGGGACCTCACTCGGGCGATGGCTCTCCTGACCGGAGCGCGTGCGCTGCGAGAGCGGAGAATCGGATGATCTCGACGATCTTGGCGGCAACCGACGGATCCGAAACGGCGTGCAACGCGGAGCGCTACGCCGTGAATCTGGCGGGGCGCGTGAGGTCCCGGCTGCTGGGGCTCTCCGTGATCGAGGACCGGCTCGCCCGGGGGTTCCGGGAGGACGGGCTGGGGGTCGCGCCGCCGTCCAACGAGGCGCTGGTGACCTACCTCAAGAGCCGCGCGGAGGCCTCCTGTCGGCGGCTCTCCGAGCTGGCCCGGTCCGACGGCGTCGAGAACCAGTGCGAGACCGCCCAGGGCATCGCCGACGATCTCATCGTGGAGCGCGGTCAGCAGGCGGATCTGCTCGTGATTGGTCGCGACGGTCAGCACAAGGAGTACCGTACTGGCCTGATCGGATCGACCGCCAACGGGGTGCTGCGCAAGACCGGCAAGGCGGCGCTGGTGGTGCCGGACGGCGCGCAGCCCACCGGTCCGATCGTGCTCGGGTTCGACGGCTCCCCGGGGTCGCGGGTCGCGGCAGCGCTGGCGGTGGACCTCGCCACCCGACTCGCCGAGCCGGTTCACGTCTTCGTGGACTCCAAGGACAAGGGTCGGGCCATCGCCCGCTTCGACGAGGTGCGCAGTCTCGTCGGCTCGCTCCCGGTCCCGGTGCGCGAGATCTCCTCTACGCTCGGCCGTCCCGACGTGAAGCTGGTGGACTCGGCGCGCGAGGTGCGTGCGAGCGTCATCGTGATCGGCGCGTTCGGGCGCAATCGGATCACCGAATACTTCCTCGGCAGCAACGCCGCGGCGGTGGTGCGGACCTCGCCGATCGCCGTCCTCGTCGCGCGCTGAGCCGGTGGCGTCGGCGCCGATGCGTCTGGCGACGCTGGCGGCGGAGCTGGGTCGCACCGTCGAAGGCGACGGCGACGTCCTGATCGGGGGCTTCGCCGCGCTGGAGAGCGCCGGCCCCGGCGATCTCGTCTACGTGCGCTCCGAGCGCTATGCCCGAGCGCTGCCGAGCTCGAAGGCAGCGGCGGTCATCGCGCCGCCGGGTGTGGATACGGGAGGCCGTCCCGCGATCCGCTCTCCGGATCCGCGGCTGGACTTCGCGCGGGCCGTGCGGCGCATGGCCTCCCGACGGCGTCCCGCTGCCGGCGTACATGCGTCGGCAGCTCTCTCCGCCGAGGCGCGCGTGGATGCCAGTGCGTCGATCGGCGCCTGCTGCGTGATCGGACCCCACGCCAGCGTGGGGCCGCGCAGCGTCCTGCATCCGAACGTTACCCTCTACGAAGGCGTGACGGTGGGCGCCGACTGCGTGATCCACGCGGGCTGCACGCTGCGCGAGGGGACGGTGCTCGGGGACCGGGTGATCCTGCAGCCGGGGGTCGTGTTGGGGGGGGACGGCTTCGGATACGTGGTCGACGAGTCGGGCGGATTCGAAGCGGTTCCCCAGCTCGGGCGCGTCGTGGTGGAGGACGATGTGGAGATCGGTGCGAATGCCACCGTCGATCGCGGCGCCCTCGCCGACACACGGATCGGTCGCGGCGCGAAGCTCGACAACCTCGTGATGGTGGCCCACAACTGCGAGGTCGGCGCGGATGCCATGATCATTGCTCAGGCGGGACTCGCCGGCAGCGTGCGCGTGGAGGGCCGCGCGCTGATCCTCTCGCAGGCCGGCATCGCCGATCACGTACGCATCGGCGAGCGGGCCTACGTGGGACCCCAGAGCGGTGTGACCCGCGACGTGGAGGCGGGCGCGCGCGTGCTCGGCACGCCGGCGGAGGATCTCGCGCTGACCCGTCGTATCTGGGTGGGCTGGCGCCGGCTGCCCGAGCTGTTCGCCCGCTTGCGGGAGCTCGAGCGGCGCCTGGGGATCGGCGGCTCCGGCCGCGCATCGGGACGCGATGGTTGAGTGGTGATCCGGTTCGAGTCTCCGGAGGACTTCCGGGTCGACGAGGTGCCCCTCTACGCGCCCTCGGGCGCGGGTGGGCACACCTTCCTGCGGATCGAGAAGCGGAATCGCACCACGGAAGAGGTGGCGCGCGAGCTCGCCCGCGCCGCCGGCTGTGCAGCGCGCGAGGTGGGCTTCGCCGGTCGCAAGGATCGCGTGGCCGTGGCCACGCAGTGGTTCTCGGTTCCGCGCCTGTCCCCGCGCGTGGCGCTCGGGCTGTCCTTGCGCGACGCGCGCGTCCTGGAGGCCGCGGCACATCCGCACAAGCTGCGCACCGGCCAGCTGCGCGCCAACCGGTTCGAGATCGTCGTACGCGGCGTCGAGGCCGCCGTCGCGGAGCGCGCGCCGGAGCGCCTCGCTCGCATGGGGCGGGTCGGGATGCCCAACCGGTTCGGGCACCAGCGTTTCGGCCGGGACGGGACGAACGCCGAGGTGGCGAGGCGGCTGCTCGGCGGGGCCCTGCCGATCCGCGATCGCCGGCACGCGCGCTTCCTGCTCTCCGCCCTCCAGGCGAAGGTCTTCAACCAGGTGCTGGCCGGACGCGAGGGCGACCTCGCTGGGATCGAGCGCGGCGACGTTGCGCTGGTGCACGCCAGCGGCGGGCTCTTCGTGGTCGAGGATCTGGAGCGGGAGGCGCCGCGCGCCGCGGCCTTCGAGATCAGCGCCACCGGGCCGATCTTCGGCAGCCGGACGCTCCAGCCCGGGGAGCCCGTCGCGCGGCGCGAACGGGCGGCGCTCGAGGCGTGGGGCGTTCCGGTCGAGGGGCTTCGCGCGCCGCGGGGGATCCGGCTACGCGGCGCCCGGCGCGCGCTGCGGGTGCGGCCCGAGGGCGGTTCGATCGAGCCGTGTCCCGGCGCGCTGCGCCTGGGCTTCACGCTGCCTTCCGGAAGCTACGCAAGCGTGCTCCTGGAGGAGCTGTTGCGACACGCATCGGATGACAGCTCGGCGCGGGCCGGGGTATCCTCGCTCGCTCAAGGAGGCCCCCCGTGAACATCGCCAACGACATCTCCGAGCTGATCGGTCGCACGCCGCTCGTGCGCCTCAACCGCGTTGCCTCCGGCGTGAAGCCCACGATCGTCGCGAAGCTCGAGAGCCAGAATCCGGCGAACAGTGTGAAGGATCGCATCGGTCTGGCGATGATCGAAGCCGCCGAGCGCGACGGCGACCTCACCCCCGGCGAGAGCGTGATCGTCGAGCCGACCAGCGGGAACACGGGCATCGCCCTGGCCTTCGTCGCCGCGGTCAAGGGCTACCAATGCGTCCTGACGATGCCCGAGTCGATGAGCCCGGAGCGACGCGCGGTGCTGCGCGCCTTCGGGGCGAAGCTGATCCTGACCGATCCCTCGAAGGGCATGCCGGGCGCCATCGACAAGGCCAACCAGCTGGTGGCGGAGATCCCGCATGCGTTCATGCCCCAGCAGTTCCGCAACCCGGCGAATCCGCGGATCCATCGGGAGACGACGGCGGAGGAGATCTGGCGGGACACGGACGGGCAGGTCGATGCGCTGATCGCCGGGGTCGGCACCGGCGGCACCATCACCGGGGTCGCCGAGGTGCTCAAGCAGCGCAAGCCGAGCTTCCAGGCCATCGCCGTGGAGCCGGCGGCCAGCCCCGTGCTCTCGGGCGGCTCGCCCTCGCCTCACGTGATCCAGGGCATCGGCGCGGGCTTCGTGCCCGAGGTGCTGGCGACGGAGCTGCTCGACGGCATCGTCACGGTGGGCAACGACGAGTCGCTGGAGATGGCGCGCCGGCTGGCCAAGGAGGAGGGCATCCTGTGCGGCATCTCGTCCGGTGCGGCCGTGGAGGCCGCGGTCCAGTATGCCTCGGGCGACGGCGCCGATCTCGGCCTCATCGTCGTGATCATCCCCAGCTTCGGCGAGCGGTACATCCAGACCAAGCTGTTCGATCCGTATCGGTACGAGGGGAGTGACGACGTCGGCGTCTGAGCAACAGGGACCGGTGATCCGGCCCTTCGAGGGCATCTGGCCGCGCATCGATCGCAGCGCGTGGGTGGCGCCGGGTGCGATCGTGGTGGGCGACGTCTCGGTGGGCGCGGACGCGAGCATCTGGTACGGATGCGTGATCCGGGGGGACGTGCACTTCATCCGGATCGGCGCGCGGACCAACCTGCAGGATCATTGCGTGGTTCACGTCACCCAGGGGCGTTTCCCCTGCGAGATCGGGGACGAGGTGACCGTGGGACATCGCGCCACCGTGCACGGCTGTCGGGTCGCCGATGGCGCGCTGATCGGGATCGGCGCGATCGTCCTGGATGGCGCCGAGATCGGCGAGGGCGCGGTGGTCGGCGCCGGTGCCGTGGTGCGTCCGGGCACCCGGCTCGAGGCGGGCCTGCTGGCGGTCGGTGTCCCCGCGCGGGTGGTGCGGCCGATCACGAAGGACGAGCTCGCGCTGCAGCGCGAGCGCACCCTGCGGTACGTGGAGACGGCGCGGGCGCACCGAGCCGCGGAGGACGAGCTCCGAGCACCCGCGCACGGGCCGTGAGGAGGTCTGCGCATGCCTCGTCGCGAGGAGAAGAAGGCCCAGTCCCGCCGGCGGATCCTCGAAGCCGCTCGTGAGGTGTTCTTTCGCGACGGCTTCATGGCAGCCAACCTCGACGAGGTGGCCGAGAGGGCAGGCGTCGCCAAGGGCACGCTCTACCGCTACTTCGAGAGCAAGGCGGAGCTCTACGTCGCGGTGCTGGCGCACAACGGCGCGATCTTCGAGCAGAAGATGCGTTCGACGATCGACCCGGCTCGGCCTCCCATCGACCAGATCCGGCGGCTCGCGCGTTTCTATCTGAACCACTACGTCGAGAACCGGGACTACTTCCAGATCTTCTGGGCGATCGAGAACCAGCCCGTGATCGGGGAGCTGCCCTCCGGCGTGGTCGAGGAGGTGGCCAAGCTCTGGGAGCAGTGCGTGCAGATGGTGGCCGAGACCATCGAGGCCGGGATGAAGGACGGCTCCTTCGTCGAGTGCGACGCCTGGGAGGTCGCCAACCTGCTC
>Ga0307429_1001520_pt1 | contig 10877 bp, 12 predicted proteins | sample SalMarWE160230MG_FD_202151 | JGI IMG/M metagenome (GOLD analysis project Ga0307429, IMG submission 202151) | Salt marsh sediment microbial communities from the Plum Island Ecosystem LTER, Massachusetts, United States - WE1603-230 | ecosystem: Environmental > Aquatic > Marine > Intertidal zone >...
CAGCTGAGCGCCGGATCCGTTGCAGCGCGAGCAGGGCGTGCGGATGAACTGGGACGCCATTGGAGCGATTGCCGAGGGCCTGGGTGCTGCTGGAGTAGTCGTCTCCCTCGTCTACCTGGCCACTCAGATCCGTCAGAACACCGCCGCCATTCGTGCTGGAACCGCGCAGCAGGTCACCAATCGCGCTGGGGAGGTCGCTCAATCGATCGCCCTGAGCTCCTCGATGAGCGAGCTTCGCCACCGGGGTCTGAAGGACCCGGACTCACTCTCGGCTGAAGAAGCCCGCCAGTTCGCCGGGCTCATGCTGGCCATCTTCCGGGCCTACGAGAATGCCGCCTACCAGTTCCAGAGGGGGTTCCTGGATCCGGGCGAGTGGTCGGGGCTCGAGAACAACCTCACCTCGACCGTCAGGCAGCCCGGCTTCCGATCCTGGTGGACGAAGACGGGGCACCGTGGTTTCAGTCCAGATTTTCAGACCCTCGTGAACGAGATCGTTTCCCGAGACCACGTTCGCTCCTAGCTGGATGCCGCGCCGCGTTGGCGGTGCGGTCATTGGGGAGACTCGCCTTGCCCGTTCCGATCTGGGTGTTGCTGGCGTTTGCGGTCTGGACCGTGCTCATCCTGTTCGGAACCGTGGGCGTCTATCGATGGAGCCGGATCCTCACCGGTAGGGTCCCGATTCGGGAGTTCCGGGCGGATCAGGTAGAGGGAGCCGACTGGTACAAGCGGGCCATGCGGGCACACGCAAACTGTGTCGAGAACCTTCCTGTACTTGGAGCCCTCGTGTTGGCGCTCTATGTCAGCGGCACCGCTGGCAAGGGTGTCGACGCGGCATCGATCTTGATCATCGGGGCGCGTCTACCACAGTCACTCGTGCACGTCTGTTTCGTTCAGTCCAACTCGGTCGTCGTAGTACGCTTCGGATTCTACTTCGTCCAGGCGGTCAGCTACCTCTATCTGGCGGCGGCGATCGTCCACCATGTACTTCGCGCCGCCGCCTGATGAGGTGCTGCGGCCGGCGCGCAAACGGTGCGTTCCGATTCTTCGTGGCCCATACTTCCCATCGGAGGCTCGATCGCATGCGCATACGACCCGGATTCGCCGCTCTCCTGCTGATGGCGTGCGCCTCTCCGACCGCCCAGGGCAGTCGCGTCCAGGATCTCGACGCGAATGGTGCGGCCCACTGCGAGTATCTCGGTGACGTCTCCGAGAGCCAGTACAGCGGCATGCTGCTCGCCGGTCAGGGCCTCGACGGAGCTCGGGCCAAGGTCCGCAATCGAGCAGCAGAGCTGGGGGCCACCCACGTCGTATGGGGAACCATGTCCGCGGGTGGCGCTGTTCAGGCCGCGTCGGCCAAGGCGTATCGGTGCCCGAACCGGCCCGGCGCCTGAACGGGCGCCGCTTCTGGGCATGCGCGCCCGCAGGCCGAGTGGTGACCGAGAAGGAGCTTGCATGAACCGATGCTGGGCAATCTGCCTCGTCGTGGCGGCTGTACCTCTCACGGCTTGCAATCGCGAGGAGCCCCTCTCGGAGGCGAGCGTCCAGTGCTCCGAAGCCTGGTATCGCACGATCGAAGAGAAGCTGCCGACGGGCGACGGCCAGGGACACGGGCCGGACGTCGGGTCCGACGAGTGGAAGTCGGTGGTCGAGTTCAAGCTCGGGATCCGGGGCGAGCCGGGCGTTCCGGGTCGGGACAGCGAGGCCTGGTGTCAGCATATCGATGAGCTCGTGCGGAGCGGCCGCACGCCGTCCGCGAGGGGCGGGGACTCGGCGCGGGCGACGGGCGCGGCGGGTCCTTCGTTCGACTGCGGCGAGGTCTCGGCCGGAAGCACCGCGGCGCGGGTCTGCGGCGCGGCGGAGATGCACGGCAAGAAGGCTGCTTGAGTGGGCCGGCCGACGATCGGCAACGACCCGGAGGGCCTGGTCCGTTGGGCAGCAGGAAGCGACCCGTCCGAGACGCGCTGATCGAATCCGAGGACCGTGATGGCGTCCGGATCCTGCGGCTTTCGCGCCCGCCGGTCAACGCGCTCAACCTCGCGCTGGCCCTGGCGATACGGGAGAGCTTCGCAGCGGCGAGGGGGGAGGACGGGTGTACCGGCGTCGTCCTCACGGGAAGTCAGGGGGTCTTCTCCGCAGGGCTGGATACCCGCGAGGTGCCGGCCTACGGCGTCGACCAGCGCGCATCCATGCTGCGAGCCATCAATCGGACCATCCTCGAGATCTATGCGCTGGCGAAACCGGTCGTAGCCGCCATCTCGGGCCACGCCCTCGGTGGCGCGTTCGTTCTCGCGCTGGCGTGCGATGTGCGTCTGGCGGCCCGGGGGCCCTTCAAGCTGGGGCTCACGGAGGCGGGCGCGGGCATTCCGTTTCCGGCAGGACCCCTGGCGGTGGTCCACGCCGAGCTCGCGCCGGCCCAGATCCGGACGCTGGCCCTCGGCTCGCTGACCGCGGGTCCCGAATCGGACGCCTTCGCGGGCATCATCGATCGGGTCGTCGAGCCGGCGGCCCTGATCGAAGCGGCGCTGGACGAGGTGCGACGCCTGGCCGCGCTTCCAGCCTACGGGCGCGTCAAGCAGCAGCTGCGCGCGGGCACCACCGACGAGCTCTCTCGGATCGTCGACCTGGATCGAGAGCCCCTCCTCAGCCACTGGGTCTGAGGAGATCCCCAGCGCCCGGTCCGCTCCGGGCGTGTCGATTCCGGGCCGGCTCGAGCGACATGGGGGTGACGGCGAGTCGTGAACAGAGGAGGCAGACGATGACCCGCAGCAAGCCCGAGTTCATCTGGTACGAGCTGATGACGAGCGATCCGGACGCGGCGGAGGCCTTCTACCGGGCCGTGGTCGGCTGGAAGACGGTCGACGCCGGGCAGCCGGGCATGCGCTACACGGTCCTGTCGGCGGGCGACCGCGGCATGGGCGGCCTGACGGCGCTTCCCGCCGAGGCTGCCGAAACCGCTGCGCGTCCCGGCTGGCTCGGCTACATCGGCGTGCCCGACACGGACGGCGCCGCGCAGCGCATCCTCGAGGCCGGCGGGGCGATCCACCGCGGTCCCGACGACATCCCCGGCGTCGGCCGCTTCGCCGTGGTGGCCGACCCCGGTGGGGCGGTGTTCATGCTGCTGACGCCGCTTCCCCGCCAGGACGTACCGCCGCCGGCAGAGCCCACGACGCCCGGCCTCGTGAGCTGGCACGAGCTCTACTCCAGCATCGGCCAGGACGCCGCCTTCGGGTTCTATTCGCGCCAGTTCGGCTGGGAGACCGCCGAGCTCATGGAGATGGGGCCGATGGGCAAGTACCGGATCTTCGGCGCCGGCGGCGACCCGCTGGGTGGCATGATGGACAAGCCCGCGGACGTGCCGGCTTCGGCCTGGAGCTTCTACGTCAACGTCGACGGCCTCGACGCCGCCGTGGACCGGATCCAGGCCAACGGTGGCCAGGTGCGGATGGGGCCGCACGAGGTCCCGGGCGGCAGCTGGATCGTCCAGGCGCTGGACCCACAGGGCGTCGCCTTCGCTCTGGTTTCCCGCACACGCTGATCAGTACGATTGGAGCTTCACGGCTGGGAGGGCTGCAGAAGGCCCTCCAGCAGCGCATCCATCACAGCGCCGTACTCCGCGCGGGCGCGCTTCGGGTCGTCCGCGTCGGCGATGGCAAGCCCGGCTTCGTTGATCGCGCCCGTGATCACACGGGCCAGTGCCGCAGCGGGCCGGCGGGGAACCAACCCCTCGTCCATGGCAACCTCCAATCCGACCCGCAGCTGATGCCTGCCGAAGCGTCCGACGATGGCGTGCCACTCCCGCCATCCGAGCACCGCGGGGCCGTCCCGGAAGACGACGCGCACATAGGCGGGATCCAGGAAGGCGTCCAGCATGGCCTGGGTGGCGGCATCGACCTGGCCCCAGAAATCCGGGGCCTGCTCCACAGCGCGCTCGATGCTCTCGATGCACGCGTTCTCCAGATTTTCACAGGCGGCGCGAAACAGCGCGCGCTTGTCTCGGAAGTGGTAGTAGAGGGCGGCGCGCGTGATCCCCGCGCGTTCCGCAACCAGCTGCGCGGACGTGGCGTCGTAGCCGCGCGTCGTGAACAGGCGGCGAGCCTCCCGCAGCAGCCGCTGCCGCGTTCTCGCCGACCGAGCGGCCTTGCGGTCGCGCACAGCTCTCGCCTGACCCCCTGGCGGGCGGGCTCGGGACCCGTTGCCCGATCGCGAGATTATACTATACACGTGTAAAGTGAAATAGCCGCGCCCCGAGGAGTCACCGATGGAACTCCGGAATGCCTGGTACGCGGGGGCCTGGAGCGAGGAGCTCGACCGTCGCCGACCGCTGGGTCGCACCCTGATGGGCCGTCGCATCGTGCTGTTTCGCGGGGCCGACGCCCGGGCCGTTGCGCTGGGCGCGCGCTGTCCCCACCGCGGAGCCGATCTCTCGCAGGGGCGTTGTCTGGACGGAACGCTCGAATGCCCGTTCCACGGCTGGAGGTTCGACCGGCGAGGCCAGTGCGTCTCGATTCCCTCGCAGCCGGCCGGCGTGAAGATCCCGCCCGGCGCGAAGCTGGACCCGCTGGCGGTGGCCGAGCGCGACGGTGTCGTCTGGCTGCGCCCGGCTGCAGAACACGCTCCCAGCGCCCCGGCCGAGCCTCCCGCGCGGGGACTGGACGGTCGGCGCGTGATCCTGCCGCCCGTGCTGGTCGACGGCCCCTTCCTCCAGGTTCTCGAGAACACGCTGGATACGGCGCACAATCCGTTCGTCCACCGCGCTGCGTTCGGGTCGAACGTCGATCCCCTGGTGGCTCGACAGAAGCTGCAGGTCGATGCGAACGGCCTCGGCCTCCGGGCCGAGGACGATCCGGCCTCGCCGTGGCGCCCGAGCGGGCCCCCGGTGACGGGGCTCTACGGAGTGGCGGCCCGCCTGCTGGGACAGACCGCCCCCACGGTGCGCTACACGCGGTTCGACCTGGGCGGGCGGGTCACGACCTACGTCGAGTACGTCTCCGGACGGTGGGACGCGTTCTCGCTCCACCTGACGCCCGCGACTCCCGACCGTACGTGGGTCTTCTACGAATCGACGCGGACGCGGTTCCCGCTCCGCGCGGGGGATCCGCTTCAGCGAGCCTTCATGAAGCGCATCCTCGAGCAGGGAGAACGAGAAACCTCGTTCATCGTCCACGATCCGGGCATGCAGAGGCCCGAGATCAGCGTCGAGTCCGATCGGGTCGCGCTCGCCGCCAGACGGCTCTACGGTGACGGCCTCGTGCCAACCTCCAGGAGATCTTCCCCATGACGACAGACCTCTGGATGCTCACGGCGAGCGCGGTGCTCTGCGCGCTGCTCTTCGTTCCCTATGGAATCGCACAGACCCTGGTGTGGGGCGTGCCGGTAGCGGCTGGCAACCGCGAGGTCACACCGCCGCTGCCCGAGTGGGCCCAGCGCGGGACTCGCGCCCACCGCAACATGCTCGAGAACTTCCCGCACTTCGCGGCGCTGGTGATCGTGGCCCACCTCATCGAGGCATCCAACGAGATGACGGGCCTTGGCGCGTCCCTCTTCTTCTGGGCGCGGATCGTGCACGCCGGCGTCTACATCGCCGGCGTTCCGTTCGTCAGGACAGTCGCCTTCTTCGCCGGCCTGGTCGGCGAGGGGATCATCCTGGGGCAGATCATCCGCGCCGCCGCCTGACAAGCCGCTGCAGCTGGCGTGGCAGAACGCGCTTCAATCGCGTTCTGGTAGCATTCTGGTATCGACCCTGGTGAGGGGAAATGGCGGAGTTGGCGGAGTTCGTGCCCGGGCGCATCTGGCTCCGCGAGTACCCGATTCGCTACGCAGGCACCCGCTTCCTGGCGCGCATGACCGTGCTCCGCCTGGATTCTGGAAAGCTGCTACTCCATTCTCCGTGCGGCATCGACCAGGCGCTGCACACCGAGATCTCCGCCCTCGGCGAGGTGTCCTACCTTGTAGCGCCTGGGACCTACCACTATCTCTACATCGAGCCAGCCCAGGCGCAGTATCCAGATGCGCAGACCTACATCTGCCCGGGGATAGAGAAGAAGCGGCCCGAGATCCGATTCGACTGGATTCTGGGCGATCGCTCGCCACCCGAATGGGCGGGCGAAGTGGAGCAGGTCCTGGTGCATGGAGCCCGCTTCCTCGCCGAAGTTGCCATGTTCCACCGGCCAACCCGAACGCTCCTGCTCGTCGACCTGATCGAGAACATCGGAGACGAGACTCCAGGCACCGATTGGGTCCTTCGCGCATGGTGGAAGTTGACTACGCGCATGTGGAACCGCGCCGCGCCCGCCCCCGAGTATCAGCTGGGGTGGGGCGCGAAGAAGGTCGTCGGAGCGGCGCTCTCCCGGATTCTCGATTGGGATTTCGAGCGTGTGGTGATTGCGCATGGCGACCTCATCGAGCACGACGCCAAGGCGACTCTGCGCGCAGCGTGGGCGCGCCCTCTCCGAGCCATCGGCTCGAACCCCGCACCCTGAGAAACGGCACCGAGCGCCGCGTCGCCTCTGCAACGCGAAAGCCCCCTCGCGCAAGCGCGCGAAGGGGCTCCCGAAACCTGGAGCGCGAGACGGGTCTCGAACCCGCGACCCTCAGCTTGGGAAGCTGATGCTCTACCAACTGAGCTACTCGCGCCGTGCTGCGGATCGTAGCAGAGGCGCGGGCTAGCCGGCTGGCTCAGTCGTCGATCAGCTCGACGACCAGGTCGACCTCTTCGTCCTTGGGGGGGCCCTCGGTGGGAACGACCGGCCGCGGGGAGACGCTATCGAAGGCGACGTCCAGGTCCTCCTCGATCGAGCCCGCCTCGGGCATCGGCAGCGGCTCCGCCGGCGGCGGCGGAGCGCTGCCCGCTCCCGCCTGCCAGCCCAGATCCCGCCAGGCGCGCTCGACATCGACGGCGCCGACCCGTGGGCGCCCGCACAGGAAGGCCTCGAAGAGCGCGTTGTCGGCCAGGATGTTCATCAGGCCCGGCAGGCCGCCGCCGTGGTGGTGCAGCGCGGCGACCGCCTCGGGCGCCAGGACGCCCGGGTCGCCGCCCGCCTGCTCGAGGCGCTGCGCCAGGTAGTCGGCGGACGCCTCGGGGTCGAGCGGCTGCATACGGACCCTCACCTCCAGGCGGCGGGCCAGCGTGGGGTCGGCGGCGATGGCGGACTCGAGCTCGGGGCCACCCACGAGCACCAGCGAGAAGAGCCGGCGCTCCTCGTACTCGAGCTTCAGCAGGCCGCACACCTCGGCGAGCGTCTCCGGCGAGGCGAGCGCGTGGGCGTCGTCGATGATCAGCACCGCGTGGCGTCCGTCCTCGCGCACGATGGCGAGCTGCTCGTAGACCTCGGCGAGCAGCGCCTCGCGCTCCTGCTTGGGGCTCTCGATGCCGAGCTGCCGCGCGAAGCTGGCGAGCATCCAGCCCGCGTCGGCGGCGCCGTTCAACACCACCAGCATGCTGGCCTCGAAGAGCTCGTCCTCCAGGTTGTCGAGCAGCCGGCGCACCACCATGGTCTTGCCGCAGCCGACCTGGCCGGTCAGCACCAGCAGGCCCTTGGCCTGGCGCAGGCCGCGCTCCAGGCGCGCCAGCGTCTCGCCGCCCGACGGCGTCTCGAAGAAGTCGCGCAGCCGCGGCTCGTTGCGGAAGGGGTCCTCGGCCAGTCCGAAGTGCTGGAGATGTTTCACGGAGCGTCCTCACACGAACGAGATCTTCTTCTTGCGGCGCGGCTTCGAGAACGGCGCGGGCTCCGCCTCGAGCTCGTCCTCGAGATCGGCGGGCTCGGCCGCCGCGGCGGGAGGCTCCGGCTCGTCGAGATCGGCGTTGGCCTCCTCGATCAGGTCCGAGAAGCTCTCGTGTGCCTCCTCGTCGGTCTGCGCCGCGTAGCCCTCCGGAGCCTCATCGGCCTCGTCGTCGTCGAACAGATCGTCGAAGCGCTCGAGCTCCTCGCCGTCCGACTCGTCCGCCTGCGCCGCGACCTCGGGCTTGGGGTCGTCGAGCGCGGCGAGCCGCTCCGTCACGTCGCAGAACTTCGGGTCGAGCGCGGCCACCGCCTGCCACGCCTCGCGGGCCTGCTCCGGATCGCCGGCCATCTCGAAGGCGCGGCCCAGCTCGAAGCGCACGGCGAGCGTCTGCGCCTCGCTGACCTCTTCCCCCGACAACGCCTGCTGTAGCCCCGCCACCGCGTCCTCGGCGCGCCCCAAGTCGAGCAGGCACAGCCCCATCATGTGCAGGCCGTCCACGCGCCGAGCCGCGCAGCCGGCGGCGGCCTGGAACTCGCCGATCGCGTCGTCGAGCAGGCCCATCTCGCGATAGGCGATCCCGAGATCGTAGTGGGCCTCGTGGTCGCCCTCGTTGAGCGTCTTGCTCACCCCCTTCTTGAACTCGCTGAAGACCGCGGCGAAGACGTCCTGCTCCGTCATCGAGCCCAGGCTGCCGGCCGACGACGAGTCGTCGTCGTCGAGCGCGCCCGAGAGCTCGGCGGCGAGATCGAAGCTGTCGACGTTCGGGTCCGTCTCCTCGGCGCGCGAGACGCCCGGCCGCGCCGGCGGCCCGCTCGCGCGCGCCGCGCGCGGCTCCGGCTCCTCGTCGAGCGGTCCGGTCTCGGTGTCGTCGTCGATCTCGATCGCGACCTCGTCGTCGGCGAGATCGTCGTCGCCGATCTCGAGGTCGAGCGAGCCGGAGTCCGTGGTCTCGAGGTTGACGCCGGTATCGTCATCCTCCTCCTCGGACGCCGCCTGGGCGTCGCCGAGGCCCGCGTCGCTCTCCGACAGCCCGCCGTCGGTCCACTCGGCGAGATCCTCGCCGAGCCGGGCGTCGGCCGGCGCGGCGGCCTCGGGCTCCGGAGCCGGCGCCACCGCCAGCGAGCCGGGGTCGTCGCCGCGCTCGGCCGCGATCTCGCCCAGACGCACGAGCGCCAGCGAATGGTTCGGCGCCAGCTGGAGGATGCGTTGGTAGATGGCCTCGGCCTCGTCGAAGAGACCCTGCCCGCGGTAGAACTCCGCCTCCTCCATGTCCTCGCCGATCTGCTGGCTCATCGAGGCACTGGCGCTCTGGCTCGCTCCCAGCGCGGCGGGCGCCGTCCGGGTCACGGCGTCCGGCTCCTCGCCCGCGTCGACCTCGATCTCGATCTCGTCCTCGAACTCGATCTCGGGCATCTCCGAGGCGTCGGGTCCGGTCTGGGGGGCCTCGGCCTCCTCGCCCGGCAGCTCGATCAGCTCCTCCACCTCGGGCTCGGGGACGCCGACGCCCAGCGCGGCGGCCGCCTCGGGATCCAGCGCCGCGATGCGGTCCCGCAGCACGGCGAGCCCGTCCTGGTCGCCGGCCTCCCGCGCGCCCTCCGCCGCGCGCAGCCAGGTCTGGACCGCCGACGCGGACTGGCCGCCGTCGGCGTGCGCCTCGCCGAGCTTCTCGAGCGCGCCGCGGTGCTTCGGCTCGCGCGCGAGGATCGCCTCGAGATTGGCGATGGCCTGCGTGCGCTTGCCGTAGCGCAGATAGACGCTGGCCTCGGCCAGCAGCTGGTCCGGATCGCCCTCGATCAGCGGGGGCTCCGGCGCCTGGGTGCTGGGCGCCGCAATCAGCGGATCCTCTTCGAGCGCCACCTCCTCGAAGTCGAGCACCGTCCTGCCGTCATCGGCCGCGGGCACGAGCTCGTGCTGGAGCGGGAGATCCTCGGTGAGCAGATCGTCCTCGAGCAGGTCCTCGTTCAGCAGCACCGTGTCGGGGGGCTGCGTCGTGGGCTCGGGCTCGGGATCGGGCTCGAGCGGAGCCGTCAGCGCGTCGGGCGGCACGAAGCGCTGCATGATCGCGCGCGCGCTGTCCTCGTCCCCGCGCTTGCGGTAGAGATCGGCGAGGCTGCGATAGGTCTGCTTGAGCTCCTCGTCGCGCTGCTGCGCGCGGTACACGTCCGCCAGGCGCTCGTAGTGCTCCACCTCCTCGGGCTCGGCCTCCAGCGCGCGGCGCGCGAAGGGCTCGGCGCGCTCGGCGAAGCCGCGGCTCACCAGGTTCTGGGACAGCGCGCCGAGCGTCGCGACGCGGTTGGGGTCGACCTCGAGGATGCGCTCGAGCACGGTGCCGGCCGGCTCGGGCTCGCCCTGACGCTCGAGCTCGGCGTAGGCCTCCTCGTACTCGGCGATCGCCTCCTGCTTCATGCCCTCCTGGCGCAGCAGGTCCGCGACCTTGATGCGGCTGGTGGTGTTGCTCGGATCGAGCTTCGCCATCTTGCGCAGCAGGGCGAGCGCCTCGCGCTTCTCGCCCTTGCGGTGGTAGCCGTCCGCAGCGACCTGGAGCGACTGGATCGCCTCGGCGGTGAGGCCCATGCGCTGGTAGAGCTCGGCCAGCGGGACGTAGGAGGAGTAGCGCTCGGGAGCGAGGTTCTGGATCTGCTTGAAGACCGCCACGGCCCGGGCGTCGAAGCCCTCGTCCATGTACTGCTCGGCGACCTTGTTGTAGGCGGAGATCGCCGCCTCGACGTCCCCCCAACGCCGTTGCGCGTCACCGATCTCGAGACGCAGCTTGGCGTCACGGGGATCGAGCTTGAGAAGCTTCTCGTACTCCTTGAGGGCGCGGTCCCTCGACCCCTTCTGCGCGAACTTGCGGGCTGCCTCGAGGATCTTTCGCTTGTTCGGGGCCACCGACGCCTCTGCTGGCACCGCTCGCACGGGTGCAAGTGGGTGGGGTAGAGCCCCCTCCGTGATTACGTATCGGCGAGGGGGGAGGCCCCTTGAGAATCCCCGCGGGTGGAGCGAGCCCCGGGATCGGGGGGCTGGCAGCCGCGGCGCGCCGCCTGCTCCCGCTCGTCCGGGCTCAACGGACCCGCCGCGAAGCGGGCCTCGAGCGCGCAGGCGAAGGCCTCCAGCAGCGCCGCCTCGAGCCGCGCAGGCGCGATCGCGTGGCCCAG
>Ga0307429_1001527_pt1 | contig 10856 bp, 8 predicted proteins | sample SalMarWE160230MG_FD_202151 | JGI IMG/M metagenome (GOLD analysis project Ga0307429, IMG submission 202151) | Salt marsh sediment microbial communities from the Plum Island Ecosystem LTER, Massachusetts, United States - WE1603-230 | ecosystem: Environmental > Aquatic > Marine > Intertidal zone >...
ATTTTGATAATCAGGATTGCCTAATAGCAAATTCTGAACACCAATTTGAATATCTTTCTTGATGCCTTCTTCCCCTGAAGGAAGAGTCTCTGCCGGCAAGTTTATTTCAGAAATATCAATCTCTCCAGTTCTAATCTTTTCAAGCGTTGTCAGTATTTCTTGCTTTTTCCGTTCTGCTATCGCCTTATCCCTTTGAGAAGATTTAGCGATAGTCTCTTGCTTATTAAGCAAGTTTGTAATCCGATCAACCTCGGATTCCAACTCTACTACCTTTTGCTCCTGCGGAGTAAGAGGGGTTGGATCTCCTTCTGGCTTCTCCGCAGGTGTGTTTGCTTCCAAAGGAGTGGTAGTTTTTTTCTCCTCTTTTTTTGGAGCAAGTGTGTCTGCTTTTACCATATTTTTGCAGTATGGGAGGATTACTGCGATTAAATTTTATTATTTATTAAGCTGCCATCTGTGTTTATAAAATTTTATTTAATTCCTCTCTTACTTTTTTCTTTTTCCCATATTTTCATTCTTTCTTTTGTCTTAATATTTTGTCTTCTTCCATACTCTCCTCCACCCAAAAAGTATCTCATTTTTTCTCTGATTCCCTTTCCAATTTTCACAGCTGATGCCGGCATTCCTTTTATCGTCTCTTTTGCTAATCCTTTTGGACTTGCAAGATATTCAGCTTTTCTTTTAGCCAACACTGCTTGTTGCCGTAATACATCTATTTTCTTTCCTCTAAATAATTGTTTATAAAAATTAGCCATAATTTTTTAGGAGGATTAGTTTATTATCTCTACATAACAAATTTTTAATTCAATGTCAAGTTTCTTTTTACCAAATTTCAATTAAATAATATAATATTCCTCCCCAAAATACCCACACTAAAATAACTGGACCAATGTCTTTAAGCAAAATTAAAATTGTTGATTGTTCTTTTTTCATTTCTTTTTTTCTAATTGACGCTTTCTTAAAGCTCTTTGTTCTCTTTCTTTTCTTTGATAATAATAGTATTTGGACTTAACTTCGTCATACGGATATGGTTTTAACCCCAATACACCATCTAAAACTTTGTGAATTGCAGGAATATCCTGTTTTTCAAACTTTCTCCAGTAACCAGTAATTCTCATATTATTCAACAATTCTTCTTTGACTAATTCTCTGAATTTGATTTCCTCGGGCAAATCAGGATCAACAATATTCCTTCCGAAAAAAACATTGTAGTTAGTAGCAATTTCAGTTAAAGCTTTTACATCAGGCCTCAAAAAAGAATACCATTCCCTTAATGTGTCAAGAGGTTTCCCAACAAAATTTAATCTTGATAAATCCTGAAAGGCAAAATCAAAATTCATATAAAAAGGTTTGTCTGGGCTCTCATAGGGCAACCTGACAAATAATTCTTTTTCACTCATCCATTCTGGTAAATACTTTTCGTCTGGTGCCTCAGATAAACTCTCAATCTCTGCTTTAGTTTTTCCGATTGCAGCGAATTTACCCGGTTGTTTAAAGAGTTGTTCAATTTCCAAAGGGACATTTTTCCTGATCCAAGTATAAAATGGAAAAACTCTTTTCATAGTGCTCTTTTCAAATTTTGTCAACTCACCATAATCAAATAAGAACTTCTTGGTATGTTGAGACGCTGTAGTAATATCAAAGCCCTTATCCAGTTGGTCTAAAAATAAGGCAAAACGAGCATTGTTTTCTACTGCTGTTCCTGCTGCTCTGGGTTTTTCCATAACAATATCTCTTGCTAATTGTAATCCTTTCTGTTTTCCGGTTAATCTTGGCTTAACCCCAGTTTTCATCATAATCTCTTTCTCTATACTATGTCCCATTTCTGCTCCAAACCAACCTCTATTTAATACTCCACTCTGTTTTCCCATTTTCACTAATTCTGATGCCTTATATTTTTTCCCAGAAAGAGTAACTGTAAAATCTGCAACATCTTTTCCCTTCCTCGTCATATAATCATACCATTGCAATCGTGCTGATTGTGTATATTTTCTTGGGTCTTTTAATCCTCCAAGCCAAGATAACCAAACATTTGACATTGCGTTTCTGGAATGGAACCCGGGCCACCACGAAGTTACAGAAGTTTTCCAAATACTCATTGCACTATCGCTGAATTTAAGAAAACTACTGATATTCTTTTCCCTTGTCATATAAGGCGAGGCAGCGTTCATCATATCAGCCACATCTTTTGGCAAAAGATAAACTGGAATATCATCTGAAAGTTTAAAAGCTGTTTGAACCGGAGTCAATCTTAATTCTTTTAAAAGTTCTCCACCAAAGAAACCACCCGTTCCTTCGGATTGAAATAATTTCTTAATTGCTTTAGCGTTACCAACTTGAGTTACTTTAGTTTTGCCTGAATTATAAAGAGGATAAAACCTTGCTCCTCCTCTCGGCATATAAAGAGACATTCCTTCTGGCACTCTTTGAGTTTTTAACATCTGCTTCCAAGTAGTAGATTTTTTGTTTATAGGAGTTCCGGTAGTTGATAACATTCTTTGAACATAATCATCAACCGCAATTATTCTTTTGGAATAAGCATTTCTTAATCCAACTGAAACCGCGTAATCCTCAATTGGTTGCCAACCAGCGGTAGCAGCTTCTTCCATTGTTTCAAAAATCCTTACCCTGCCAGATTTATTACGAGCAATAATTGGATGAGGAATATCTTTACTCATCATTCCAGCTAATTTTTGTTTGTAATAATGAGGGATATAGCCTTCTTTAAAAGATTGAATTAAACCTTTTCGGGCTTCAGGTTCAGTAATTTCCTTAAAAATAAATCTCTCAATATCATCAGCTTTACCAGCTAAATGCTTCGGGAGTAAACTTGATAATTTTACTTTTTTCTTGGCTGCCTGCTCAATTGCATTTGCGATTAATTCTCTATTTTTAAGATTAGGAACTTCTTTTGCCATCTGAAGTGCCTTTGTCATTGCTAACTCTCCACCCAAAAGTATTCTGGATTTAGCTTGTTGCTGATAAAGGGTCAACATATTCTTTTGCAAAGAACTCAAATCTTTGGCGTGTTTGACAATAAACTTGTCTCCGATGAATGCTTCTCCGGCCCATCTCAACGGCCCTTTCTGATAAAACTTTTCAGTTACTTTTCCGAGCTTTGAGGTAACTTTTTGGCCTGTCATTTTCCAAGCATCAGAAACTACTGGAATCTCCTTCCCAAAAATTCTCATTGCTGATTTAGCAACATATTTATCTGACTGCTTTAATGTCATTTTTAAAACTGCTTCTTCAATACTTTCCCTTGCCATCTTTTCGGCTATTTCTTTTGACATTCCTTTTGCCAAATTATGACTTATTAATTTAGGCAATTGTTTTTTTAGAGTTGTATTTAAAAGTGCTTTCCCTGATTTATTCAAAGTTGTCAAACCTAATTTTGTGCCACTTCCTACGCCAAATGTCAAATAGGTAACTGGGTCTAATAAAATATCCATAGCAAAACCGCCTACAGCTCTCACATATTTATTTTTAACCCCAGAACTTTGTAAAACCTCGCTATAAAATGTCCTCTCTTGTCCAGTAAAACCTTTCCAAGCTGCCTCCATACTCTTTGCATATCCTTTACCTTGAACAATAGCATTAGCAAAACCTGCCGTAGAGTATAACGGCCGGTTCACATAATCAAGAGCTTTCATAAGAGTTCCTTTAGGTTGGGTTGCCTCCCTTTCTTGCTGCTCAACCATTGTCTTTACTTCTTCTGGTAATTCTCTACCTCCTGTTATCTCTTTTGAATACTCTCTTAATCTGGTTTTTTCATCTGTTGTAAAAGGCATTTTATGGCGTTATTTTCTTAATAAATCTTCCTGCTTCTTCAAAGAAACCAGTTTGCTCTGTTCCCTCTAATCCCCATTGGGGTTTTTTCTCAACAGGCTTTGACTCTCTTGTTGGTGCTTCTCTCCAACTTTTTTTAACACTCTCCCATAATTTTCCCGGAGCTTTTTTAATAAGTTCTTTGGCTTTTATTAAACCAATATCTACTGCTCCAGCAATTTTCCTTGCAGATGGTTCTAATTCTTCTATAGTTGACTGCCAGTAATTGAAGTCAGACATTGATGCTTCTCTACTATACCTTTCCATAATCGGATATTTAGTATGGTCAATTACTCCTGGCAAAGTATTGATTTCTTCATCTGGACTTAAATTATAAACTTTGTCTTCTGCAAATCCTAATTCTTCTTTTTGAGCATCGTTTCTAACCGGGAATAAACTTCTATCTCGGTTCACATAATATAATCTATCTTTACTATCTTTTGCAAAAGAACCTGAAGGCAATGAATGGAGTGGAGCGTGTTTAATATTTCCGTAATCAAAAGTCGTTATATCTTTTGTTTCCCATCCTACAACACCATAATCAAAATTAGAATTACCAAAACTATATTTATCTCCCATTGAAGCATTGGCTCTCACAAAATAAATCTGCATTCCAGTAGAACCACCAGTATCAGGGGTAACAGCTAAATTCCCTGCTAAATCTCTGGAATATCTCAAATTAGTTTTTTGAGAATGTGAAGGATCAGTATCTCCTTTAAAAATAATATTCATTGTTTTTACTTTTCCAGCATAAGGAGTATAAACCACAGCGTATTCGCTTAATCTATCCATATCTCCTCCCTCGTAAGCATCAACAATATCAGAATATTTAGATAACTCATCTAAAACTTCACGTTGATAATTTTTAAGAGAAGTAGTATCAATAGAATTATGTTCTAAAATATCAATTAGTTGATTTAACCCTTCTTGTTCCGCAGTCCCATAAATAACATCTTGATATTTTGTCATTGCTCCAACTGAATAGGCAATAGGATTTCCCGGAAACTCAAACTCAAGTTCCCTTAAATCTTGCTGAACCATCTGCTTCAAATCACCAGCATCCATATCTTTCTTTCGGTCTAAATAAACTTTAAGTTGCTGAATCTGATAATTCCTAAGTTGTTTTTCAGCGTCTCGCCTGTCATCAGCATCAATTGTAGGGTCATTAACAATAGCCTCATATTCTTTAATCAAAACATCATAACTTGAAGGATTATTAATTTCCCCACCTTCGTAAATAGCAAGCTCTTTCTCTTTTATCTGTAAGAGGTCTTTAAGCATATCGTAGACATCATCTTTCTTTGGCTTTGGGAATAAAATTGGTGATAAGTTAAATGCAGGCATAATTTTTTATTACTTTAACCCAGCCATTTCTCTGGCTTTTTCTCTATCAGTAGCTTCTTGCCAATCTCCAGCCACATTAGCATACCATTGCCCTTCCTTCTGGAAATATTTAGTGTATTTTCCTTTCGCATAAGTTGCAGGATCAAAAGTAGGGACAGCCGGAACTTCTGCAGCTGCTGTTTTCTTTAAAATATTAACATCATACCACTCTTGAGAGGGATATAATTTTCCTCCGATTATAACTTGTTTTCCTACTGCCGCTGGTCCCGTTGGAACAACAATTTTATCTTTAGGAGTCGGAGTCGGAGTTAGAGTTGGAGTTGGAGTTACTGGAGCTTCTTTCTCGGGTTCTTCTATTACCTTTTTTCCAGTTTCAACAACTTCTTTAGCAACTTCTATCGGATCCTTTTCTTTAAAAGTTTCAGCAGGAATTTCTACCGCAGCAGTTGGTCCGTATTTTGTAATTGCTTCTTCTAAAGTAATTCCTTCAGCTTCAGCATACTCGGCAGCAGTTTCTAAAATTTGTTGAGTAGTTACTACTCTCTTTTCTATCAGTTGAGTTTCCAGTTTTTGAATCTCTGGAGACAAAGAATAATCTTCACCAAACATATTCTGAAGATTAGTTAATTCTGATTTTGCTTTTTGATAATCGCTTTCAGTTGCTATGCTTGGTTTATCTAAATAATACTTTGCAGTTAAATCACTGGCTTTTAAAGCTAAAGCGTTAGTAATTGAATCCTGAATAGCAGAAGCTATAACTATCTGAAAATTCTCAAGTTCAGGATGATTTCTAATAATATTATTATTAGTAATTAAATTCTTTAAATAAGAGTCAGGGAGTATTCCCATTTTATTCCATAGCAAAGCACCTTCACCTTTATTCTCTGCTACATACTCATTCCCGAAATCGCTTTGAACATAATTATTTAAAGTAATTTGCCAGTATTCTGCTTCTGAATCATACCTTACTCCGCCGATACTAACCGGCACATTCCCTCCTTTATCTCTAAACCCAGAGAATGTTTCTAATTTCCAGAGAGAAGGATTCTTTCTATCTTTAGTCATTAAGTTAATCGCCATCCAATTCATTTTATCTTCTATTCCTATTTCCATCTTTTCTTTTTCCAAAGTTGCTAATTGCATCTCATAAGAAGCTCTCAAAACCTCATCCTTTTGAATATCTGGTTTAGTTAGTTGACTTTTTACCGATGTTATTGCCTTATTTATTGAATCAGCAGTCCTGTCTTTTTGATTAAACGATATTTGGGCATCAATAATGTTTCTATCTTGAGTTCTTTTAGCTTCTAACGTTTTAGTGTATTGTTCTTTTAATTCTTCTTTAATTTCTGTGTCCAAAAACTCATCTGCCAAAGAATCTTGTAAATAATTCAAATGGTCTTCCAAGCTTTTTCTACCAGAAGCTAAGTCAGTTAAAAGAGTAAAGTATGTATCTCTAAACTTCCTATACCGCACCATTTTCTTCAAGCCAGTAACTGAAGTTTTAACTTCATCTATAAACTCATTATCAGGATAAATTTCTTCTTGCTCTTTTTCTAATTGAGCCTGACGATAATCTAATTGCTCTTGATAAGATAAATCATTATCAACAACGCTTCTCTGAAAAGTAGCTTCTTCTGTAGCGTGAATCCTTTGCCTTGAATTGACAAAGCTGTCAAGTCGTGTCTTGACTAAATCGCCTAAATCTATTGTAAATTCTTTAATTCTCTCTACTGCCATACTATGTTCCCCTAAAGCCTTTTTGCTCAACCGCCCCCTCGGGACTGGTTGGTGCTTGGGCTGGGGTTTTAGGTGCTGACATTGGCAATGATTCTTCTTTAGTTGTTCCTGCTCCGCCATCTCCTTCGTTTAATTGAGGCCCGCCACCGGCTCCTTGTTGTTTTAATTCTTCAGCCATCATTGCTTGAATTTGTAATCTCATTTGAGGGTTTCTTGAAATTTCAATTGCTAACATCATATCTTCCCACTCTCGCTTCTGAATCTTTTGTTCTTCTTTCGGAGAAGGAATACCAAGATTCTTTTGAGTGGTATAAAGAGACTGGAGCTTCATATTAAATTTGTTAATTTCTTCGGTAACATTTCTGATTAAAACTGCTGGGAAGAAAATATCAGTTTTGTAATATCCTTGAATTAGATTCTTGGCGTTTGGAACATAAATCTCAACCAATCTTAAAATATAAGCGTTTAATCTCATTATGGCTACTCTCCAGTATTGCTGTTTGCTTTTTACTTTATTATTAACACCCTGCATTAAAACCGACAAAGCTCTGCCTGTTGCCTTAGCTGTCATTGCTCCACCATAGAAAATTTCAGAAATCATTGAAAGATGATGAATGTCTTGTTTTCTGGTATTCAAATAAGTATCAAATGGAGCAGTTGATTGTCCCATTGGATCAGGCCAAACCTTATCATCCGGTCCGAGTTTAACCATTTGAGCTTGACCAGCAACATAATCTACTGGTTCTCCTTCTCCAGAATAGAAAATATGAGGCACAGCAACTTGATTGATTTTTCCTCTGGTAGCACAAGCTGCCTCATTATATTCTACCTGAGCATCAAGCATATCTTCAATATCTGAAACACCCCAAGCTCTTGTAGGATGAGACATATTTTTAACAATAAGACCCGGAACAAATCCCCAATCGTGTTTAACGAAATCTAAAACCTGTCCATTCACCATTGCTAACAAATACGTAGCGTCCCAGTAAATTTTAACAGTGCACATTGGATAAGCAGTCGGACTTGGATAACGGGTTGGTTCAGCAGGAGCTAAAGATTTAATTGCCCTTTCTTTCATCTGCTCTTGATAAATCTTTTCAGCTTTTTTCACTGATACACGGTAATTAAAAACAAAACCATCCATTTCAGTAAAATCTTCATCTGACCAGAATGGCCGAACTTGTTCTATTCTTTTAATATTCTTAAATCTAATTCTTGGAACTTTTTTCTCTCCAACCATCATCCATTCAATATAAGGGCCAAAAATAAAACAGTCCCCCAGCAAACTCTGGTTCTGGACTGCTTCTGAAAAAACGACTGGATAATCGTTATCGGTTTTAATCGCTTCTAATATTTTTTCAACTTCTTCTGCTCTGGCTATCTCAATCTCATCTACGTTATCCCGAGGAGGAACATCATCCTCTGGCGGTTCACTTGCTAAAAATGATTGGTAATTTAAAACAGTGGTTCGGCAATAATTATAGACACGCAATGGTGTTCCATCTTCTTTAATATATGACCAATGATCGCCTTCAAAGAAATTGCGTAGATTATCATAACCAGCAATTTTCTTACCACCAACCGAATTATCAACTCCACCAACTCTTTCACTATAATCTGTATCTAATTCGCTGTCCTTGCTAATTATGTAATTCTTTAATTGCTCCTCAGTCAATTCTTTTTGAACTAATGGATTAACTTCCATTTAATTTAGGAGGATTTATTTTTATAAAAATTGGTTAATGGATAAGTTTTTATTTTACTCATTTTTTTATACTTTTCTATATACCAAGCCAACATTGCGGTTACCATAACCCAATCCTGTTTAATCTTTTTATCCTCTAATTTATAAGAAGACAACTGCCTTTCTAATTTCGGCAAATAATAGCTCTTTAATATACCTGTAGCAGATTTCGCACCAGAAGTCAAGTCCTTCCTGATATTGTTTCTCAAACGGAGTTGCAAATAGAACAAAGCATCTGCTTTATTTCCCTGCCCGAAAGCGATTGGCTTAAACTGCCTCATCATCTTTTTAAAGATAACTCCTCCCATTTCAGTGGCATCCATAACTATCGGAGCATCATTATATTCCATACGCAGGTAACTTGCCATAGCCATAAGCTCTACTGGGTCTCCACCCTGCTTAGCATACGAGTTAACTATCTCTATATTTTCTAAATCCGTAACATCGCCAACTTCCATCACAGTTTCATCCCCAGCGTCTGCTACTCCCCAGTCAATAATTATAACATATTCTTTATCCAGAACGCAATCAGTTGAAGTTTTTTTATCATTCCACATTCCTTCTATCACAGCCGGCGTAAACATTCTATCAACAGAGGCAAGGAAATCTCCTTTGATAACCTGCAAGTATTTCATTGGACTTACCTTTTTCAAACGAGCAATAAATTCATCTCTCTTGACTTTTGGAATAAATATGTTCTCATAATAAAGTCCTTCTACCAAGAACCATTCACTTTCTACTCCTTCTTTCTGTGCCTTTTTAGCTGCGGTATAAAGATGATACCAGTATTGCTGGGACTTGCCCATTTCGTCTGGAGTAGCAACAAGAACAATCCAACCAGAATACTTTGCAGTTCGTGAAAAAATACGAGCACCTAACTCTTCTTCTAAATGATGAGATTGCACGCATTCATCATAACTGATGTAGGCAAATTGTTTTCCAGCAATTCCTGAAGCTTGATCAGCACCTGTGGATAAACACCAGAAAGAAGCATTGTTTGAAAAATCTATGCGGCCAATATTTTCATTCTTACCTTCCCAGAACCACCCAATTTTGCATTTGTTAATATATCTTTTTCCATCTTCTTCCCAAGAGAATTGGGAATGGAGAATTTCCTCAACATACCGGAATGCTTCTGTCGCCTGCCTTGATACTGGAGAAATGTTCAGCGTTTCAAATCTAGTTTGTTCAATTAACTCTGGTTCTCCTTCAATTCCCTTTTTGTAAAAATTAAACCAGATGTGAGAAACTGATAGAATTACAGTTTTACCAACTTGGTTAGCGGTAACCCATAAAAGTTGTTTTTCAAACAGGTCTAAAAAATCAGGTTTTCTTTTACATAAAGATAATAACCCCCTTTTTTGAAACGGATTCAAATGAACTCCTAAGAAGTATTCAGCAAAAAAAATTGGGTCTTCCTCACCCGCTACTAGGAGTAGGTCGTCCAACGAGTTCTCCGCTTTTAAGTTTGTTGATCCTGTCAAATGATTCATTTAATTTTCCACGGAGAGCCGTAAGCTCTTCGGGGCTCATTCTTTTATAAGGCAACAGAGTCCGCACTGCGTCAAGTTTTAATTTCCCTCTGGCGATTTCTGTCGTCTTCATCTTTTCTTCTAATGATTGAATATCTTTATACATCCTCCTAATTTCAGTAAGACTAAATGCTTTTTTAATTGAGTCTTCCACAATTTCGTAGTCAGCGATCAAATCACTTAAAATTACAATCATCTTTTTCCTATTCATACTTTGAATTTCCTCTATCCCCTCATCTGTCAAACTATCCAGCTTTTCTTGAGCTGCAATATCACGCCGCTCCTTTTTCTCTACCTTTTTCCAACCCCTGATCCAGATCATAAAAAAAAACCAATCTTTCTGATGAATAGTCCAATTGGCTGTATCAAAATAAGGGTGTAGGAATTTTTTATAAATCTCGCTGGCTGACATATTGTCCCGATGCTCAAGCCAGATTTCCTTAACCTCCTTTTCCTTTTCTTTAATATTTTCAATCATTATAATATTCTACACTTATTCCCCACAATTTGTCAATAGCAATGGTTTTTCCACAGGTTTTCCCCGATTCGCTGTCTTGACAAGTGCTCTGGCTTGGAATAGAATAAAAAAGAGGATGGAGCGGAGCGAGAATTTATTTTACTATTAGGGTTCTGGTTTTATGACTTTTTCTAGAACCCACCCGATCCTACTC
>Ga0307429_1001532_pt1 | contig 10809 bp, 10 predicted proteins | sample SalMarWE160230MG_FD_202151 | JGI IMG/M metagenome (GOLD analysis project Ga0307429, IMG submission 202151) | Salt marsh sediment microbial communities from the Plum Island Ecosystem LTER, Massachusetts, United States - WE1603-230 | ecosystem: Environmental > Aquatic > Marine > Intertidal zone >...
CTGTATAAGCGGTTGGAATGGTTGTTACTGTTTTCATTTTTGCTCCTTTTTTTATTTTTTATAATTTATTAACAGCCTTAGCCATTTGGCTACTGTTAAAATTAATATAAATTTTGGTAGTGTCAAGGCTCTGGTGGCCGAGTAGCCTTTGGACCTTAAATATATCAGCTCCGGATTCTATTAGGTGGGTTGCAAAGCTATGCCTAAATGAATGAGCGGAATATCCCTTTTTAGCAAGGCCTGAAAGTCTTAAATACATTCTAAGCATATCAGTAAATGAAGTAATACAAAGACGCCTTCCGGCTTCTCCGATAAAGAGAGCATTGTTTTTTAAGGGTAGTCTCTGGTTAAGATAAGATTCTATTAGCGGAATTAAACTTTTGTGAATCGGAATAATACGGTCTTTGTTACCCTTACCGGAACGAATAAGAAGAGTATTTTTTTCCAGGTTAAAATCGTTCCAGTCTATATTTAGAAGCTCTGCTCTTCTTATACCGGTATAGAAGAGTATCGATATTATAAGTTTATCCCTTAGAGCGTGTTTTTTGCAACGTGAAGGTGCAAAGTCAATTGATTTTAAAAGTATATCAAATTCAGTTTTTGAAATTACCTTAGGGGCCCTGTTAATCTTTTTGGGAACTCTAATTTTACGGGAAGGATTTTTAAGTATTATTTCTTCTTCTTCCAGGTAGTTAAAGAAGCTCTTTATAATTGATATTATCTTTGAAATTGATGTTTGAGATAAGGTCCGGGATTCCTTAACAAAGAAAAAATACTCTCTTAAAAGGGTAGTTGTAATATCTAAATTTGTTATATTTTTGGTTAACAGGAATGAAGAAAATTTATCTAATTCTTTTCTGTAAGTGGTGATTGTTTGAGAAGAACAGGAACGCTCAACTGATAGATAGGCCAGAAACTTTGTTCTGTAGTAACTAATGCTCATAGTTAGCCACCCCTTTTATAGTGGGTTTTTTCATGACTAACTAAGAAATTTTTACTAACTTGGTACAGAACTCGGCTTACAGGCTAACTCCAACTATTTTTTCTTCTTATAAGCCAACTAAATAGGGTATATTTCTTAGAAATCCTTACAGTTTTTACACTGTAGAGGCTTAAATTGTACAGCTTCAATTATACAGGGGATAAGTATTTTTTCAATTTATTTTTTCTATTTAGTACAAGAATTATTTAGGAAAAAAATTTTAAATCGGGAATAAGGCTAATGAAGAAGAAAAAATAGAAAATAGAAAAAAAGTAGTAACAAGAACTAGAAATAACGTAAGAAGGCTTGCTATAGCAAATTTTGATGAGCATTCAAGGTTCTTTATTGCAACCTTTGCAGATAATGTAAAAGACATGGATTATGCAAATAATGAATTTAAAAAATTTATTAAAAGCATTAAATATCATTATGGTGATTTTAAGTATCTGGCTGTTATAGAGTTTCAAATTAGAGGTGCAATTCATTATCATATGCTTTCTGACTTTGGTTATATTGAACAGACAGATTTAGAAAAAATATGGGGCAATGGTTTTGTATGGATTAGAGACTTACTTATTGCAAACAAAGGAAAACCTGTTGATAATATAGGTGCTTACATTGTTAAATATATGAATAAAAATATTATTGATAAAAGACTCATGGGGGAAAAGGCATATTTTACATCAAGGAATTTAAATAGACCTGAAATTATTTATGAAGATATAAGTTTAATAGATTGTTTAAAAAAATATAATCTTGATAGTGGCAATCTGGTATATGAGAATAATTTTATGAGTAAAGAAAATGGCAGGGTGTTTTATTTTGAGTTTAATATGAAAAGAGATATTTTTTAATTTTAAATTTTAATAATAAATATTAATTTTATAAAATAATTTAAATTATTATCTTATAAAATTAAAAGGATAAGTTTTAAATATTATAATTTTAATAAGATAGAAATGAATGAAAATAGATTCTCTATAAAAGTTTTTGATTTTAAGAAAAAAATCTACAAACAATATTTTTTCTTTGAAGATACAAAAGATATTGAAAATAAAATATTCCATCATATTATGAATTTTCTTAAGTGTTCAAAATTTGATAATGAATTTATTAATCAGATGTTAAATAAAAACCTAACTTCTATTTGCCATAAAGTAAATATGGTTAAATACCACCTTAAAAGATATAGAGAAATAGAGGATAGTTTGATTAAGAAATATGATAAAGATATTAAGGAAAAAGGTATGCTTAGACAAGGCGATTCTTTTATATTAGAACCAGAACTAATTGCGCAAGAAGAAGCTTTTCTTTTTCAGATAAAAGCATCATTAGATTTTCTTATGGATTTTGTAAATCAGATTTATAGAAGAGATGAAAAAAATGTAATGAAACAAATCCATACATTTGAAAATAAAGGATTAGATTTAATTAAAATTATTGAAAAATATATAAAACTTAATAAAGATAAAGAAATATACTTAAAAAAATTATTAGAATATTTGAAAACTGAGTGTGTTGATTCGAAAAATTATGAAGATGGTTCTTTAAATTGGTTAGATTTTATTATAAGAGCTAGAGATACTATAAGTCATTATCAAATATCTGGAGGATCTTTACAAATATCTATAAATAATGATAAAAAAATTGTAATACCTCCGTATTTTACAAGAACCCAAAGAATTATATATGCTTTTGATGTTGCATATTGCAACTTATTAACATTTATTGAGGATTTTATTGCATTATTAATTGGACCTTATTTAAATGATGATTATTATTGTTATTTCACATATGAAACAGATAAAGTCAAAGCTGATGCCCCAAAATGGTATATCATGTTAAAAAATATTAAAACACTTGGTTTAAATTCTTTAAAAGTTAATCCTAGCGTCTTAAAGTTTTTTTATGATGATTTAAAACCACCTATTGATTTTATAGAATGTTTGAGAATGCACATGTACTATTTGAGTTTTTATAAGTAAAAAGTATTTTAGCAATTAAAAAATATATTATGATTTATTACGTCTAATTTTCTTTATATCACAAAAATCTTTTATACGTTTTGTCTGACTTACTGTTTTTTTACGAATATCTTCAACTGGTAAACCAATTTCCTTTAATAAATAATATTCAACCATACATCTTAAATAGAAACATGAAATTTCCAAATCTTCTCCTTTTAAGGCTTTCGATTCCAATTTTTTATCATAATGAATAAGATAGTTTCTAGTATTTTTTACATTGTTTATAAATGTTTCAATTTCTTTTTTACCATTAAAGAAAACCCAATAATCATTACCATCATGAGCCAATTCTTCTAATCGTTGAATAAGAGCTGGTTCATTACTAAAATTAAGCTTTTCTTTTAACCAGTCTTTATACTCTTTGGATATTGAAAAAATAATAGAATTTACACGTTCTTTGTGTTTATCATAATCTATAACATAATTTTTTCTAGTTCTTCTGTGATAAGATTCCAAAGCCTGAACCAAATTTAGAAAATGTAACTCAATAGACATTTCCTTGTAGTTTAATGTATTTAAATATAAATCTATTACTGGTTTAAGAAGTTCTCTTTTTTCAAACCAATTTTTTATATACAATTCAAAATTTTGTTCAATTTCTTGTAGATTTAGTAGAATCATTCTAGGATCTACCGATTTATAATTTTCATCGGTTTGATCAGTTGTATAAATAGGGATATTATCATAAATTTTTTCTTTTGTACTTTTGTATATTCGATAATGCTTAGGATTTAATCCACTCATTTCAATAAAATAAACTGGTTGTTGGATACAGAGACTTACAAAATCCATTAGAGTTCGTATAATGTTTATGCTTTTTTCAAATGGTTGTGGCCTAAGATGCTTAACAGAAATATAAACTTTTTGGGTTACTTTAACTTCTTTATCTATTATCAATCCTAGTGGTGAATTTAAATGACAATTTAAGATTAGTGTTGTTTCATCGTCAACTTTGCAACTTATCTGTTTTGGGAATTTATATGTCAAAGAAAAATCTTGACTTTTATCTGTGTGAAAGTTGAAACCTTTTAAAAAAGCCCATTCGTCTAAATTACTAAATCTAAAAATAACTTCATGAAATAAAATGTCTTCTTTAATTTTAAACTCAACTTTATCAAATACATATTTTGCAGTAATAAGAGTTTCATATATTATTTTAGTTCCCATATGCAAAGTCTCTTGAAAGACATTGCATTTATAAAGAGTTATTTTAGATCCAAAAGTGGTTTTCCCATAGATAGTATCAAACTCATTAAGCGTTCCAATGGACTCTAGAGAAAAAACTATAAGATTTATTATTCCCTTTAAGGGATTTAAATATAGATTTCCTTTAACTTTTATAGGTTTAGAAATAGGAATATACCAAGTTCCAGTGATTTTTGTTTCATCCATTAATTCATACTCCAATTTTTAAAATTTTATTGATTAAATAAATAGTTTTCTTGTTTATATAAAAAATATTAAGTATTTTATTAATTAAAATCAATAAATTTATTAAATAAGAATCATATTGGAAAATTTTTTAACTTAATTATTTCTTTCAAAAAAAGGTTCGAAATTTCAAATCTTGGGGACCCCTCCCTTTTTACCCCGCTTCTTTTTGATCTCGCTAAATATTTCTTAGAAGGTGATTGACCAAAAAAAGAGTAGTAAGTAGGTAAAGTAATAGATTTGTTTAACATTATTATTAGATTATTTGAGTATATATTTTTCTTGAAGTTTTTACTAAATGAGGTTATCTTAAAGCATATAGAATCTCTAATATTTCAAATACTAGGTTAAAGTATGAGTAAACAGAATTATTCTAATTTTAAATTCCTATCTGATACTCCTGTTCAAAAAGGTGATAAGTTAGAAAAGTTAGAATTTGGTGGGTTATTGAAAGTCCAACTAATTACTGACCATGAAAAACAATTTAGTAAAAATTAAGGTCATCAACCCTAGGGCATTAGGCAAACTCAATGGCGTTGAAGTGTATTTAACCAAAGGGTTAGAAAAAGAATTGGCGAAACAAAAATCTCGCATTGGGAATCTTTTGGACCTATTTAAAAATGGAAGAGCTTTACGGGGATTTAAGCACCTGATTGAAGTTGTACAAGCTAAAGACAAAAAAGCCAAAATTATCTTTTCGGACACCGAAACTAAAAGAATAAAAAATGAATTTCACATCAATTTTGAGGATTATAGAAAATTTACGCAAGGGAAATTTTACGCATTTTATCGAGAGACGGGTTTGGATTCTGCAAGCTCTTTTCTAAATTCCCGATTCCCAAAGGAATTTGATTATGACAAAGGAAGAGTCACAGAAGGTCAATTGAAAAAGATTGATAAAAACTTCTCCCAAGTATTACAAGGCCTATCATATAAAGCCAAAAACAAAAAAATTTTAATTCGGCAAACAACAGAAACAATCCAGGGCCTAAAAGAACAAAAAAAAATCTTAAAGTCTGAAATAGAGCAGCTGGAGGAACTGCAGAAAAGTTCCAATATCGCTCTTTTTCAAAACAGAATCAAGGAGCTTGAAGATCGCCTTCAATTAACCAAACAATATGCCGAGACAAAGGGGAAGAACTCGTGGCAGTCGTGGATTTATAGAAATAATTGGCTTTTAGGAATACAGTATCAGCAACCCATAGAAAAGCAAAATATAAATTTGTCCGGCAGCATGCCAGATTATTTATTCCCTACAATTGATGGTTTTTTAGATATTCTTGAAATTAAATTACCATCAAATGATGTTGTAATTGGGGACAGTTCTCGTCCAGGCTCTTATAGATGGTGTGGTGAAACTAATAAGGCCATTGGACAAGTTGTAAATTATCTTAATGATATAGAACGTCTTCAGTTAGAGTTGAGTAGAGCAATCAAAAGAGAATATGGGTGGGATGTATTTGTGATAAAACCACGTGCTTTTATTATTGTTGGTATAAAAGACGGATGGAATGAAGCAAGAAAAGAAGCCCTCAGAAAACTTAATTATTCTTTGCATGGAATTGAGATACTAACATACACTGACTTGATACAAAGAGGACAAGAAATTATTCAAAGATACACGCAAAAACTATAAATCTATCATATTTGTTTATGGACAAACCTAAAACCAATATCGCCGAAGAAATGAAGGAATTACTTTCAGATCCTAAAAATAGGATTAAACTTGACGATTTTGTTTCAAAACACTTGAGAGCGTTTCTTGAAGCAACCAACCTTGAGCATTTCCCTGTTCAGGGTTCCAACATACAAAAGGAAGATTTTTTGGACCGGATGCGGAAGTATGAAGAGGTTGTGAAAGATCTTCAGCAAATTGTCATCCTTCTTGCAAGATGGGGTGAAGGAGAGCAGCTAATTATATTGGGAAAAGTATTTAGTCGTATAGCAGAAGCGGATAGAGGCTTATCTGGTATAAGTCTTTGGATTCACTTTTGCTGGTATCCAATTCAAGTTCTTATGTATTCGGCCGGAGTTGCAGCACTATCTGCTGGGAAGTACAGCGCACTAAAAGTAATATTAACAACGCTTGTACAGAACTCTTCAGCAGAGAGGGAGCGCCTTCCTATCATAGTTGCGGTAACTTCAAACATTTTTGACATACACGACGAATTTATGTGGATACCAGGTAAGGAAGATAAATATGTTCCGCGTAGTGAGCACCTCTTTGAAATTCTGGAACCCACTCTTGAAGAACTACTTTTTGTTGGTAAAAGTTATGAGAGATTATTTGATAATTTCGAAGTTTACTCTGCACTTGTTTATGCGAATATCATGCGGGGAGATTGGGGGCCAATAGGTAGATTTGGGTGGAAACATGGCCGCGGTGCAGGAGATAGTCCATTCGATTGTGTAGTAAAAGAAGCCAAAGAAGCAAAAGGAGAGTGGCCCCCTCTACGAGTAGGCATGTTTAATAGTTCTTTAGAGAGGTTTTTAGAAGTTTCCAAAGCTCTTGAACAACGCCTCAACAAACTTTCTTGGTGGTAATTGTGACCCCGCCGCTCGCCGAAAAAAGCTGCACGTTCTAGCAGGCGGATAAAAAGAGGAGGTGGTAGGGGAAGAAATTTTTGCCCGCCGATGCCGTTCACTGCAAAGAAGCCCTGAAAAAATAAGAAACATTTTCAAAATAAATAATACTTATAAATTTTTCTTCTTACAGGGATGGGTTGCATTTGGTAATATTATTGAAATGGTTTGAGGAGGATCCAAACTACGGAGCCGAGCTAGTTATAAAATTCATTAATTTTAATAATTTCCTCTGTAATTTGGTTTGATATTGTAATACTTGGGGCTACCAGCTTTTTTAATAAATTATAAATTATTAATATATTATTTTAGTATAAATTTAAGTAAATTTTTTTTATTGACAGTTAAATCATATCCAGTATAATTATTACTAACAGATCCCAGAACGCCTCTTCACAATGCGGACCAGTCTGGGACATTTTTTTTTAGAATAACTTTGAGATCATCAATTGTTAAAACCAGCTAAAACAATAGAAGAACAAATAACTTTACTCAAAGAACGTGGAATTGTTATTAACGACTATGAATTTGCTAAATTCTTTCTAGCGAATAATAATTATTATCGGTTAATGGGATATGCTTATCAGTTTAAAACCGAGCAGGAAACCTACAAGGAAAATACTAAATTTTCCACTCTTACAAAGATATACAATTTTGATAGATCATTAAGACAGGCAATCTTTCCTCTCCTGGAAGTTATTGAGATATCTTTTAGGGCTAAACTGGCGTATTTTATGTGTAATAAGTATGGAAGTGAGTTTTATTTAAATATAAATATTTTCAAAAACACCAAATTGTACTTCGATTTTATTAGTAATATAAATAGATGTATAAGGCAATCAAAAAATGAATTATTTGTAAAACATCATTTAGAAAAATACAATGGTAGATTTCCATTTTGGGTATTAATAGAAATATTATCCCTCAGTAGTATTTCAAAATTTTTTAAAAATATTAATACTGCTGATAAAAAAGAATTTTCGAGATCTAATTATAAATATGATTCAATGATTTTTGAAAACTGGCTTCAACATTTCTCAGTTATCCGTAATACCTGCGCACACTATGGTAGGTTATATAATAAAAATCTTATTCCCAAGTTAAAACTTCTAAGAGAGGATAATCTTAATAGAACTATGAAAATCTTTGATTCCTTATTTATACTAAAAAAGATTATTGCTGATAAATTTATTTGGTCTGATTTTTTAGCAAAATTAGATTCTTTAATAATTGAATATAAAGATGATATAGATTTAAACTTAATCGGTTTTCCTAAAAATTATTTATCCAAATTAGCGAAATAAGCAATAGAGAATAGAATTAATAGCAAGGGACTTATAATAAAGTTATTTATCGAAAAATAACTCTCTAATATTGATTACTTCTTTTATTATTTGGTTCGAAATTTCACTACTTGGGGCAGCCAAATGACTGTGCATACCAATTGGCATTTACAATCATATTTGATAGGTTCAAATTCGATTTTATTCTCATGGATAATATAATCTATAGGCCCAAGCTCTATTGGGCTTAATATTGCTAACATCTTACACTATAATACTGCCATTTTAAAATCATCTTTATTTACATGCAGATAAATATCAGTGGTGTCAAGCCTTGAGTGTCCTAGAAGCTTGCTGATTGTTGGCAGATCTACCCCCTTCCTTCTTAGTCTCTCGGCATATGTATGCCTTAAACTATGAAGGGTAAGATTTTTTCTGTAAGTTTTTGACTCTTTAAAAATTCTGGATATTATATTTTGCAGTGAACATTTTGTTATTCTTTTTCCATGTGATCCCCTGATTAGAGCATTTATATATTTTCCATTTAATTTTCTATATAAATATAGGAGCTCTCTTAAATTTTTATTAAAATAGACTACTCTATTTTTTCTGCCTTTAGAATTTTTTATATTAATAGAATTTTCTTTAAAATTTATATCTTCCCAGTTTAAGTTTATAAACTCCTGCCTTCTAAGTCCGCAGTCAATCCCCAGACTAAAAATAATATTATCCCTTAAATTTTCATTTCTATATTTTTCTTTTCTTACTGAGAGGTAATTTTTAATATTTCCTATATTCATATCTGAGAGATATTCTTTAATTGATGCTACTTTTGATGGGATCTTTATAAGAGAGGAAAAATCCTTCTTTATATATTCCCTTTGGTTAAGAAATTTTAAAAATGACCTGATACAGTTTATAAGTTTAGCATATGTATTATTTGAAAGATTCCTGGATCTAATTAAAGAAAGATAATTGTCAATATCGCCCATAATCAAAGATTCAAAATTAATATTATTTTGTTTTATATAAGAGGTAAACTTAACTGATATATTTATGTAATCTTTAATGGTTGAATCGGCTTTATTCTGTGACCGCAAGTGTGTAGTATATTCTCCAATGATATCTTTTTTTGATAGATTATTTTTCTCCCTGATTCTTAGATTACTGTTACTTTTAGTCTTTAGACCACTTAAACTCCTATAGACATTTAATATCTCCTCCGAGGATAATCCTTTTATCCTCTGGATTAAATCTTCTTCAATTATATTTCTTAAAGAAACATTATCTTTAGCTATTTTTGCATTTAGATTATTTTGCATATTAATGTTCACATCCCGACATTAATTTACTTTTATATAAATTTAGTTAACCCTCACTACTTATAATTTCTTTTCCTTTTCTTTTATATTTTGCTTCCGCATGGAGGAAAGTAGGCGAAGGTTCTGGCCGTAAGTCAAGGTGGAGATTTTACGGTTCTCCGTAGGAGAATTGAGAGGGATAAATAGCTTTAGCGGTTTATGCTCGCAAAGTAAAATACTACATTGACGACGGACAGGTTCTAAGTATAATTAACCCCCGGAAGCAAACTACCAGTATCAGCTCGCAGGAGTTAAAGCAACTGGATCTAAACTCATATCAAGCCACAAATAGCCGGAAGAATAGTCAATTTTAACTCATAGTTGTAAAAAGATTTTTTCTCATTTATGCTATTTTAAGATACTTTAAACCGGGTAAATAAAAGGAATATTAATATAAGTAAGGCAAGATATGCATGTGTGCCACACATGCTTTTAATTGGGAATTATTCCCAAACCCTTTAATTAGAAAGGATTGGATATGTTAAATCTAAATCCTAAGCCTAAGCGTCCGGAAAGAAAAAGAAAACATCATATATCCTGCTACCTGGATGATAAAGAATATACGGCTTTTAGGGATAAAAAGTCAAAAACATACTACAGCCAGAGTGAATACATAAGAAAATGTGTACTGGATAAAAAGATAACGGTAATACCGGGAATAAGGGATCTTATAATAGATTTAAAGAGGATTGGAAATAACCTGAATCAATTAACCCACAGGGTTAATTCTGGAGAGGTTACTGTTCTAGGGGATAATTTAAAAGAAATAAACGATGATTTAACTGCAGTGTGGTGCAGATTATCTAAGGTTATAAAGAAGGTGAAATAATTTGTGGTAAAGGTAAACCCAGGTTTACCTTTTTGGACTAGATGGATAATAAAACTATGTGTTGAGAATACCTAACGAACTCACAATAAACCCTGTAGGTAACGCTATTTAAAATGCATGTTGAACCGTATGCCTGGTAATAAGTTTAAAATATTCTCTTATAAGAGTATCATTTAATCAAAGGATTGACCTGAACCCCTAAATTTAGACACATTAGTATCTTAACTCAGAATAGATTTTACAGGAATTTTTAATATCATTCATCAATTTATCCTCAAATTCTTCCGGAGGCATATAACCAATGGAAGAATGT
>Ga0307429_1001536_pt1 | contig 10798 bp, 9 predicted proteins | sample SalMarWE160230MG_FD_202151 | JGI IMG/M metagenome (GOLD analysis project Ga0307429, IMG submission 202151) | Salt marsh sediment microbial communities from the Plum Island Ecosystem LTER, Massachusetts, United States - WE1603-230 | ecosystem: Environmental > Aquatic > Marine > Intertidal zone >...
CGTTGACGAAGTAACTGAGGCTGTCCGCAAGTGGCGTGAAAAACATGAGGTTATAGGTAAGAAAGCAGTAAGTACCTGAGCCTTAAATAGAATTCTTCCGAATCGCTTAATTGCACATCATGACGGAATGTGCAATTAGGCAACAAAACAGGCTTTTGTGCAACGTTAACCCAAGCCTATTCTAGTTCGCTAAATGTTAAATGCGTTTATGAAACTTATGATTAGCCATCTTATCCTGCTTTCTGTTAGACTTAACATCTGCACGTCATCTCGGATCTTCTTACGGTTGGATTTAATATGTCAGCAGACAAGGCAGGGCTTGACCAAATAGCGTTGGATACAAACATTCTAAACTGGCTGGCTTATCAAGGTCTCGAGGAGGAAGTGCAGAAGAGGCCTGAGAATCGCCTAGATTATGAAGCCATAGTTGAACTCTTTGCTCTTCAGGATAAGAGTTATATTACGTTGGCAGGACCCGACCAAGTTTGGCGAGAAGTAGAGAACACCATGGATGAAAGTAAAAAGACCAAGCTTCTGAATGCTTGGGAACGTTGTAATCAGAAGTATTGCCTTACTCGGTATCCGATCAACCTTAAAGATGGAGCCTACTGGATGACTGGGGCTGCAAAGGAGAAATTCGAGCAGTACCTGAATTTTGGCAGAACAGAGAAGGAGCGCAAGGATTTGGAGGTACTAGCTTCCGTAGCTATTGCTGGATTCGCTATCTTCGTAACTGTAGACTACGACCTTCTGGCTAATCAGCGTATCAGGAGTTTCATCATGAAAGAGGCTAATATAGGCATGTACCGCCCTGTGGAAATTGTGAAAAGGCTAGGCTACTGGCGTTAAGTCAATGTGCCGGCAAGATAATATGCCTCAGCTGAATTTGAAGAAATGAATAATGCACTTGTCATAGCCAATGTTGGTGTACTTGTTGCGAATCTATTCCTTATCTATTTTATCTACAGACAAGTCAGGCATATTTACAGACCTATAATTACCACGAAAGTAATTTCACGCGAAGCCAGCGTTTTTGAGGCCGCAGAGGAGGAATAACATGTCACAAAGCATTCAACCCTATCAGCCAAAGGAGATTGCTCCAGCGGTACAGATTTTTTCAGGAGAACTCGTCGCCTATTTGGAAACGTTGGGGCTGCCGAAGGAGAAAGTCTTGGTTGAGATTGACGAGCGTAGGGCTGTTATCAACAACATGCCCTCTGTTGTCAATGATTTGACTCAAGAGCAGCAGCAGGAGGCCATGTATATCTCTAAGTTTGTCGCTGCATCAGCGGTCGGCCTCTTTGACGCCGCGCTGAATTATTTGTGGAATGAGACTATCAGGAGTTTACGGGAAAAAATCGCTAAGTTCGACCTGGAATACTTCTACGATAGCGTCGTTACGGACCCTGACCGACGCTCTAAGTTCAAGTCGGACACCGACCTTGAGAAGTTAGATGACTGGGAACTCATAAGGGGTTGCCGGGTTACCGGAATCATCACGGACATTGGCTACCGCCACCTGGACTATATCAGGGATATGCGAAACTGGGCAAGTGCCGCCCACCCGAACCAGAATGAACTGAGTGGGTTGCAGGTGGTGACTTGGCTGCAGACATGCATCCGTGAGGTATTGTCCAAAGAGCCTGCTGGGCCAGTAATTGAGGTGAAGAAGCTTCTTCGGAGCCTGCGGCACGAGACATTATCTGATAGCGATGTTCCGCCTATTCAAGCCGCGCTTCCCGCTTTGCCGGACGATCTCTCTGGATCATTACTGCGTACAGTTCTTGGCATGTATACAGATGTAAACCTTGCCGCTGATACGCGGAATAACATCAAATTAGTTGCGCCTGTCGTGTGGGACGTGTGTTCGGGCGAGTCTCGTTATCAGGTAGGCTTAAGGTTCGCCACGCTTGAGGCTAATGGAGAGGTTAACAGAGCGAAACTGGCAAGAGAGTTCCTTGACTTGGTTAACGGTCTGGCTTATTTGCCCAGTAGTCGTCTGGAGTTTGAGACCTCTACTGCTCTAGACACTCTCATGACTGCCCATAACGGCTACAATAACTTCTACAACGAACCGCCACCGGCAAGACAGCTTCAGCGTCTGATCCCCGCTAGCGGTAAAGTTTCACTCAATGTGTCCAAAAAGTATGTCAAGACTGTCGTAATGTGCAGGATTGGCAATGGCTATGGTATTTCCCTGGCAGCCGAACCTGTTTACGACGACCTGATCGGCAGATTCTCAGATAAACACATCTATTGGTTCATCAGCCTCGGGCATGATGCAGAATTTTCTTCACGCCTGCGGCTAGGCAAATGCCCCGAGCGATATCAAGCCCTAGCTGCACAGTTGGAGCAAAGGGCAGTTAACACTCAGCTTAAGCAGGCTCTGAAGTTTATCGACAGCTTCCCGACCAACAGTTTGCATAACATCAGGGCCGACATTCACTTCCAACAGATCTGCAAAGCGATCATTTCCACGGGGAAGGTGGTTTGAGATGTCCTATGACTTTGCTGACCCGGATACCGGGGAGCAGAAAGCGGTGTTCGATCTCGCCTGGCCTGGTGGCTTGCAGCAAGGTTACAGCCAGCCGGCAGCTCTACTGCTAAATGAACCAGCAGAGGTAGAAGAAATCGCAGACCATGCTGGCTACAAGTACTTCAAAGATGTCGAATCTTTTAAGAAATACGTTGAACGTGAAATTCTAGCACTCACAGAGGTAGGTTATGAGTAAAAAGCCAATCCATGGCCCTGATAAAACCGAGAGGCTGCAGGTAGCACTATGTCCTTTCTTTAATAGAAACTCATATGTTCACTAATAGCGCTTTGCTTCCCACGTCACACTAGGTCCCCCTCGCTTGCTCAACCAGAAGTGTATTGCACCATGAGACGATTTGACTTTTTCGTGTATCTGGTCTATTACCCGCACCATCAACTTGAACTGGTCCCATCCGCTTAAGCCTAGCTTAGGCTGCTTTATCCATACCGCACTAATCCCGGTAGTTTTTAATTGGAATTCGTATTGCCTTTTCGCAGATATGTCCTGGGTTATCCAAACCGTACCGGTTTTGCCCAGCCAATCTATGATCTCGTCGTCCGACACTCCCTCACGCCCAAATACCTCTGTCACGGATTCGACTTCCCAAGCAAACTTCCTCAGAGCTCCCGCTATGTTAGGATTGAGATTCTCATCAATTAAATACATCGAATCAAGTTATTAAGCTACGCTAAGGCGCTGTTCCCATTCAATGGCATGCTTAATTTTTTCTACATCTATCCTGTAAGAACTGGCTATAAATTCTATAGAATCACCTGCTTGTACCATACCCATTAACGGTCTAGTCGGTATCCGAGTGCCATCAATGCATGGCTGACCGAGTTGTATGCCGGGAGTAAAGCGGATATCTGTATAAGGAGACCAAGATGAAGCAACCCCCCTGCTAAAGGTTAGACCGTGAACAGGTATAAGGTCTTCTCTCACAAATCCCATAGCGATTTGACCAGACTTGCTAGCGGCATATATATAGTCACTGAATTCGGCAAATATATGTGAGTGGGCTGTCCATATCTCCTCAGTGGCAAAGGGCCGAGGATGCCCTGTTATCTGTCGGAGTGTCTTTTCCGCATCTCTAATCTTTTTGAAACTGACGCCTGCTGCCCTAAGCAAGGCGATAACTCTCATAGATATCAGGTCCTCAAAGGCAATTAGAAGCTCTCGCCCTGGAATAGCCACTAAATCAGGTGATGATAGGCCAATTTTAATCCAACGCAACAGATTCCGTGAGCGTATGTGCCGTAGTGGGGGAGCTAGTATTGTGGTAGTCGCTGATATGTAACGAGCAGCCTCAGGGACCTCATATATACCTTCAAACCGCGGGTATGATTCAATGTTGACTGCCATTTTCGCTGCCTCCTTATAACTCCATCACTACTTATAACGCCAGGAGCGCAAATAGATTATATTATTACCCCTCCACGTATGGAGTATGCTTCCTCCGTCATATTTTAGGCGAAAGTTTATCACTGGTCCCATCCACAAGTCCCTTTAGCCAGTTTGTTTCTCTTCATCAATCCTTTGTATCGTTCCCCATTCGGTATTTGATGTCATAGTTGATGATGAAGCCGAGCTCCTCCTCCGTAAAGCCGTAGCGCTTTGACATCCTACTCGTTCACCTTTTTACTCAGGTATATATGTAGTAATCTATTGAACATCTTGCTGTGGTTTGGATATCGAAGGTGCAGAAGCTCATGTATGATTGCCTTAAATCTAGCTTCTTGAGGCTCGTTTAAAAGAGAGGCGTCAAAGGTTAATCTCCCTTTGCTTGAGCAGCTTGCCCATTTTCGTTTCATCTTTCGTATGTGAATTTCCCTAGCATCAACACCGATGTCTTCCGCCAGAGTCTTCACATCTCGTTTGAATTTCCCAGGCGTAATCATCCCAATCTACCTCTAATAACTCTCATTACATTGTTAGCTAATCCACTGGCTTTGCGGGTATCATTTATTCCTGCTTGCAGCAACACCTTGTAGAGTTCTCGTTTGACTTCCCTCTCATGCGCCTCACTGTTTCTCCAATGGGGATACTGTTCCAGAACACTTCTCATCTGGTTCGCTTTGTCTTCGGGTTTGTCAATGCCTCCGTTTTTCAGAAGCCAAAAAATTGAGAATACTTCGGGAGGCATGTTTCTCTCCGCTTGTTCCCTTCTCGCCGAATTTATTTCTTCAACAATGCGCTTTAGTTCTTCCAGAGTCTCCTGTGTAGTTCTTTGCCTTTCCTTGTATAGCTTTGCTATCAGTTCTGCTTTTTCCCCAATTGATATGAGGTACAGCGATTTATCAGCGTAATCAAGAATGATCCTCTCAATGCTTTTTAGAAGGTTGAAAACCTTTTCAGCATCCGAAGCCTTACTTTGCTCGATCACTCTTAAGGTATCTTCGTTTATCTCATAGACTTCGAGCGACGCTTTGACTTTACTGCTTGTGGTATGCTTTTGAACTAGCGCAGCGGTCTTCTTTGAGAAATCCTTATCAATGGAAATGCCGGGATCATAAGCCTCTCTCAGAATCCTGTACATCCTGGCAAGCGTTTCAACATTTTCTATGTGGGGTCTCAAAAATGCGTCAGGGGACAGAATATCGTAGATGTCAGATAGTTCTTTGAAGAACTGGTAATATTCGTGCCTTTTCTCTTCGTCAATGAAATGTTCAAGGACTGCCTCAACCGCCTTGTCTTGTGTTTTACCTTCGGTAAGCTGTAAATAGTTCTTTCCTGAAGATTCCATTATCGCCTTAAATCGCTCTCTTAGGACAGCTATATCTTTGACGACCCCCTCAATATCCTGCGAGTCGAAGGCAAGTGCCCTTTCAAGGTTGTCGAATATGCCCACGAAATCTAAGACAAAGCCTGACGGTTTCTTCTTACCGTGTTCATCTTCGTACGGTCTGTTCAGTCTGGCAATAGCTTGTAAGAGAACGTGGTCCCTCATGGGTTTATCCAAATACATGCAATAGAGAATAGGCGCATCAAAGCCGGTGAGGAGCTTCTCGGTTACAATTAACATCTTGGGGAGCTCGTCGGGGTTTCTAAAAGCCTTCCTTATTCTTTTTTCCTCTTCCTCCGAAAGATGGTATCGTGCTAATTCTAATTCATCATTGTAGAACGGACTATAGACCACAGCAGAGTATTCCTCAGGTAAGTGCTTGTCCAGTTCTTTCTTATAGAGAGCGCAGGCTTCCCTGTCTACAGCAACCAGAAATGCCTTGTAGCCAAGAGGCTCGATATGCTCTCTATAATGGTCCGCTACATATTTGGCAATTTCTTCAACCCTTTCCTTATGCTTCAGCATATTCTTCAGGTTAACCGCTCGCTCCAAGACCTTATTGAGCTCCTCAATGTCGCTAACGCCTTCTAACTCTGCAAGATCCAGGAATTCCTTTTCGAGGGTTTCCTTATCAACCCGCAATTCATTTGGCGCAAGCGTATAGTGGAGCGGAACAGTGGTACCATCTTCTATCGATTCGGCAATGCTGTACTTATCCAAATAGCCCTTAGGTGGATCATCAATTCCAAAGGTGATGAAAGTCCCCTTCCCATACGTCGTTTTGTCAATCGGGGTGCCGGTGAACCCAATATATGTCGCATTGGGTAGCGCACCCACGAGATAGTTGCCCAGCTTGCCGCCAGTGGTCCTGTGTGCTTCGTCCACCAGCACAAAAACGTTTTCCCGCGTATTGATATCCTCTGGAATTTCTTCAAATTTGTGGATCATGGTGACTATGAGTCCCCTGGTATCGTGAGATAGGAGTTCCCTTAAATGTTGCTTACTCTTGGCTACTTCCACTTGTTTGATCCCTAGAGAATCAATATTTCCTGACAACTGAGTCTCCAGTTCATTTCTATCTATGAGCATGACAATAGTCGGGTTCTCGAAGACCGGGTTCTCTATAATTCTCTGGGCCGTGACAATCATGGTGTAGGTCTTGCCAGACCCCTGAGTATGCCAGATGAGACCTCTTTTCTTGTCTTTAGACTGAGCCCTCTCAACCAGACGGTTTACCGCTCTCATCTGGTGCGGTCGCAGCACCACCTTCTTAAGTTCGTCATCCTGCCTTGTGAAGAGTATGAAGTCGTGTAAAATCCTGATTACCCTTTTTCTATCAAAAAAGGTCTTGGCCAGGGTTTCAAAATCACCCTGAACGTCTTCCTTCCAGTTGAAAAGTGACTTCTCCGATGTGTTCCAAGTAGCACTGTAGTAGTAGCTGATGATGTGCGTTAAGGCATAGACCTGCAATATTGCCATGAGTTCCGGGCACTCCCTGTGGTATCTCCTTACTTGGGTAAGAGCTTCGGTCATTCCTTCAATTTTATGCGCCGCCTTCGTTTCGACTAGGAACACAGGAACGCCATTGATGAGAAAGACAACATCCCCTCTAATGGTTTTGCTTCCGTTGGTAAACTCAAACTCGTCGGTTACTTGGAAGGTATTTGCATCTATATTTTGAGCATCGATGAACTCTACATTCCGCTCCCTCTTTTCATTGGGGACGAAGACAGTCTTGAGGCCTTTTAGGTACTCCCAGACGACAAGATTCCCCTCCATGTTCGGCGGAATCCGCTCGAGCCTTCTGATAAGCTCCTCAGCCAGTGTTTCATCCATAAAATCAGGATTGAGCTTCTGCATCTGGTTTGTGAAGAGTTCCCGAAAGACGAAACCCGTTTTGCCACCTCTCAGCTTCAGTGCTTCGTCAGAGTCAACATATTCCCAGCCGAGGTTGAGAAGTACTCTTTCTCCGTTGGAGGTTACATATTCAGCGGATGGCTCTTTGACATACCTTATTAGGGGATTCTGGACTGTGTACTTTTCTCCACCCAGTTTCCCACTCACGCCTGCACCTCCAGTTGATCAACCCGAACCTTTCCAGTCATTAAATTGTTCAGCAGAGTCCTAAATAGCTCTTCAAGGGCTTTCTTTTTGTTCTCTTCCACCTCGATCCTGCTAGCGACAGACGAAAGAATATCGGCAATTTCTGTCTGGACTTCAAGAGGTGGCACGTAAACCGGAATCTGACGTGTGTGACTCGCGTTGAACTTTGCATTTACCACAAAGTCATAGTATTGCTCGAAGTACTTCGCCAAACTTCTAATGAACAACAAATAGTGATATAGATACTTGTTGTTCACGTACTCGTTGTTTAGTGACCTAATTCTCAAAATAAAGGATGAATGCGTCATTTCCCTATTTAGGTCAAAATAAGCGGTTTTCCCGAGATGTTTCTTACTTCCACTTCTCCAGTTAAAAACAACGTCCCCCCTTCTCAGAATATATTCATCCCCATTCTTCTTCTTTTCCAAATCGTAGTACTTCAACTGTGCCAGGCTTATTTGACCATCAAGTGTTATGTTCACGTTTGTCAATATAGGTATCCCCATTGCCGAGTCGATGTTCCTTGACACAGATGCCTGAATTCCGTAACGGACTTCAGCGATCTCTCCAAGGGCGTGGACCTCCCACCCCTCCGGCACCAGCCCGATCTTCGTTTCTTTCAATGGCACATTTTCCGCTTCTTTCGGGCTCACAGGCCCATAGGTGAACAGGTGCTTCATTAGGGACCTTTTTAGCTCTTTGGTAGCTTCAATTACCACTTCGGTCTTCTCTTTCGCTTCCTGCACAGTTGACAGAACAGCGGCGATTTTCTTCTGTTCGGGGAGAGCAGGAACCAGGATGTCCTCTGATTTCAAGAACTCATCCAGTTTAAAGTTATATATTCCTGTTGTCCTTTTCTCATAGCTGCGTGTTTGTCCCTGCTGATAAAGCTTTTGCCAGTAGAGTCGGAAGTATTCAGGGTATACTGTTTCACTAAGCCTTAGCCTCTTCACGAAGTTGCTAAACGTAACAGGCATGCCAACCCCTTCTAGAAGTTCTTCTGTAATAAGCAACATACGTCCTGTAGGCTGAGCCTTGCTACCTCCTGAGATTTCAACCAATAGGTCACCAGCGTACAGTTTGCGATTAGATAGACTCTTGCTCTTCAAGAAACGAATCGGAACTTCGGACACTACATTTTGCTCTACGTCAGGAAAATCTGTTCCTCTGAGCACCCTACACCGAACAAGTCCCTCAGAGGCCTTTGCTTGGCCCCAATCACCAGATATTATCTCGTTTACCACCGTGTTAAAGCGTAAAGGTTTCCAATCACTTGCCACTGAGCCAAGTTCTGTCCCAGAATTACTGCCTACAGTTGTGGCATCTGTCATATTGCCATCCCAAGGTCTTTCAGTACGTCCTGAAGCTTTCCATCGGCTTCTTTTCTCTCCTCTTCGGCTTCCTGAAGCTGAACAACAGCATCCTCCAGAGGCAGAGTCTCATCCTGCCCATTCTGAGCAACATAGCGAGACGGACTGAGATTGTAATCATTCTTAACCACTTCTTCTCTAGGGATTATCTTGCTGACGCCGTTCTCCTCTTTCCAGTTCAGGTATATATCAGAGATTTGCCTTATGCTGCTGTCTGGCAAAAAATTCTTTGGTCTGCCCTTTTCGAAAAGATTAGAGGCGTTGATAAGCAGGATTTCATTGTCTCTTCGCTTATCCTTATTGATAACGAGAATAATCCCTGGTGCTGTCGTATTGTAGAACATGTTCTCTGGCATCAGGATGACCGCTTCTACCAGGTCCGTGTCCACAAATTCTTCCCTTATGTCTCTTTCCCGGTTCTTGCCAACGTTTCCGCTGCCTCGGGAGACGGCGCCTGTGTCCAGAACAACAGCCATCTTACCCTTGTTGCTCAAGGAAGCGAACATGTGCTGAATCCAGCCCCAGTCGGCACTGCTAGAAGGTGGATAGCCAAAGACAAAGCGATTATAGGGGTCATTCTCATAGGTGCTCTGCGGGAAATCTTGGTTCCACATAGGATTTGCGGTTACTATGTCGAACTTCCTGAGGGAGCCATCGGCATTCCCAAACGTAGGTCTGCCCATGGTATCTCCCAGAGCAACTTGCGTCTCCATGTCGTGAATGAAGGAGTTCATTTTTGCCATAGCGAATGTAGAATGTAGAATCTCCTGCCCGTAGAATCTGAGAGGCGCAATAGACGGATTTTCGTCGTATTTATCTCTAAACCTCAGATAGCATTTAATGAGAAGACCACCAGAACCACAACACGGATCGTATATTTCTTGGTCAGGCTCTGGGTCTAGAATATAAGACATCAGTATGGCGACTTCCCGAGGTGTATAGAACTCTCCCGCGCTCTGCCCTGAACCTTCGGCGAACTTTCTTAGGAGGTACTCATAAGCCCTACCAAGTATGTCAGGCTCTACATCATTCAAACCAAGCCTGTACCTGCCTAGAACATCTACCAGAATCTTCAGTTTGTCATCGCTTATTATCCGCTGACCTGCTGCTGTTGCATTGAAGTCTACTATGTCAATAACACCCTGTAGCTTGGGATTCTCTCTGGCGATGGAACGAACCGAGTCAGTCAAATACTCGCCTACACTGGTTACTTGCTTAGCAATACTCGTCCATCTTGCTTCAATAGGTAAATAAAAGCGAGCCAAGCTATGGTCTTGGCTTAGTAGTTGCTCGGCTAAGTCTTTGCTTCCGTAATTTTCAGCGAGTTTTGCTATTTCGTCCTCAAAGACATCAGATAACCTTTTTAGGAAGATCAAAGGCAAGATGTAATCCTTGTACTTTGGCGCATCAATGTCCCCCCTAATCTTACAGGCAGCCCCCCAAAGCCAGTTTTCTAAGGTGCCTACATCGAGTCTAGAGTTGGTCATTTCCTCCTCCATTGAACAGCATAAATAGTGTGGAGCGTATCTGTTTGCATCATTGTAATACCAGTCCCGTCCCGTGGCAACCTAGAGGTCTCAACACACAAGAAATCAGCCGCCATACGACTCCTTTTAGTGAACACGCGTGCGAACTGGTTTCATCGCATTAGACATGTTGGCGTTTTGTTCAGTAGCCCGAGTTATCATATCCAGTTTCATAGTCATTATCGTGGGTGCTATAATCTCGATGAAAACAGCGGATTGTTCGGCGCGCCGAAATCGCGAACCTCAGTTTCCCCGGCTGGTGTCAACGACCGCATGGAGTTGGGGGACGCCTCTCACTATGAGCCTTCAACATAACCAACGCCGTGGCAAACGGGGCACTCGTCATTCTGGCGAATTCCGGGGACACCATACCAATTAGGCCTGCTACAAATCAGGTATCATGTCCCCCGAATACCATCACACTAGTGCATCAAGCCTGTCTAAGCTTTTTGACGGATTGTGACTTCAGCGGGCTCAGGA